>Ga0207428_10001257_pt1 | contig 27145 bp, 39 predicted proteins | sample RhiMethybrSRZTD1_FD_187600 | JGI IMG/M metagenome (GOLD analysis project Ga0207428, IMG submission 187600) | Populus rhizosphere microbial communities from Tennessee, USA - Rhizosphere MetaG P. TD hybrid SRZTD1 (SPAdes) (version 3) | ecosystem: Host-associated > Plants > Roots > Rhizosphere >...
AATTCGGGCGACCTTGCAACTTCTATTAAATCCTTTCTTTCAAAAGTTTTCATGTTGGCATGTTCCCGCCAAAAGCCCGTAAAATATCTGCCGTCTTTTTCCAGCAATGCAAGCAAGTCCGTCCAAATAAAATAATTATCATGCGCTTCGATAATTTCGTACAATATCAGCGCTAGGGGCGCTTTCGTTTGTACCGCGGCGCCGAACAGTTCGCCGGACTGCCAAGTAGTATTTATTGAATTGGTTGTATAAACTGCCGCTATCATGTCCCTGCGCGTAACTTCATTAAATGCCGGGTCGCGAATAATTTCATAGCGTACAGGCAGGCCGTTGCGTTTACATATTTCCAGGGTATGCGCTCCGTCTACAATCTGAAAGCTTTCATTTATACAGACGCGCGAAACTTCATGAATCCAATCGCCCTTATTTATGATGCGTTGAAGTTTGTTTAATTTCCTTTCTTTTATTCCTTTGGTTTCTTTCTGCCCGCGGTTTTCGGCTAGCACAGAAAATTTTTCGTAGTCCGTAGTTTCGTAGATTTCCGAAACAACTTTGTCGTCGTTTTTAATAGCCATCGTTTTGTTTGGTTTTAGGTTGATAAATTATTTTTCAAACTTGTATGCATTGCGTTTATCGACTCCGTTGGAACTATCGGCGTGCCGTCTTTGTGCGTTAGCTTTGGGCCGCGGGCGTGCGCTTTGCCCTTGCCTTTTACCCTGTGCCCGCCCCAACCATTGCGGGCCGTTGCGTTGTCTTCAATGCGCCATATCCTGGAAAATTGAAAGTCTACCTTTCGGACTGTAAAACGCTTCGGCGTCTGCTTTTGCATAGTCGTTCGAATGCCGTCGACAATTTTTTTCTTTTCTGTAGGAAACAGGGCGCTTTGATTTATTTTAAGTGAATCCATTATTTCGTATTCTTTGGGATACTTCCAAGGGGTAGACAGTCGCGACATGGCAGACGTTAACGGAACCGGGGCAACGTCGCGAATCATAAAACTATTTCGCTTTTTTGACGCCGCGGCGGTAGGAATTGACTTCTTATTTTTCGTTGCTTTCATAATATTTTACTATAGTTTACTTGTGTTAACGCAAAATTAAAGCAATTCTATAGAAAAATCCAAATCAAAGGTTATTTAAACGGCGTTTAAGAATGTTAACGGGTAGTAAACCCGATTCAATCCGTTTCATGTCATACCATAGGGCCGCTTCGCGACTTGTTAAATAATACTTAGAACAATACCGCCGGGAGTTAATCATAATTTTCGCAACGTATCGGATACCTGCATATTTGTCATTAGTACAATTCTTTAAGATTTCTACTTTGTATACGCCCTGATATTGTAGAACAGTTTCTAAATGGCGGCTATTGTGAAAGATCATAGCAGAACGGAGGTTATTAAAATATGGTCGTGGTTGCGCAGACATATTAAACATTCGATTTTTTCTTCCTTCATCATTCGGACCGCGTCGCGGAAAAATTCGGCGCTTTCATCTTCGGCACAATAGACCAATTTACGCGACAGATATTTTTTGTCTTTGTCCAGGTAAATGACTTCGACATACATTTAAAATAATTTCAGGTCGGCGCCGCTAATTTTTTTGTAGAAAGCAATAAAACCCGATAGCGCATGAAAAGGAATTTTATGGTATCCGCTGCGCCATTTATTGCCGTTGCGTTCATCAAAACTATAATCGTTTTGTTTTAGGGCGTATTGCGTCTTAAGTTTTTCGTAGTGGTCCCGTAGCCGCTGCGTGTTAGGCATTAAAATCATGTTGCGCGTTATCTCTGAAACGAAAATAAATATATTTGCCTTCGAAGTATAAAACCAACCCTTTCGTATTTCCATGCCAAACTCCGGCCTGTAGTCGGTATAATCTTCTATTACTATTATTCCGTTGTCTTTGTAATTATTTTTTACTTCGTATAGCCCGCCGACGCAACCCCAAATATCCGCGTCGATAGCCTGGAAGCGTTGGCAGCCTGTAACATCTTTATAATCTATTCGAAGATGTTCTAAAAAATCTTCTTTAAAAATTCTTTCGCCTGCCTTGCCTTTACGCACTGATTCGTTGAAGTTTATCATATAGCTAGTCCGTTGTTTGTGTGAATAGTGCTAATTGTCTTTTCTTCGGCGGCAGTTGCTTAACTTCCGGCTTTATTATTTTTATTTCTACGTCTACACGCGCCAGCATTTCAGGGTCGTAGTAATAACCGTTCGCGTGAAAATATTCTATTCGTTCTAATAACCTGTCTGTAGCCTGTCGGGGACTTTTTCCAAGGGCGAAGCATAAAACCCTATCGGGTACGTTGTTAACTATTTTAAATAAGTAAGCGCAATAGCCAAGGGAACCGCTGCGCTTTGTCCGCAGTTCGCAGGCCTGCCCCGTCACAGGGTCGGTAAAGCGTGTCGGCGCATAACCAAACTGTTCGGTTATTTCGTCTTCTGTCAATTCGTTGAATACGTCGAAGATATTTTTCATTCTAATTCTAATCTGACGGTAAATAAATTTTTTACGAAGTCGTCATTCATGTAACCGATGTCCATGTTTACCAAATTTCCGCCGCCGCCTTTTACTAAATGTTTAATTGCTTTGTTAAACATTTCGCGATTGTTCACTAGCTCATGCGTTACTTTTAGCATAACAAACTGCCGGGTTTTTAATGGCGGTAACTTTTCAACAAGTTTTATAGCAGGTGCCGCCGCAAGTCCAAGGCTTGCAAGTATCGACAGCCTTATAAACTCATTCCTTTTCATTCTAACAAACTTCCTTTTTCATAAATATTTTTTCTTTTCAACGCCCATATAATTCCAACCGCTTTTTGCATTCTCGCGGCGAAAAAAAAATTCGTAAATAAATTCTTGGCCATCTTCGACTTCCATACAGGGTATTTTTACTATTGCTTCTTCATCGGGATAAATAGTATTTTGCAACCGGTGTAAAATTCTTTGAAACAATATTACCGGTATTTCATGCATAGCTATTCCGTTGTTTCATTTGGCACCTCTTCAACTTCGCCGCGTTTAATCATATCTTCGACAATCGTTTCGGCGTGTGCCTGTGACGTTGCGTATATCTGTAGGCCGCGAACGGTGTAATACTTGTAAGGCTTTTCCAGGCGTTGCCGCTGATATTCGTTTTCTTTGAAGTTGTTAGGCTTTTCCCGCTTTGTGAATTCCGCAACCCTTGCCTTATACGCTTCGTAGTTTATGGCGTTGTCGTCGTTTGTTTCCGTCTGTTGCTGTGAAATCTTCGCTTCGATAAGCTGATATTTTTCGTCCAGGTGTTTAGCCATCCAATCGCACAGAACCGCGGCGTCTAGTCGGTAGATCGGCCCGTAAAATCCTAACGCCCCGCGGCGAAAACACATTACGAAATCCTCCAACGATTCAACCGGGTAAATCTGTATTAACTCCCGGGCTATGCTAGCAATTTGATCGGGGCGAATGTTGTTGCTTACGTTTACCTTGGCGACTGTTAACTGAATTTGGATAGCTACAAACGATTCAAGTTTTTTATGTTCGCTTTCAGGCAAAGTTTTTTTCAGCATGACAATAGGCGGTTTGTCGATCAGGTCTGAAAGTGATAGGCCTACCGTGGCGGTAAGTTCTGCAAATTTATTTTGGATCAACAGCGTCGCCGTATTCGTTGCGGATAGCGTCCCAACCTGCCCGGATTTGGTCGGCTTTGTTACTTGCATTTCCATTGGTTTTTTTATTCGTTTGTTCGGGGTATAAATTTTTCCACTTGCCTGCAATGGCGGCTAAAATCGTTTGCCTGATTTCGTGAAAGTTCAAACCGTCAAGGCGTGTTAAGTCCGCCTGTTCGGACATTGGGCCGGTATAGGTCACGTTGTGCGAATGCCATCGGCTTTCTTTCCAACGTGCCCAAAGTTTTCGCATGGCGTCGGTATCGAAGGGGTAAACCAATTCGGCGCCTGGACTGTCGGGTTTGGTAAAATCCGGCGGCGGTTTGTTTTGGTTTTCCCCCGGTCCCCCTTTCCGATTTTCAGTTTCATTTTCAGTTTTAATTCCATTTACAATTTCATTTTCATTTTCATTTTCCATATGGGGCGACATATGATACCCGTCTTTTGTGTGGTTTCCTTTTCGATTTTTTACCCTACTGTCGACGAAGTTTTGCCGCCTAACTATTTCTTTTTCAAGTCGTTCGTTAAAAAAATTCCCGGCGCCGTCGCGTGAAAACTTGCTTATCACGTCTTCATCATATGTTTCACATATCTTTAAGACTTGTTTTTCCGATAAATGACCGTGTTGATGCTGCGCCATCAAAAGACGCATGTATTTTCCTACCTGTTCATGGCTAAAAAATTGCGTCCCGGTCATAAAGTCGCCGGAGTAAAAAAGGAACGCAGGGTCTTTATTTTTCTTAGGCATAAGTAATAAGCCGTCGGGCCTTTTGGTTGTGTTGGACATTAAATTTTGGACGGTAGCGGCGTATTAAATCGGCTTCTACAACAGTATTATTTTCGCATGGCTTAATATAACATAGCGGGGTATTTTCAAATTTGTATTCTATTTCATGCCACGGCGCTAAACGTGTAGAAAAATTATCTGACTTACCTATGTAAATGACTTCGCCGCCATAGTCCAGGGGCGACAATGCGATAAAACAGTATACCCCACACGTTGCAGGTATGTTCCCCGTTATCCTATCGACTACGTGCAAGTATTGGAAGCCGTCAGCGGTTAAACCTTTAATTAATATCGATAACTTATTTTTATACATTAGTTTACTTCATTTGCTTTAGTTTTCTAGTCGCCGCCTTACTTCTATTTCACGTTGTAAGCGCCTGCCCGAAGCCTGTAAAAATCTTTCTAACGTTAAAATAGTTTTGTCCGTCAGGTTAAAGCGTTGGATAATTTCAGGATATTCCGCTTTGTCAGACGTGCGAAGCATACATAAAAGGGTAATTAATTTTCCGCGTTCGTTCATGTCCAAGTCTATAACAGCGCTTAGGAATTCGCCAGGATATAGCAGTATAGTTTTAGGTTCGTTCATAGTATTACAACGGCAACGATACCCGAAATTACAAACACTATCAAAAGGAAAACGCGCACTACTATCCTAAGTAGTCCGCGTTCTAATGTGGCGTCTAAATTATTTTCGTCAGTTTCTAAAAGAGGGTATTTTTTTGCTTTCATGTTACATAATTTTAATCGTCAGGTTTAATAAATTCACCTTGGATATATTCGCCGCGTAATGTTTCGTTACTGTTTGGCGCTTCGAAATCCTGTTCGACAAAAAACGTCCGTGTCCTATTATCTTCGATAATTCCAAAAGTAGCATCATGCTTTTTATGCGACATAGCTTTTGCAGTTTGCAACGCTTCGGCTAATGTCGAATGCCTGGAAAGATATTTTACATATCCTACAGCGCCGGGAATTTTATAAATGTTTGTATTCATACGCTTTAAAAATTTGGGGCGGCAAACTCTCTCTAAGAAAACCGCCCCGGCTTTCCGTAGCATCGGGGTCACCAAACTAACCGAAGCGCTACGAAAAGTTTTTTATTCAGGTTTAGGTTCTAATTGTTTTAATAGTTCGTCGGCGTAACGTATACAAATTGCAACGTCTTTTTTTATTTGTTCTAAACCGACTTCATCGGTTGCAATTAGTACACCTTGCATTACCATGCCTGCAAAGTATTCGCGTTTAGTTATCCCTTGCGCAGAATCAAACATGCGCGCATTAGTAGGGAACGCGGGCCGGTCACGTTGTGCGATGTCGTGCTTTTTCGGTTGTTCACGTTCGTCGAAATCCTTCTGTCGTAGGTCCATAGCTTTTTTCCCTTTCAAAATTTGCCTGTCAATCAGTCGGGCTTTGTTGTTCATGCCTTTTAGTTGACTTGCTTTCATAGCCTTACTGTTTTACCTTTTTACCTGCGCGAAATATTTCGTGTAGTGTTTCAAAGCCGCGAATGAATCCGCTATCGTCGACATAGAACTTTTTTTCCCTATGATCTTCGATAACGTGCAAATCAAAGTCTAAATATTTTTCCGATGCGTCGCGGGCGTCTGCTATTGCTTCCGCCAGGGTATCGAATTTTTTTTGGTATCCGTCCATTATGCGCATAGTTAAGCAGATATTAAAACCGGTTGCACCAACATACTACCGCAGAATTCGACGCGTTTAGTCAGCGCTTCTTTATCTTCCTTAGATATTTCAAACCTAAATTTGTTTAGGTTCTTATAGAATCCGCCGTCGGGCAGCCAAGGCAACGCGTTGTCGTCGGCGTATGTCATCCATGAATAGACGTCATTTTTATACTCCGCCGTTTCTGTCAGCGCACGTATGGCGGCTAGCTCCGATTTGTACGGGGCGTAGACTATCAATTCAGCGTGTGCGCAGCCCGTTATACAAGCGTTACTGACTAACTGCCAAAAATATTTTTCGCCGTCTTTATGACTTTCGCGTATAGCTTTTATTCCGCCCTTATGCCATGCGTCTACTAAGGTGCAAAACGACTTTAGTGTAAAGGGACATTTAATATCGCCTACTGCCCGCGTGTCGGCCTGATAAATGATAGTATCGGGCGACCCTGCCCAATAGTCGAAAGATGGATGTAAAAGCGTTTCTTTAGATACGGCGGAATATTCAAGGGGCAGCATGGAAGAAACTTGCCTTTCACAAAGGTTACCCCACGACGTAGGGCGGGCGCTTGCTTCGTTGTCCAGGTGACGGCCTAAGCGTCTTTCCATGTTGCATTCGTTTATATAGGTAAGGGCGGGCGCCCCTAAAGCGCCGTTAGCCTTACCGTTAGACATGATGGCGCCTATTTCCGACGACGTAAAATTGCCTATTCTTATTTCGTTTCTCATGCTTTAGATGTTAAAAGGGTATGTAATTTTTTATAGCTATCCTTTTCTTTGTTTTCGATTATACGTTTTGCGCTTTCCATTTCTGTCTTAGAAAGTAGCGGCAATTTTTCGTCGTATAATTTTTGCAAATCTTCTAAAGTAAGGGCGGCGGCAGGTTCCTTTTTGAATGCCTGTTCTATTGTCGTGTCGCCGTCGCGTATGGCGGTGCCTATGCCTATCAATATAACAAGGTCGTCAGCGGTGACATAGTCCAAAGCCTGTTTACCTATGGCGCCTAAAATTTCTTTTTCTGTCACTTCTAAACTTTCCTGCAAGCGGTCGAATACTTGCTTACGGCGTGCCACTAGTTTATTAATGTCTGACGTGTCGCCGGTAATGGCAGCCTTTGCCGCTTCGTAGACTTTATTTAAAACAGGTTTGGGAATGATAGCGAAAATAGCGTTGCGCCTAGCTATAGCGTTAGCGGCGTTTCCTGTGACGGTTATCATGTCGTCAGAGAATCGGCCTGTCTTTCCTACTATACTTCTTTTAACCTGAAATTTTACCGCGTAGTTGCTTTCAAGGTCGAAGCAAACCGCTTCCGATGTTACGTGCGTTTGGTCTATGTCTACGACTTTTGATTCTATGCGTAAATTTTTCCATGCCTGCGCCAGGATGTTAGCAAGGTGAACAGACGGCCCGGTTATAGCCTTACCGGCACGGGGCACGGAATAGGTGCAACTCTGCGCCGTTGCCATGTCTAACGTTACGATAGCTATTGCGTTATCCGTGGCGCGTTTAACTTTACGCGGGAATGCTTTAGCCGTTGAAACTTGGATGTCTATAAACGCCTTATCCTGTTGGTAAATTACATCCGGCGTTACATGTTGCATTACTTCAATGTCTTCTGTTTGGTTTTCCATGTTGTTGTCAATATTTTGCTTTTCTACTTTCATTTTAATGAGGGGTCTTTTTTTCGTTGTTGCTTAGGGCAAATCTTCGAATTCGCTGAAATGCTTTTCGTTTAGTTCCTGCCGTGGTTTCAGACTTGACAAAATTTTATCTGTCGAATCGTCCAAGGCTAATTGTAATTCTATTTGCCTTCCGACGTTGAAAGCCATACCGGCGTCAAGGAAAGTACCGTCGGCGTAGTTAATAGTTAGTTCAATTACTTTTTCACTACTGTCGGAAATTTGATAGGAATAAATTAAACGATTTGCAGAACAGATTTTACGAATTGCCCGTAGGTCTGAAAAGTGCGCTAGTGCTTTCATGTTGCTTTAATTTGTTTGGTTTAGAAATTCTGTTAGATCCGTGATAAAATTTGAAAAGTTTTTTTTGTTCCTATTGTCGCGTAGGAAGATGGCACAGTTTAAAACTTCCTGCCATTCCATAGCGTCGAACATGTCGCGGAAGTTGTGATAAGTTCCGTGGACAGGGTGATTATAGACCTTGCTATAAAAGTTTATTTCCATAGTTTCAACCCTGCCGCTAAGTAGTTCAACGGCTAGGCTATGCAATAACCTTTCTTTCGTTAAGTCCAGGATAGGAACGAATTCAATTGTTTTAGTCATACTATTTATTTGTTTGGTTTAAAATTTCCTGTAGTTTTTTCATGCGGTCGCGGTTGTCGATAGCCTTTTGAAAAACTGCCGCTATGAATTCGAAATGCTTTCTTTTACCATTAAGGATTTTATAGGCTAGCGACAGGGAAATATTTTTTTCCCGTGCTATTGTCGCGACGTCGCCGTATTGTAGCCACTGTTTACAGGCCTGATAATCGATAGGCGGCAGCGGCGATTTTATGGCGCTTGTTACGTTCATGCCTGTAAGCGTTCGGGTTGTGGCTCTGCCGTTGGCGGCGTAATGTCGGCAGGGGTAGCGGGCGTAATAGTGGCAATACCGGCGGCGGTTTCCGTTGGCAGGTCGGGTAAGGTATTGGCGAATTCTTTAAGGGCTTCGGCGAAGACTTCCATTAAACTATAAAACCGGTTTTCCCTTGCACAAAGTTGAATAGACCACTGCGCTATTTTAGCATGAACGGCGATAGGTATCTTACAATTCACAGTCGTAAGGCCGTTTTTACTACGGCGATAGCGTCGCGGGTTTACCCCTAACCGCTGTTTATACCGTTTACTTTTTTTGATATATTCGCGCATATATTTACATTAGTTGAAAACGTAACAGGTTAGAAATTTACGGAATTAGAATAGGCAAAGCACGGAAAATTCTATAGAATTATGCACAATCCATCCACAAAAAATTATGTCGTTCGTCGAAAAAATAGATAAGATCCTGAAAGCCAAGGGAATAACTTTATCTAAGTTGTCCCGGCTTACGGGTTTACATTCTACCTTAGAAAAAGCCTACGCGGATGACCGCGAAATGAAAGAAGGGTCGACAGAAAGGCTGTTGAAAAATTTCGGTATTTCAGCCCTTTGGTGGACCGAACAAACCGGCCCAATGTTTACCGAAAAAAGCATAGAAAATTCCGTAGCCGTCAGATTAAACCCTACAGGCCTGAAAGAAATGGCAAGCAATGGCGATTATATTTGTATGCACGCTAAAGTTTGGGCAAACCTGGAAAACGAAAGGGAGGTTATTAAAACCGAATCAGCGCTATTAAGGAAGGAACGCGACGACTACAGGGCCGAAGCGCAGGAATTACGGCGTATCTGCGCTGATCTATTCGAACAACTGCGCGAAAGGAACAAAAAAAAGAAGTCCCCGACTAAGCAACGAAAAGCCGGGGACTAGAAGAAAAGCACGAATTTTTTTAACACCTTGGACTAATTCGACCGGCGAAGATAAAAAATAGTAACCGGTTGTAACCGGTTACCCTGCGAATAAATTTCCCTTGTGCCTATGTTGTGTTAATTGGTTCCGCGTGAAACATTTCATTCCCCGACGGATTGACACCGCATTTGACACCGCCGCCGAAACTTTCACCCCTTATAAATTCTATTTACCTGATTATCAACGCATAATAATTTTACATCGGAAGTCCCGTAGGGACTAAAGGTTTTTCGATAACTTTTTATATATTTGTAAAATAATGGGCGGGCTCTTTGGAATCGGCCTTTATGCGTGTATAATGATATACAAAATTACTGTTACCTTTACTGACACTAACCGAATAAACGCTATGAACTGACACCGTAACCGACACTAAAAAACCCTTTCAAAAGTTATTGACACCAAACAAAACAAGCAATGAAAAGCACACAATTTGAACTAAAAGAAAAAAACGGCACCGCCTTTATTTTAGCCTATGGCAAAGAGTTTAGAAACTGCCGGTTTTGGTTTTCTACAGGCGAAAAGGTAGACGGTAATTTTTCCCCGTCAAAGCCGGGCACGCAATTAAAAACCTATTTGCAGACGGCAGAAAAAGCGCTGCAATCTTTACACGACGAAAAACAGACTGTAACCAATGAAACGTTAAAGCATCGCATCGAACTGATACGCGACCGGTTAGCCTGGACGGGTAACGACTTGCATATTTGGGACGGCTTCAAAGCTAAGGTGTATAAGATCAACGGCGGGGTAAACAAATCACAACTTGAAAAGAACCTCCGCAGTGAATTGATAAAAGCGGCGCCCGACTTTCACCGCGTTATTACCTGCGCCAACTCCGACGGCGGATCTGAATTGTTCGGATTTTGGCAGCTGATCCTTAACGGCACAGTAAAAACAAAAAAGGGTAAAGCCCTGCGCCCGAAAACTATTCTGTCGAAAACTTCAAACCGCGACTTAGTAAAAGAATTCGCGCCCGACGCGACTTTTGAAAGCATGGACATGCTGTTCTATGATACTTTTACTAAGTGGCTCGAAGACAAAAAAAGCTATGAAGGAAACACGGTCGGCAAAGTTATCAAAGATCTTAAAAGCGTTTTAACCTTAGCACGCGAAAGGGATTTATTCAAAAGCGACATTTATAAAAGTTGGATAGTGATAAAAGAAAAAAACGAAGTGATTGCCTTAACCAAAGAAGAGCTATTGACAATCAACAGTCTGCAAGCTATCGACGGGCAGGAATTGACCAAAGCACAAAAGGCCGTTAGGGATAATTTTATTTTAGCTTCCTTCTTAGGTCCGCGGATAGGTGACTATTCCGCGTTCATTCCTGAAAACATTTCTGTTCGTGCCGGTATAACTTTTTTTAAATATGTCCAGGAGAAAACCGGCGCCCTCTGTGAAATTCCCGTCCATCCTATAGCCTTGCAAGTACTTGCACGCAATGGCGGCAACTTTCCAAAGATGTATAACGACGACCATTTTCGAAAGACGCTAAAAAAAATCTGCGAAGGCGCAGGGCTTACCGACCGCGTGTTAGTCAGGATACGCGAAGGGGTCGGCGAATACGAAAAGAAATTCGAAGCCATTTCGTCGCATACCGCCCGCAGAACCTTTGCTACGTCGCTTTATTACGGTTGGTTTACTAAACCTATTCCGGCGTCGCTTTGTATGCGCTACACAGGCCACACAAACGAAACATCTTTCCGCCGCTATGTCGGCGCTTCCGAAGATGAACTAAACGGCAGGGCTTTGGAATACTTTACAGACTATAAACCGTTAATGCAAGTCGGATAGGATACATCTAACACAACATAGGTACAAAAGTAGCCCAACATAGACCACGGTTGGGCTACTTGCTTTTATGCCCTTTCATGTTTTATTTTTGTCATGAGATTGTAAAAACATGGAAAATCCCTTTGCTGAAATAAGTGAAAAATTGGATAAGGTTTTAACACTCCTTACCCAAATCCTGGAAAACGAAGAAACGCCCGCCGACGGTAACCTAATACCCTTTAATACTTTTTGTAAGCGCATGAACATAACACGCCCGACGGTTTACAACTGGCGGGCTAAGGGTTTGTTAGACGTGCGCACAGTTGGCAAACGTGTTTACGTTTTAGCTGATAGCATTAAGGTGCAAAAAAAATCGGAACGACATGAAGAGTTTTTTTTTAACGGCGTAGCTAAAAACAGAAAGCCGGTTAAACGTTAATTTTTTTACAATCGAAAAAACACGTTTTATGCTTAAGAATGAAAATGTATTACGCGGCCCTCATGCTGGCGGGCGCTGGAAGAAAGGACAAAGCGGCAACCCTAACGGACGCCCTAAAAAATTACCTGACTTGGATGCGGCCCTTATAGAAATGCTATCGAAGGAATACGGACCCGAAGGCACAACGTTAGACCATATTTTAGAAGGGCTAGCGAAACGCGCAATAAGAGGCGATTCACGCGCCGCAGAAATTATTTTAGACCGGGCATACGGAAAACTAAAACAGTTTATAGACATGACCGCTAGCCGCCGGGCTATAGGCGACGCGTTCCCCGATGAACTAAAAGAACTTTTCCCCAACCCTGAAAATAATATTATCGATGTCCAAAGTAGTCAGCCCGAACCTGAAACACCTACTGACTAGCCTTAAAAACGGATTTACCGGCGCCATCTTAGAAGGTAGTTCACGAAGTACTAAAACGTGGGCAGGCATAGATTTTATCGTTTATATCTGTTCACGCCTTGAACATAATTGCACTATAAAAATCATTCGTGAAACCTACAACAGTTTTAAAACAACGTTGTATGAAGACTTTAACCGGCGCCTACCTATGCACGGCATACCGTCGCCCTTCGCACAGAAACAGGAAGTAAGACAGTTTTATTTATTCGGCAATACTATTCACCTTTTAGGCGCCGACGACGAAAGCAAATTCCACGGTAGCGCCTGCGATTATTTTTTTGTTAACGAGTGGTTAGATGTTAGTCAGGCCGTTGTAGATCAGGCCGAAATGCGTTGTAGAAAATTTTGGTGGGGCGACTACAACCCTAAAACTACCGATCATTATGTTTATGATAAATTTTGCACACGCCCCGACCTTGCTTATTTAAAAACTACCTTTCGCGACAATCCTTTTATTTCTGAAAACGAAAAAAGAAAAATCCTATCCTATGAACCGACGCCGGTAAATATTGCCAACGGTACGGCTGATGACTATATGTGGAACGTCTACGGCTTAGGCCTGCGATCAGCGCCCGAAGGTTTAATTTTTCAACATGTTACCTGGATACATGAATTCCCAACAGACATAGAAAAAATTTACTACGGCTCCGACATAGGGAAAACTAACAGCCCGTCGACCGTTGTAAAAGTCGGCCTAACAGGCGACAAACTTTTTTTACAAAAGTTGGCATACGGTCCGACGCCGTCACCTAACGAATATATTCCTATGGTCCGCGAAGCTATAAACGGCGGGGTTTGTTGGGCGGACTGCGCCGAACCTGGATACATTAGCGATTGCCGACGCGCAGGCATAAAAGTTTTAGGCGTGAAAAAATTTCCCGGTTCTATTGAATACGGAATTAGCCTACTGAAAAAATTCAAACTACATATTGTTGATAGTCCCGAATTCCGAAAGGAACAGGCTAACTATAAATATCGAACGGTTAACGGTATAAAGTTAGATCAGCCTATAGATGACTTTAATCACCTTTGGGACGCGTCTAGATATGCCGTAATGTCTAACCTGCGATAATTTTTTTTACTTCCCTATTAAAAAATTGTCTATTTCATGAACAAGGTTTCGACATTCAGGCCGTGGGTCGTCGCGGATATAATTCGAAACTTTCGAAAGTAAAATATAAGCCTTCGAACGATCCGTTAAAATCGTATCGTAAACCGTAAGGGGTATTTTTTCGCTTCCCTCTGCATGTTCTTTAATCTCTTTAATTCGTTTACTGATTTCTTCGTTGATTAATTCGCGAATCATTCCGCTTAAAACGTCTTCTTTTTCCTTTTCCATAGTGTTTTTTTTATTGCTTTGAATCTAAGGTAGGAAAATATTTTCGCTTTTTCTGCGCTCCTTTCAACGCTACCGGTACAACACAAACACAAACCTAACACAACATGCGCACAGGCATAGGGTTGAATAATTAACTTTTAAATTAAGTTTGCAGTCAGGCAACGACTTTTAAAACAATGAGTTTACAAAGTTGGGGCCGGATATTTACAAATTTGTGGCGTCCTGAAAAGTGGGGTCGCGGTTGGTTTTATCGTTTTTCATCTTCTGCAAATACCTGGAATGAAGTCGACGTCTTAGACGCCTTTAATACCGTCCCGGAAGTTAACGCGGTTATCAACTTAAAGGCTAGGGCACACAGCAACGGAATTTATAAAGTTGTCGACCCCGACGGAAACGAAGTCGAAGACCAAATAAACCACGTCTTAAGGTTTCCGAATTGGTTTCAGGCACAAAAGGAATTTATTTCACAGACAGTTTTATTTCGTGAAATCTTCGGCGAAGAATTCCTATATACTTTTTTCCCTATAGGCCTGCCGCAAAATATTAAGTCGCTCTTTACTATTTCCCCTTCATTAATCCACATTGAATACAACGAAGCGACGCCCTTTTTTTATTTCGCAGAACAGCCGCCCGGTTTAAAATATGTCCTAAGCTACAAGGACAACGAAAAGACAATAGAAGCCGATCAAATCATACACCTTAACGATAACCGGGTAAACATCAAAACGCCGACAGATAAAAACCTGTTATCAGGCGAAAGTAAATTGCAGGCATTAAAGGCGCCGATCAATAATATAAAGATGGCGTATGAAAGCCGCGGCGTAATTCTTAAACACCGCGGGGCGCTCGGTATCCTTTCCAACGCGGGCAAAGACGGCACAGGGGCGCCGCTACCTATCGACCCCGTTGAACGCGAACGGCTGCAAAGTGAATATCTGAAATACGGCGGCATGGAAAACCAATACAGCCTAATTATTTCCGATTCGAATTTGAAATGGCAGCAAATGAGCGCCGACCCCGACCGCCTTGGACTATTCCAGGAAATAGAAAAAAACTTTGATAAGATCCTTGACGCCTACGGAGTGCCGCCCGAAATGTTTGCAAGCAAAGAAGGGGCAACATTCGAAAACCAACGGCAGGCGGAAAAAGGTTTATACCTGCGCACAATAATTCCCGAAGCTAACGAACGCGCCGGAGCGCTAACGGCTAGGCTACTACCTGATAGCCAAAATAGAATCATAGCGGACTTTTCACACCTACCGATTTTCCAGGAAGACGTGCAACAAAGAGCCACGGCAATGAAAACAGGAATCGAAGCATTATCGAAGGCATTTTTTGACGGGGCAATAACTATCGAACAGTATCAGGCGGAATTAGTCAAGTACGGCATAGACAAAATACAACCAAATTAAAATAACACTATGGCAAAGAAAAAATCAATCGAAGAGGCCGAAGCTACAAAGTCATTCGGTGAACAGATGAAAAACAAATCGACGCAACGCGACAGGAATTTAGCAGTAAAGGCGGAAATGATCGAACGCGGCGAACGCGAAGAACCTGAATTTTCAGGGCTAAAGACACAGAAAGAAAAAAATTTAGCGCTTAAAGAGCAACTAAAAAATGAAAAAGCAAAAGGGGAAAAAACAAAAAAGTAACCCGAAGGCTAACCGCCCAAAGCTACCCGAACAGATACAAAAGGCGAAAGATGAACGCGACAACCTTTTAAAAAGTCAGAAGATAATAAAAAAGTAAGGTTATGAATATTCCAGAATTCGCAGACAAAGCAAAACTTTTTGAATGGCTAGTGGCAAATAAATCTTTGTTGATAGCGCAGAAAAAAAGCGTAGTGAAACACGCCGACGCATTCGCCGGACCTTTAAGTTTTATTCTGGATGACGATAAGACAACAGTAGAAAAGGCGGAACAAATACCGGCGACAGTCACAAAAATAAAAGTTCGTTCAATAGTCAACACGACAAAACTTTTCGATTCGTTCGCCGATGTTCACATAGACCAACTTTTTAACAGGTCAATAAAAGAAAACAAAGACAACTACTTAGTGAAACAGCATGACTTTTCTTTTGACGGTATCATAAGCGAAAACGTCAAGGTCATGACTAAACAGTTTTCCTGGCATGAGCTAGGCTACAACTATGAAGGCAATACGCAGGCGTTGGTATATGATTCTATAATAGACCGCGACGACATGCCGGAAAATACTAAGTCGATGTTTGACGCCTACCGCAAAGGAAGAGTTAAACAACATTCTATAGGTATGCGATACGTTGCGTTAACCTTTGCCGTTAACGACGACCGATACGAAGAAGAGTTTTCGCAATGGGAAAAATACTTTCCTGAAATCGCAAACAAAGAAGACGCATTAGATAACGGTTTCTTTTGGGCCGTTACACAAGCTAAAAATATTGAAGGGTCCGCCGTTGTCCGCGGAGCTAATTACGCAACGCCGACCCTATACGTTGAAGCAAAACAGGAACAGGCGAAATCCATTCCGACAGAACAGGCGAAATCCATTCTTAGCGCTTCACAACTTTTAAATTTTTATCAACTATAAAATCAATCTGTCATGGATGAAAAAGAATTAAAGGCGCTCTTAGAAGGCATAGCCGCAAAAAATGGCGAAGCTATAAAGGCCGCCGTAAAAACTGAAATGCAAGCTGCAACGGAAGGGCTAATGAAGTCTACAGAACTAGCAGCGAAATTTGAAGCTATGGGTTTAAAGGAAGGCGTTATTAAAACCCTTCTGGACGCCGTAGAAAAACAAGGCGAAGAAATGCGCAAGATCTTTAACGGCAATACGCCGAAAGGAAAAAGCGTCGACGAAATGGTAGTAGAAAAATCAGACGCTATCAGGGCAATTTCCACGGGCGGGCCGCCTGTAAAACTGACGGTAAATAAAACCCTTGTTACGCGGTCGCTACTTGGCGGATCTACTTTAGGTATGCGCTTGCCCGACGTTGGACAGTTAGGCTATCCTAATACTGTTATGTCGTCGCTCTTTCGTCATGCGCAAGTAAGTCCAGGATCAAACGGGGTAATTCGTTATTTCGACCAGCTAAGCGCAACGCGCAACGCGGCATGGGTTGCCGAAGGTGCCCAAAAGCCTGAAAGCGCCGCCGCCTGGATTGAACGCACGCTATTGATTCAAAAGGTAGCGGATAGCATACCCGTTACGAAAGAAGCATGGTCCGATATTCCTTTTATTCAAAGTGAAATTCGCCGACTGTTAGAAGTTAACCTAGCGTTAAAAATCGACGACAGTCTTTATGATGGCGACGGCATAGCGCCAAACATTAAGGGCGTGTTTACTTCTGCGCCTGAATTTGTTACAACGCCATACATAGACAAAGTCGACAACGCAAATTTATTCGACCTTATCGCAACGGTATCCGCCGACATTCAAGCCGGTATGGGTAGCAAGTACAAACCTAATACCGTGCTAATAAACCCCGTAAATATTCTAGGCCTGTTAGTAGCGAAGACTCCGCAGGGTAATTATCTATTACCGCCGTTCGGATCTTCTGACAACGTGTTGGGTATGCGCATTGTGGCGTCTGGACAGGTGACGGCTAACACTATGGTAGTAGGCGATTTCAACTATGGCACTATCTACGACCTGGAAGATTTCACTATAGAAATGGGTTGGATTAACGATCAGTTTATAAAGAACTGTTTTACAATCCTTGCAGAGCAACGCCTTGCCCTTTTGATAAGGACAGGCGACGAAGGCGCTTTCAGAAAAGTTTCAAATATAACTACTGCGCTAGCTGATTTGGAAACACCGTAACAATAGAAATCTCTAAAGCATTAAGGTCATGTTTGTAACGCCTAGCAATTTTAATTTACTCCCGTACAATATCCCGAACCTGAATTTGGTTGTAAACTCTTTTCAGACGTTCGCCGATAAGTACGAAGTGAAAGTATTAACGGAGTTGCTAGGCGTTACTCTTTATAATGAATTCATTGCAGGCCGCGAAGCCTTGCCGCCATTGTGGAATGCTACGACGTTGTATGTATTCGGCGAAGTCGTTTCCTATGGCGTCGATATTTGGGAGGCTGCATCTTCTAACGTTGGGATAGAACCTATCGAAGGCGCCGACTGGACTTTATTACAGGAAGGCAACCAATGGCTAAAACTAGAATACGGTTTCGATTTTGTTTACTCCGATTCATGCGGATGTCATGACCATACAACCCAATGGCTAGGTATTACAGACATGCTGATACCTTATATTTTTTACCAATGGACGCGGGCAACATTCGATAATAATTCAGGGATAGGCATAGTTCAACCAAAGGCGGAAAACTCCGACGTCATAGAACCAAAGCGCCGCCTAGTCGACGCATGGAATGACTACGCAGGAAAGGCGCACACAATGCAAAGTTTTGTCCAAAGCGAAAACTATTTAGATCCTACGGTTTATACGAATTGTTGTTCGTGCCCGCCGTGGGTAGAACCTGGATACCAAAACACGTTTGGGCTGTGAACTATCTACGCGACGATATTGGAAAAGTTGTTGCAGCGATGCGAACCGACGAAGATTTAGACGGCGCTTTGCCTATTGAATTAAAAGGCCTTGCCCCGTTTTATCTATACGGTCATAAACTTGAAGTGGCCAACAGGTTGGCTATAAAAAATAATGACGCGGTTTACAAAGAGCAAAAATATCCTTTAGTCGCCCTGTTCATGGACTACCCCGAAAGGTTTGTAGAAGGTATGGTAAACTATACGCTTCACATTGTCATAATGAACCTTACCGACAGGAATTATCTAATGGAAGAACGCGACGAAAAAATTTTCAAGCCTATACTATACCCGTTGTTTGACTCTTTCATGATTCGCCTTCGCCGTGTAGGAAAGTTTGTTTGGCCTGGCGATATGCAATATCCGCCGATGAACAAAGTCGACCGCCCTTACAGCGGCATAGTCTACGAACAGGGCAACTTGAAATATATTTTTAATGACCGCCTGGATGCTATAGAGATTTCAGATTTAAAAATTTCACGAACGATTAACAAATGTTAAAAAAAATATTATGGAATGCGATGTAGTTAAATTAAACATGGGTAAAACACGGTGCAATAAAATGCCTGAAATGTTGGTCGGCATGATTGAAACGCCGTCTAATTTTGTTATACCTGCCGCGACGCTTAACGACCCCGTGGCGTTGTTGGAATTTCTGAACGACGCCGCCGTAGCGCCTGCCGCGGAGCGTATTTACCTATGGCCTGAATTCAAAAGTTTTGAAAACATTTCACAGGAAGCCGTTTACGAAGATACGCCCCTTGCCTATCTGCCCGTTAGGGATGGAAACTACCGGTTTAAAATCGGTATACGCCAAAACATGTGTACCCACAAAGCTATGTATACGCACCGGGCTAGTAGCGGCAGGGTTATATTTATTGATAGTGAAAATCAGTTGATACTGACGGAAGCCGCCAACGGTGACGGTATGGGTCTAAGTATGCAGTTGCTACACACAGAAAAACTTCTGTTCAACGACGGGTCTATTTCGACTAAGTCAATGTTTGTCGTAGCGCTGCAAAATAATAAAGAGTTAGACCGCAATGGAATGTTAACGGTGTTAGATAGCTGGAATCAAATTACCCAATTAGTAGACGTTAAATTGCGCCTTATCGGCACGCCGACCGCTACGACGATAGTAGTTGACGCGGCGCCGGAGTGCGACAGTTCAACGCCTTTACCTGGATTAGTTGTCGCCGACTTTTCACTGATTGACAACGCCACGGGTACGGCACACACTATTACGACGGCGGTCGAAGATCCGCTAGTACCGGGACGCTATACCCTTACAGGGGTGGCATACGTTGCAAGCAAATTAAAACTTGCAGCGGCGGAGGATTTAAGTTTACCAGGATACGAAACGCCCGAAGCCGTGGCGGTCAATCCTGCTTAGTAGGTTTATTTTTTTCAAAAGGGTAGCGCCTTTTTATCGGGTATGTTTTTTTTAAGGCGCTCCCTTTTTTTTAAAAATTATCGTTATGGGCAAACTGTCGGACCTTATCACAAAGTTGGAACAGGCAACGCCGCCGAAACAGGAAGCGGCAATATTAGACATAGTTGCAGAAAATGAAAACCTGATTATAGATTTAAACACAGGGCAGCTATTGCAAGGCGTCGACGCGCAAGGGGAATTTTTACAGGACTACCGCAACCCACAATACGCACTATTTAAACTTAAAATAAATCCGCGGGGCGTTACTGACTTGAATTTAACCGGCGCTTTCCATCGGTCATTCGTGCTATTAACGGATAGGTTCCCCGTTGTGTTTAGCGCTAGCGACCCGAAAACCGAAGACTTAGCCGCCAAGTATGGCGAAGATATTTTTGGACTGACTGAACAAAATAAAGATGTCGTTACTAACCAATATCTTAAAAATTCCATTGTGGAATACTACCGCAATTTATTTCAGTTATGAAAATATTACTTTAAAAACTTTCATGACTGTAAGCAATACGGGAAATGTTTTACTATTGGTGAAACACGGGAGGGCAACGCCTGCCCAATGCGCCGACTGTTGGGAAAAAATTATTTCCGACTGCAACAGAATAACGGGCCGCGGTGAATACAATACATTTTTAAAAACCTATCGCGCCATTAATTCCCTGCTAAGAGATTATAACGCAGTAAAGGCAAATTTAATCTGTCTGCAATATGCTATCGACTTTGAAAAAATAAAATTCGTTAGGTCCAAAGGTTATAAAATAGACACGAAAAATTCAAAGACTTATAAAGAATCATTAGAGGCAGGGTTGCGTAAATGTGAAAACATTCTAACACGTCTAAGTCTGAAACAAAATGAATTAGAACTTTTACAAAATGAAATGAAGGGCGGCAAAGTAGAAACCTTTGAAACTTTAATAGCATCCCTTTCTATGGCGTTAGGGTATAGCGTCCCCGAAGATATAACCCTTTCCAGGTATAACGAATACGTAAAGTTAATTCAACGTAAACACGCCGCAGCGAAGGCGGCCCGTGAAAGAAATGGCAGAACTTAACAGGCAGGATATTATAAGCGATGAAGCGTTAGAAGCGCCTAAAATCTTAGCAAAGAATTTAGAAGAGGCTTACGCGGTCATTCAAAAAATTGCCAAGGCGGGCAAGGAAGTTCCACTATTTCCGCCCGGCGCAGGCGACAACGTAAAGACGCAACGCGAAGAAACTAAAAAGCTATCGCAGGAACAAAAGGAGCTTGCCAAGGTATCGCAGCAATTAGCAATAATCCAGGCACGTAACAACGAAGAGTATATTAAAGAAGCCGCCGCCCTTAATGCTTCAAAGAAAGCGCTAAAGGAAAAAACAGAATTAGGCGACCGCGAAGCAAAAAGCGTAACAGCGCAAAACGCATCGGTCCAAGTTCTAACGGCAGCGCTAGCGAAAAATAGGAAGGAATATAAAGCGCTAGCGACCGAAGAACAGCGCCTAAGTAAGGAAGGGCAGGAACTACATAAAATAATTGTCCAACAGGATAAAGATGTTAAGCGACTAAACGCAAGTATCGGCGACCATAGGGACAACGTCGGGAACTATTCGGGTGCTTTAAAGGACATGAAACTACAACTAAAAGGGGCGCATGATGAAATGGTAGGTATAGCGCAGGCGTTGGGGACGTCGTCGCCTGAATTTATCGCAGCGGCAGAAAAGGCGGGCGCATTAAAAAATGAAATCGGCGACATAGAAGGCGCTATAAATTCTTTGTCAGGTTCCAAACTTGAAAACGTTTCAAACTCTTTCGGCCTTATGGGTCAAAAGTTACGCGGCTTAGATTTTAAAGGTGCCAACGCGGCAGCTATGCAATTAGCGGCGACGTTAAAAGGGATGACGTTTAAAGAAGCTACCGCAGGGGCAAGGGCATTCGGGGCGACCATGACAAAGGAAGGTTTGAAGCTATTGAAAAATCCCTATGTCCTAGCCGCCGCCGCCGTCGTAGCGTTGGGCGCCGCTATGATGAAATTAAAAGACGATTCGCCTGGACTTAGTAAGGCATTGGATTCTATGACCGGCCCGCTAAAGGCGGTAACGGATTGGATGAAAAGACTTTTAGACGCTACAGGCCTTACAACGTTTGCCCTAAACGAACAGGCCGAAGCAACAGTAAACGCGTCGAAAAAACAAATTGAAATAATAGAAAAAGCCGCCAACCGCGAAATAGCAATAGAAGCGGCGAAGGGAAATAAAACAACGGACTTAGAAATAAAAAAACAGGAAGACATGCTAGCCGAAGCGCAAAAAGGCTATAAGGCTATTTTAGATAATACTATTCTTTATAATAGAAAAATGAATGAACAGGAAGAAAAAGACTTTGCCGACTTCGTGGATATTATTGCCGACGCATACAATAAAATCGACGTCATAGTAGAAGAGGCACGGACGCAGGAACGCAAAGACGCCGCCGCCCTTAACGACTATTTATTAAGTCAGCAAATCAAAACGCAACAGGAAGTTTTAAACAACACAAAGGCAAATGTCGACGACAGAATAAACGCGTCTATTGAACTTGAAGAACTTTTAAAACAACAGGCAAGGAACGAACGCGACGCCGCCGTTGCCGATGTTAACGCGACGGAATCAGCCAAACAGATGGCGCGTAAAAAATATGAAAACGAACGAAGGGAAATTGAAAAGCAAGGCGCCGCCGACCGTCTGAAAATTACCAATGAATTTACCGACGACTACATAAAAAAAATAAAGGAACAGGTAGAAAAGGAAAAGGCAATTATTTTAAAGGAAGCCGAAAGGAAAACGCACGCCATTGACGCAGACATAGAAGCAACAAAAAAGGCCGCCATTGCCCGCGGCATATCTGTAGAAGACGCCGAAAAAATAGTTTTAGAAAAACGTAAACGCTATGCCGACGATTATATACAAGTACAAATAGATGCGCAGAAAAAAATACTTAACATCGAAAACCTGTCAGCCGAAGAGCAAATAGAAGTTAACAAAAAATTAACAAAGCTAAAAAGCGATTTAACCGACGCTTATTATAATCAACTTGACAAAGGGCAACAGGATAATTTAGATGCTACCTTAAAATTTGTTCAACAGGTCGCCGCCATCTATACGGATTTTTCCAACGCTATCGGCGGAGTTTTCCAGGCATTGAACGAAAGGCGGTTGCAGGAATTAGATGAACAAAGCGAAGCCAACGACAAAGCGTTAAGGAAACAACTTGAAAGCGAAGACGCCGCCCTGCAACATAGATTAGATAACGAAAAACTTTCCGACAAACAAAAGGAACAAATCGAAGGCGCTTCCGAAGAAAGAAAAATAGCATTAGAAAAGGCCGCCGAATTGCGCGAACAAAATTTAGAAACACGCCGCCGCCTACTGATACGTCGACAGGCAATCTTCGATAAATCAATAGCATTGTCGCAGGCAATTATTAACGGCGCCGCCGCTGTTATCAAAGGTTTGAAAGATGGCGGCCCCGTCGCCGCCGCGTTCTATGGCATACTTGCCGCGGCGCAGGTCGCTACCATTATAGCCCGACCAATTCCCGCCGCTGAAAAAGGTATTAAAGGACACGAAGGCGGGCCGATTATCGCAGGGGAAAAGGGGCAGGAACTTGTAAAAATGCCGGGCAACCGTTACGCCCTTACCGACTCCGTTGCACGCGTTTATGATTTCCCCCGCGGCACGGACATTATACCGCATGAACAGACTATGAAAATGCTAGCCAACGATAGCGTATTAAGACTAAGCGACCGCCGGGCAATGGAAGGCGAAGGGTTAGGGAGGTTAGAAAAGAAATTAGATAAGATCAACGCGACGATAAAATATAAACGCGAATTCCATTTATCCGGGCAGGTGACAGGATACCAGGACGGCGGCACGCGTGCAAAATATATCGACGCCTTACGCAATAGACCAAAGTAAATGCAACCAAAGTATAGTTACATATTATTATCGAATGACACGGGCGAACGCCTACCCTTGCAGGACGCGCCGCAGGGTTGGGACGCTACAAAGTTTCGTTTAATACGTGACCTTACTTATTTGGGTATCCTTAAAACTATTAGCGTCGAATTCGATTTTGTCGGCGACGGATTTTTTTTCATGCAACGCCATCGGCGGACCTACGGCATAGACGCGGACGTAATTATAAGAGTTTACAGAAACAACCCTAACGAATTTTTATTTGAAGGTAAGGTAAACATGGAAAACTATATCGAAGAAAGAAAGTATAATAGATTCAAAGTTGATATAATACAATCCGGCTTCGTTCAAAAATTTCAGAACCGCGAAGACGTTCAATTAAATTTATTAAATACTTTATCCTTAGACAGAAACACAATTAGCCCGGCGGCCTTTCATAATGCGACAATACGCGGGCGGTCAATTTTCTTTTTCTCTGAATATGATGGCGTTTCACAAACCGACAAACAAACTTTTTCACATACGCTACCGTGGCTAAATAAAGAACGGGGCAACCCTGGCGCTAATGCGCAACCGTATCAGGTTAGCGTCCCCGACGGCACAATTTCCAACGACGAAGAGGAAATAAAACTAATTAATGATTTGTATAACTCAGCCGAAGGGCGCCTATATAGAAATAACCTTGTAACGCCGCAGCTGATACGGTTAAAGTTTAACGCAAATTTTACTATCCAATACTTAGGGCAGCCGTTGCCTATCTTTATTCAACGGATAGTGGACATTTCAGAATATGGCGGTTATAAACTTTATTTTCGTTTGGTGGTATCGACGCCGCAGGAAGACGGCACCGTAACAACAGAAATTAAAAAGGAAGCCGTTTACCTTATGGGCGAACAGGGGAATTTTAATTTTAGCTACGACGACACTATAGAAGTATTGCCGGGGCAGTCGATTATAACGGCGCTGGAAATGCATTACTTGGCAATTTTTTACGAAGAGGGCGACTATCAGGAAACCATAGAACTGGATTTTATGCCTATTACCTGGATGGCGGTCGACGTTAGTACAAATATGAAAATAGCCATCACCTACAATACCATGAACTTAACAATGGAATCAGATAGCGATTTTCCCGGCACTGTCGTTCCTGTTCTTTTACCGCATGAACTTTTTTCGAACATCGTCGCGCAGATATGCGAAGGGGAATTTTATTCGGAATACTTCGGGCGCACAGATTTAGGCTATGCCGCCGACGGCGAAGGCGCTTACCTTGCCGTTACCACGGGGTTGCTACTGCGCGGAATTCCTATCGCAGAGGTTCAAATACCTACGTCCATGCGCGACGCCTTTTCTTCGTTCTCTTCTATTTGTTGCCTTGGCGCTATGATTAGGGATAACAAAGAAATAAGAATAGAACCTTTGGAAAAACTTTTCAATCATAACATAGCGGCGCATATCGGCGAAGTAAATGAATTAACGCTTTCACCGATAAAGGAATTTTTATTCAATTCAGTTAAAGCCGGTTATCCTTTGAATGAATACGAAGAGCAAAACGGACGCGACGAATTTAATACTACCTACCAATATACTAACAGCCTACAGGCCGTTAAAAGCGAATTAGATTTAGTGTCGAAGTATTACGGCGACGGATACGGAATAGAATTCGCCCGGCGCGAAAGTATCATAAACACAGGGTCCAAAGATTCAAAGTTTGATAAGGAAATATTTTTTATCGACCTGATAAAAGACGTCGAAGGCAATTTAATGTCCAGGCGACAGGAAGGTATTTTATTTGTAGACGGTATTTTTTCACCTGAAACCGCTATTAATTTGCGCATAGCCGTAGGGCAAAACATGCTACGGAATAAAAAGCGCCTTAACATTCCGTTAAGCAAAAAAGAAAAGGTTTATTTTTTCCAAAGCAAGGATAAAAATACAGGGCTGCAACTCATTACAGAATTAGGCACGACCATAGACGGCGAAGATTTACAGACAGGGACGGCGGCGTATTTCCTGCCGGAAGATCGGAAATTCAAATGCCCTATAACTATCGAAACGCTTTTTGCAATCCTGGCAAATCCTTTAGGTATAGTTTCTTATACCTATCAGGACGAAAAGTTTTTTGATTTTATCTATGAAGTCGACGCCGAAACTGATAAGGCCGTAGCAGAATGGCGGATGCTAGGAACCAAAGATACGCCTATACTAACCGTTGAAGGCGTTCAAGTCGGCGCCTTCCTGAAATATGCCGACGGCCTGCGCGACTTTGTAAAATATGGCGACGGTGAAAATGATATAATACTATACGAATGAACTTAGAATTTATCATAGAAGATGCGGTATCTAACCCGATAAAATTTACCAGGGACGATAACAACGTAGACCAACGGGCAAACTTTGACCAACGCCGATATTCACAGACAAAAAACGCGACGGTCGACGAAGGGAAAACATACAACCAAAAGTTTGAAAACGCCGACATAGTACGAATAGAATTTTTTAGCAATCTGCCGCAAAACAAAGTTTTAATAGTTGACTGCGACGACAATGTATACGGCGCTGAAATGTTCCCAACCGTCGCCGTTGCTTACAGGAATAAATTTTATCGATCTACATGTAAAGTTTCTTCAATCGACGGCAAGGTATTTATTTATTTTTCAGATACAATCGTTTACCTGGACGAAGATTTTACAGAACAGGGCGCCTTTGCAGCCTTCGACGGGGCGTTGCCAAATATTAAAGCCGTCGCAGGCGACCCCGTGCGCTATAGCATTGACGGCGGCGTAACTTTTGTTTCAGGACTGATAACAGAAATTCGCTGGAATCCCGACCTACAGGCGGAAGGGTATTTAATAGACGCCGCTATAAACCTGATTAATCCCGTCGACGGCCTTGTAGAAATTAACTACGACGAAAAACCGGCAAACCTTTATAGTCAGTTGCTACCCCTTGCAGGCCTTGCACCTGGAAAATATTTTGTACGTCGCCTTCATGGCGTTACGACCTATGACTATTCATTTACTTCCGAACCGTTAGAAATTGCACCCTATCACGGCGCAACTTTGGCGCTGGAATATCGCCACAACGGAACCTATAACCGGGCCGATCTTTGGAATTATGTTTACCTGTCTGACTGGAAAAATGTTTTAAGGATACCGGCGGATTTTTACAAGTTTGCGCCCGCGGGTGAAATAGACGTAGACATAAACGACAACGGCACGCCGCGGATGTTACGCGCAAGGCCTTACCGGCAGATCCAAATTAATTTTTTAAATATGCCTTCATGGCTAGCCGATAAAGTGCAAATGGCGCTTAGCCATGACGTTAAAATGGTAAACGGCTATGAATACGAAGTCGAAAACTTTGGGCAGTTTGAACTTATAGACCGTTTAGATTTGGGAACCTATACCGTAGAACTACGGCAGAAAAACGACAGGACGAAAAAAATAGATACTATTGTTTATTCTATCGACGCCTATTTTGAACCGCCGGAAGTTAACAGCGTTTCGCCGGTTGGTGGTTTGTTAGGTCCAACATTTAGAACCAATTCCTTAGCAGTATTTCATTTTGTTTCAGTGCCGCCCGGCGTCCTTGTA
>Ga0207428_10001258_pt1 | contig 27141 bp, 23 predicted proteins | sample RhiMethybrSRZTD1_FD_187600 | JGI IMG/M metagenome (GOLD analysis project Ga0207428, IMG submission 187600) | Populus rhizosphere microbial communities from Tennessee, USA - Rhizosphere MetaG P. TD hybrid SRZTD1 (SPAdes) (version 3) | ecosystem: Host-associated > Plants > Roots > Rhizosphere >...
CGCCGGGCCGGCCAGCCAGTCCTTCTCGTCGAACGGGAGCTCCGCGAACCGGGCCCGCTCCTCCTCGGTCAGCGGGACCACCGCGTCGTAGAACCCGGGGATGGCGACCCGGCCGTCCTCGTCGTGCAGCGCGGCCAGCAGCCCGGCCAGCGCGGTCAGCGGGTTGGCGACCGCGCCGCCGAACGAGCCGGAGTGCAGGTCGACGTCCGGGCCGTGGAAGTCGATCTGGCAGCCGGTCAGCCCGCGCATGCCGGTCGTCGTGGTCGGGAAGTCGCGGGCGAACACGCCGGTGTCGGTGACCACCGTGACGTCCGAGGCGACCCGGTCCCGCCGCTTGCGCAGCAGGTCGGCGAAGTGCGGCGAGCCGGACTCCTCCTCGCCCTCGATGAGGAAGCGCAGCGTGACCGCCGGGGTGTCGCGGCCGGTCGCGGCCAGGTGCGCGCGCAGGCCGAGCAGGTGGAACAGCAGCTGGCCCTTGTCGTCGGCGGCACCGCGGGCGTAGAGCTCCTCGCCACGGATGGTCGGCTCGAACGGCGGGGTGACCCACTTCTCCAGCGGGTCGACCGGCTGCACGTCGTGGTGCCCGTACACCAGCACGGTGGTGGCGTCGGGCTCGGCCGCCGGCCACTCCGCGAACACGGCCGGCGCGCCCGCGGTGTCCCAGATCTCGACGGTCGGGAAGCCGTCCCGGCGGAACGCCTCCGCCAGCCACTCGGCGCTGGCGCGGACGTCCGGCGTGTGCACGGGATCCGCGCTGATCGACGGGATCCGCAGCCACGCATCCAGATCGGCGTGCAGCGACGCCCGGTTGGCCTCAACGTACTCACGTTCGGCAGTCACGCCGGCAGCCTAGGTGTTCTGCCCATGGACGTTGGTGACGGGCGGCGACACGCCAGGATGATCTTGACGTAGGGGAGGACCTCCGGCATCGGTGTGGATCACCACATCTGCACCGACGAGCGGGAGGTCCTCGTGTCCCACCGTAATGCGCCGTTGTCGGAGACCGGTCGGCTGCGGCTGGCCCGGTGTGTCGTCGAGGACGGCTGGTCCTACGGAAAGTGAATCAGGTCCGCGTCGCCCGTCGGGTTCACCGACGCCGTCGGCCGGCTGCCGTCGGCCGCAGTGCACGCCATCGATGGACTTCCGCGGACCAGTCTCGCCCTCGGCCAGGCATCATCGGCTGAGGTCGCCTGGGTGGCCGGTGGACCGTAGGGTTCCGGGGTGCGGGTGGCCAGCTTCAACATCCTCAACGGCCGGTCGATGGCCGACGGCGAGGTCGACGTCGGCCGGCTCCGGGACGCGACGAAGCTGCTGGACGCCGACGTGCTCGGGCTGCAGGAGGTCGACCTCGACCAGCCCCGCTCGCACGGCCTCGACCTCACCGCCGAGGTGGCCGACGCGATGGGTGGCGAGGGCCGGTTCGCCGCCGCGATCATCGGCACGCCGGGCGAGAAGTGGCGCCCGGCCCGCGACAGCGACCCGGCAACCGGTCCCGCGTACGGGATCGGGCTGGTCAGCCGGCTGCCGGTGACCCGCTGGCTGGTCACCCGGCTGCCGTCGGCGCCGGTCCGCTCGCCGATCGTGATCCCGGGCCCGCAGCGCAAGGTGCTGTGGTTGCGGGACGAGCCGCGGGTGCTCATCGCCGCGGTGCTGGACACCCCGGCGGGACCGATGACCGTGGGCAACACTCACCTGTCGTTCGTGCCGGGCTGGAACGGCGCGCAACTGCGGCGCGCGGCCCGGGCCCTGCGCGGGCTGCCGGCGCCGCGGGTGCTGCTCGGCGATCTCAACCTGCCGGGGGCGCTCCCGCGCTGGCTGACCGGCTGGATCCCGCTGGCGCAGGCGCTGACGTTCCCCACCGAGGAGCCGCGGGTGCAGCTCGACCACGTGCTCGGGCACGGTCCCGCGCTGCCGCCGGTCGCGGCGGCCGGAGCCCGGGAAATGGCGCTGTCCGACCACCGCGCGCTGATCGTCGACCTGGGCGACGCGAGGAGCGACGGGATGACGGACCCGAGATGACGGAGCAGGTCAGGCTCGGCGAGCTGACGTTCGACGTGCGGGTCGGCGGGCCGATCGACGGGGCCGCGGTGGTGCTGTTGCACGGCTTCCCCGAGAACGCGTCGATGTGGTCCGGGGTCGAGCCCGCGCTGCACGCGGCCGGGCTGCGGACGATCGCGCCGGACCAGCGCGGCTACTCCCCCGGCGCGCGGCCGGCCGGCGTCGAGGCGTACTCGATGCACCGCGTGGTGGCCGATGCCCTCGGCCTGCTCGACGCGTACGGGCTGGCCCGGGCGCACGTGGTCGGTCACGACTGGGGTGCGGCGGTCGGCTGGAACCTCGCCGGCCGGCACCCGGACCGGGTCGCCACGCTGACCGCGATCAGCGTGCCGCACCCGGCCGCGCACGCCGGCGCGCTGCGGGACGACGAGGACCAGCAGCGGCGGTCGGGCTACATCGCGGTGTTCCGCCGGCCGGACGCCGAGGACCTGCTGCTGGCCGAGGACGCGCGCCGGCTGCGGGTGATGCTCGGGCCGGTGCCGGCCGACGACTTCGTCCGGCCGCTCACCGAGCCGGGGGCGCTGACCGGCCCGCTGAACTGGTACCGGGCGATGTCCCGGCGCGACCTGGACGGGCTCGGCCCGGTCACCGTGCCGACCACGTACGTCTGGGGCACCGAGGACCTCGCGGTCGGCCGCGCGGCGGCCGAGGACTGCGCCGCCCACGTCACCGCGGACTACCGGTTCGTCGAGCTGCCCGGGGTGAGCCACTGGGTCCCGGAGCAGGAGCCCGACACGGTCGCCCGGCTGGCGCTGGAGCGGATCAGACCGCGGCAGTAGGGATCGACGCGACGAGGGCGTGCAGGCCAGCCGCGTCGAGCAGGTCGACCGGCGCGACCGTGCGGTCCTGCCGTACGTAGTGGAAGGCGGCCCTGACCTGCTCGACCGGGGTGCCGGACAGCTCCGCCCAGGCCAGCCGGTAGGCGGCCAGTTGCACCGCGGCGGCCGTGCCGTCCCGCGGCGGGTCGCCGGTCTTCCAGTCCACCACCGTCCAGCCGCCGTCCGGGTCGGCGAAGACCGCGTCTATCCGGCCGCGCACGACCACCCCGCCGACCACGGTCTCGAACGCGACCTCGACCTCCTCCGGCGAGCGGTCGGCCCAGGCGCTGGCCAGGAACCGCTCCTGCAGCAGCGCCAGCTCGTCGTCCGGGGCGGCGTCCTCGTCGGCGGCGCCGGGCAGCTCGTCGAGGTCGAGCAGCCGCTCGCCGCCGTACCGCTCCTCCAGCCAGGCGTGGAACGCGGTGCCGCGGCGGGCCAGCGGCGCCGGCCGGGTCGGCACTGGACGGCGGACCCGGCGGGCCAGCGAGAGCGGGTCCCGGGCCAGCGTGACCAGGTCGGTCACCGCGAGGTGGCCGGGCAGCGGCACGTCGGCGCCGCCCGGCGCGGCGGCCGCGGCCCGCTCGGCCAGCAGGATCTCGGCCTCCCGCTGCCAGCCCAGGGCGAGCAGGTCCTCCTCGGCGAAGAGGGTGCCCTCGTCGGCGACCGGCTCGCCGGCGCCGCGGACCAGCGCGGCGCCCTGCTCGACCAGCGGCCGGCGGGCGCCGAGCGGATCGGCCGGCCACGGCACCGGCGCGGGCGGCGGCAGCGGGTTCGTCGCGCCGTCGGCCGGCGGGTCGGCCCACTGGTCGACCTGCACACCCCGGACGGCGGCCAGCTCGGTGAGGAACGTCGACGGGCCGCGCGGCCGGACCGCGGTGTCCCACCAGTAGCCGGAGGCGAGCAGTAGGTGCCGGGCCCGGGTCGCGGCCACGTACGCGAGCCGGCGCTCCTCGCGGACGGCACGCTCCTTGCACGCCTCCACGAAGTCCTTCCTCGCGTCGTCGAGGCCCTTCTGGTCCCGCGGCGTGATCACGTCGAACACGGGGAGGTCGGAGCCGTCGCCGCGCAACGGGTACGGCAGGGTCGGCGCGCTGCTCGCCCAGCCCGACCCGCGGGTGGACAGCAGGTCGGGGAACACGTCGACGGTCAGCCCCGGCACGGCGACGACGTCCCACTCCAGGCCCTTGGCCGCGTGCACGGTGAGCACCTGCACCCGGTCGGCGTCGACGTCGACCACGCCCGCCTCGAGGCCGCGCTCCGCGTCCTCGGCCGCGGCCAGGTAGGCCAGGAACGCGCCCAGCGTCGGCGCCTCGGCGTCGACCGAGAAGTCGGCCGCGACCTCGGCGAACCGGTCCAGGTGCGCCCGCCCGGCCGCGCGGTCCCGGTCCGGCGCCGCCGCCACCTCGATGTCCAGCAGCAGCGTCCGCTCGACGTCGGCGACCAGGTCGGGCAGCGGCTGGGCGGTGCGCTGCCGCAGTGCCGCCAGCTCGGCGGCGAGAGTGGACATCCGCCGGTAGCCGTCAGCCGAGTAGAGCTCCGGCGGGCCGAGGTCGTCGAGCGCCTCCACCAGGCTGGCGTCCGAGACCACGTCCCGGGTGCCGGCCGCGGCCTCCTCGCGCCGCGCGGCCAGCGACCGGGCCCGGCGGCCGAGCGCGGCGATGTCCCGGCCGCCGACCCGCCACCGGGCGCCGGTGAGCAGCCGGGCCAGCGCCGCGCCCGCGGTCGGGTCGCTGACCACCTGCAGCGTGCTGACCAGGTCCCGGATCTCCGGCGTGGCCAGCAGGCCGCCGAGCCCGACCAGCTCGACCGGCACCCCGCGGGCCCGCAGCGCGCCGGCGACCAGGTCGAACTGCGACCGGCGCCGGCAGAGCACCGCGACGCTGCGCCCGCCGGCCCGCAGCCGCCGGTCGGCCGCGTCCTCCCGCCACACCGCCGCGACCTGGTCGGCCAGCCAGTCGGCCTCGTCGGCGACGGTCTCCAGCAGGGCGGCCCGGACCACTCCCGGCCCGCCGCGCGGTCCGGGCGCCAGCGCCGGGACGTTCTCCCGGATCTCCGCCGACAGCGCGTTGGCGACGTCCAGGACCTGCTCGTCGTTGCGGAACGAGGTGGACAGCGGCAGCACCGGGGCCGGGTCGCCGGCCGCCGTGCGGAAGTGGGTGGCGAACCGGATCAGGTTGTTCGCGCTGGCACCGCGCCAGCCGTAGATGGCCTGGGCCGGGTCCCCGACCGCAGTCACCGGGTGGCCGCCCGCAGAAGCCCCGAACAGGCCGCGCAGCATGGTCAGCTGCGCGTGCCCGGTGTCCTGGTACTCGTCCAGCAGCACGGCCGCGTACCGGGCCCGCTCGGCCCGGCCGACCTCCGGGAACCGGTCGGCGACCCGGGCCGCGATCTCCATCTGGTCGCCGAAGTCGATCGCCCGCGCGTCCTGCTTGGCCCGCTGGTAGCGGTCGACCAGGGGGAGCAGCGCGACCCGGGCGGCGGCCCGCTCCAGCAGCCGGCGCACCTCCGCGTACGGCTCGCCGGCCACGCCGCGGCCGGAGGCGCTGCGCCGGGGCTTGGCCATCACCCTGGTGCGCAGCTCGTCGGTCCAGCGGCGCAGCTCGTCCGGCTCGACCAGGTGCTCGGCCAGCTCGCCGGCCAGGTCGAGCACCCAGTTGGTGACCGTGGACTCGGCGTTGTCCAGCTCCGGGACGTCCAGGTCGTACGTGCGGACCACCTTCTGCGCCAGCTGCCAGGTCATCGCCTCGGACAGCAGGCGGACGCTCGGCTCGACGCCGAGCCGGAGGGCGTGCTCGGCGACGAGCCGGCCGGCGTACGCGTGGTAGGTGGCGACGGTCGGTTCGCCGGCCAGCGCCGGGTCGCCGGCCGGACCGCCGGCGCCGAGGAACGCGCGCAGCTGGGCCAGGCGGACCCGGATCCGGGTGGCGAGCTCGCCGGCGGCCTTGGTGGTGAACGTCAGGCCGAGGACCTGGTCGGGGCGGACCAGCTCGTTGGCGACGAGCCAGAGCACCCGGGCCGACATCGTCTCGGTCTTGCCGGAGCCGGCGCCGGCGACGACGACCGCCGGACCCAGCGGAGCACCGATCACCGCCGCCTGTTCCGCCGTCGGCACCGGCAGCCGCAGCGCCACCGCCAGCTCCTGCGGCGACCACCGCGGGCCGGTCACCTCGCGACCCCGTTGCCGGCGGTTCCGGTCGGGCGCCGGCGGTCCGCGCGTCCCCCGCCACCGGGCCCGGCCGGGCGGACCGCGGCCGGCGTCCCGGTGGGAGAAGAGCTCATTCGGTGACCTGGCGGCCGGTGTCCACGGCGGGGCAGGAGGACCGGGTGGCGCAGATGCGGCAAGCCGGGCCCGGCAGCGCGCGGAAGGCCGCACCGCCCATCCCGGTCGCCGCGGCCCGCACCCGGTCCCTGGCCCAGTCCGGGTCGGCGTCCGCGTCCAGCGGCTGCTGCTCCTGGGTCCGCGCCCGCTCGGCGTTCGTGCCGAGGTTGACCAGGAGCCCGCCCCCGGGTGACGCGTCGCCGAACGCACCGGACGCGACCGCCAGCTGGTAGGCACCCAGCTGGGGGTGGCGGGCCAGCTCGCCCTCGGCCGGCTTGCTCCGCCCGGTCTTCAGGTCGACCACGACCAGCCGCCCGTCCGGGTCCCGCTCCAGCCGGTCGATCCGGCCGGCGAGCTCGGCCGGGTGCCCGTCCGGAGACTCGGCCGGCACCTCGACCGAGAACTGCGCCTCGACGTCGACCAGCACGTACCGGGACCGGGACGAGCGCTCCCAGCGCAGGAACGTGCCGAGCATGTCCCGCGCCCTGGCCCGCTCCCGCCGGGTGGTCCAGGCACCGCCGAGGTCGAGCCGCTCCAGCGCCTCCTCCAGCCGCTCGCCGAGCGCCGCCGAGTCGGTGATCTCGTCGGTCACCGCCGCCGCGGCCACGTCGTGCAGCGCGGTCCCCACCGACTGCGCGGCCTGCTCGGAGCCGCGGGCGCCGACCGCCTCCAGCAGCCAGCGCAGCTCGCAGCCGATGAACCGGTCCAGCGCCGACGGGGAGACCCGCACCGGCTCGCCCGGGTCGGCCAGCGGCCGCGGGTCGGACAGCCCGGCAAGCCCCCACCACTCGTCCGGGTCGGCGCCGCGCACCCCGGCGGTGGCGAGCCGGGCGAGCTCGGTGGCCGCGGCCCGGCGCCGGGTGTCGACCTGCTTCGGGTCGCTGACCACCGCGCGCAGCTCGGCCACCAGCGCCGGCAGCGACAGCGCCCGCGGCACCGCGGTGACCGGTCGCGGCTCGCCGGGCGGCGGTGGGTCGAGCTCGTCCAAGAACCGGGACGGCTGGTCGTCCTCGCCGGCCACCCCGGAGACGATCAGCAGCCGCCGGGCCCTGGTCACCGCCACGTAGAACAGCCGGCGCTCCTCGTCCAGCAGCGGCGCCACCGGGGACAGCAGCTCGGGCTCGCGGCCGGCGGCGACGTCGACCAGGTCCTCGACGCCGAGCAGGGTGCCGCGCCGGCGCAGGTCCGGCCAGCTGCCCTCCTGCACGCCGGCCACCGCGACGACCGTCCACTCCAGACCCTTGGCCGCGTGCGCGGTGAGCAGCCGGACGGTGTCCCCGGTCGGCGCCTTCGGGGCCAGCGTGTCGCCCGGGATCTGCTGCGCGAGCAGGTGGTCGACCAGCACCGCGGGGCCGGCCCTCGGCAGCCGGTCGACGAAGTTCGCGGCCGCGTCGAACAGCGCGACCATCGCGTCGAGGTCGCGGTCGGCGGCGGCGCCGGCGGGGCCGCCGGCGTTGGACTGCCGCTGCCACTGCTCGCCCAGTCCGGACGCCTGCCACACCGCCCAGAGCACGTCCTCGGCGGTGCCGCCGGCCCGCGCGGTCGCCCGGGCGGTGGCCAGCAGCCAGCCGACCCGCCGGGCCGGCGCGCCGAGCCGCTCCCCGGCCGCGGCCCGCACCATCCGGTCGACCGCGGCGACCGCCGCCGCGACCCCGGGCTCCGGCCCGTCCCGCCCGGGGTCGGCGGCGGCGCGGGCGTCCTTGAGGAGGCCGACCAGCAGCCCGGCCGAACCGCCGGCCCCACCGGCGACCAGGTCGAGCCGGCGCAGCTCCTGCCGCAGGCGGCGCAGCGCGAGCGCGTCGGCCCCGCCGAGCGGCGAGGTCAGCAGCGTGATCGCGGCGTCCTCGTCGAGCGGGTCGGGGCCGGTCTCCGCCCGCACCCGGCCGTACTCGGACGGCGCGCGCAGCCCCCACAGCGCGCACTGCAGCAGCCGCAGGACCGGCGCGACCGCGGGCTGCGCGACCAGCGGCACCTCGTCGCCGGCCACGCTCGACGGCACGCCGGCCACGGCCAGCGCCCGGCGCAGCGCGGGCAGGTGCCGCTCGGTGGACCGCACGATCACCGCCATCTCCCGCCAGGGCACGGCGTCGAGCAGGTGCGCGGCCCGCAGCCGGTGGGCGACGTACGCGGCCTCCTCGCCGGCGGTGCGCAGCGTGTGCACCTCGACCCGGCCGGGCGGGGTGCCCCGGACCGGGCGCAGGTCGCGGTGCGCGGCCGGCCCGGGCAACCGGGCCGCGACCCGCCGGCTGTATTCGAGCAGCGTCGCGCCGGACCGCCGGGACGAGCCCAGCGCGACCACCGGCACCGGCCGCCCGGACGCCGGCGCGAACACGTCCGGGAACCGGCGGATCGCCTGCGGGTCGGAGCCGCGGAACGCGTAGATCGACTGGTCCGGGTCGCCGACCGCGACCAGCTCGTCGGCACCGGCCGCGAGCATCCGCAGCAGCTCCTCCTGGGCCGGGTCGACGTCCTGGTATTCGTCCACGAACACGTGCCGGCGCCGGGCCCGCTCCCGGGCCAGCAGCTGCGGGTCGGTGCTCAGCGCGTCCAGCGCGGCCCGGATCAGCTCGGCCGGGTCGTACGCCTCCGGCCCGTCTCCGGCCGACAGCGCGGTGACGTCCAGGTACTCGTCGAAGAAGTGGGCGGCGGCGACCCAGTCGTCCCGGCCGCGGTTTCGACCCCAGCCGGCCAGCCGGGACGGGCCGACCCCGCGCTCGACCGCGCGCAGCAGCAGGTCGCGCAGCTCCTGCGCGAAGCCGCGGGTGCGCAGCGCCGGCTGCAGCGCCTGCGGCCAGGCCCCGGTGCCGAGCTCGACCTCGCCGCCGAGCAGCTCCCGGACGACGAGGTCCTGCTCCGGACCGGACAGCAGCCGCGGCCCCCGCTCGCCGCGGGCGACGGCCTGCGTCCGGAGCAGGCCGAACGCGTACGAGTGGAAGGTGCGGGCCAGCGGCTCGCGGGTGGTGCGGGCGAGCCGGCCGGTGATCCGCTCCCGCAGCTCGGTCGCCGCCCGCCGGCTGAACGTCAGCAGCAGCAGCGACTCCGGGTCGACGCCGGCCGCGACCCGGGCCGCCGCGGCCTCGACCAGCGTGGTCGTCTTGCCGCTACCCGGCCCGGCGAGGACGAGCAGCGGCCCGCCCGGGTGGTCGACGACGGCCCGCTGCCCGGCCTCGAGCGCCGGCGGCGGCGCGCTCGCGGCGGCGGGCCGGACCAGCCGGTAACCCGCCGCCGCGCTCGACCCGCGCGCCTCCCCCGGTCCGGACACGCCGACGATGGAACCACGTGATCACGGACGGATCGTGGTCCCTCGCCGGTACGGTGCATGGTTCACCCTGGTGCGCGACCTCAGGCCGCCCTGCGGTCACCGACCGCGGGCGCGAGCTCACGGAACCCGACCCGCCAGCTCGGGTAGGCCGGGCTCCAGCCGAGCTCCCGCTTGGCCTTCGCGTTCGACATGCCGCGGGCCGAGGTCATCATCACCATGAACAGCCCGCCGATCAGCGGTCGGGCCACCCAGCCGGGCAGGTGCCGGGGCGGCGGCGCCCCGACCGCGGCGGCCAGCACCGGCAGCCACTCCCGCACCGGGGCGGGCTCGTCGTCGGCGACGTTGTAGACGCCCGGCGCCCCCCGCTCGACCGCCGCCACCGTGGCCGCGGCCGCGTCGTCGATGTGCAGGAACGACCACACTCCAGCGCCGTCGCCGACGATGGGGAACCGGCGCTTGCGGACCAGCTCGACGTGCGGGCCGCCGGGCGCGAGCGACGTGCCGGGCCCGTAGAAGCCGCCGTACCGCAGCGCGAGCCCCTCGCCGTACCCGGTCACCGCCTCCTCGAGGTGCCGGATCGCGGCCAGCCCCGGCGCCGCGGCCGGCACCGGGTCGGGGTCGAGCGGGTCCTCCTCGGTCTTGACCGGTCCGCCGGTCCGCGCGTAAGGCCAGCCGCCGAAGCTCTGCGCGACGACCCGGCGGACGCCGGCGGCCCGGGCAGCGTCGAGGAGGATGTCGGTGCCCTCGGTGCGAAGGCGGTTGGTCTCGACGAACGCCTTGGTGAACGCCCGCGGGCTGCCGGCCGCGGACAGTGCGGTGAGCTCGTGCACCAGCACGTCCGGGGCCGCCTTCTCGACCGCGGCGGTCACCGCGGCCCGGTCGAGCGGGTCCAGCACGGCGGGTTCTGCGCCGAGGAACCGCAGCCGGTCGGCCTTGCCGGCATGCCGGGTGGTGCCGACCACGGTGTGGCCGGCCGCGACCAGCTGCGGGACGAGGCGGGTGCCGATGGCGCCGGTGGCACCGGCGAGAAAGATCCGCATGACTTCTCCGTTTCGTCGGGTCTCGCCACAGGAGACGGAACGGCGGAAGCGGACGTGACAGGCCGGTGGTTGGATCGGGGTGATGGTCGACACATGGGCGCCGGAGAAGCTGCGCGGGTACGCGTTCACGATCGCGTACCGGATGCTGGGCAGCGTCGGTGAGGCCGAGGACATCGTGCAGGAGGCGATGATCAGGCTGCACGCGACCGACCCGGCCGAGGTCCGCTCCCCGACCGCGTACACGGCCACGGTGACCAGCCGGCTGGCGCTGGACGAGCTGCGCTCGGCCCGGGTGCGGCGGGAACGCTACGTCGGCACCTGGCTGCCGGAGCCGGTCCTCGGCGAGCCCGACCCGGCCGAGCGGGCCGAGCTGCGCGAGTCGCTGACCGCGGCGTTCCTGGTCGTGCTGGAGACGCTCGGGCCGGTCGAGCGGGCCGTGTTCGTGCTGCACGACCTGTTCGACCTGCCGTACTCGGAGGTCGCGACCGTCGTCGACCGGTCCGAGGCGACCTGCCGGCAGATCGCGGCCAGGGCCCGCCGGCACGTCGCCGAGCGCCGGCAGCGGTTCGACCCGCCCAGCGAGCGCCGGGACGAGCTGGTCCGCGGGTTCTTCGCCGCGCTCGACGCCGGCGACGTGGCCGGGCTGGAGAAGCTGCTGGCCGAGGACGTGGTGTTCGTCGGCGACGGCGGCGGCAAGGCACCGGCGGTCAAGCACCCGATCGACGGCACGCTGCGGGTGGCCCGGTTCCTGGCCGGGCTGGCCCGCCAGGGCGACCGGTTCGGCCTGCTGATCGAGCCGGTGACCGTCAACGGCAGCCCGGGCCTGCGGGTGCTCGACCCGGCCGGGCGGCTGGTCAACGTGCTCGCGATCGACTTCCGCGACGGCCGGGTGGCCGAGGTCCGCTCGATCGTCAACCCGGACAAGATGCGGCACCTCGGCCCGGTGGCGAACGCGGCCGAGCTGCTGGCCGGCGAGTCTCAGCCGGGCGGGAACGCCCGGTAGACCGCGGCCATGTCCTGCTCGCCGTGGCCGGCCGCGACCGCCCGGCCGTACGCGGCGACCAGCCCGGCGAGCACGTCGTCGGCGACCGAGACGGCGCGGGCGGCGGCCCGGATCAGCTCGACGTCCTTGAACGCGCCCGCCAGCGTGAACGACGGCGGGAACTCGCCCTTGGCGATCAGCTCCGCCTTCATGTGCAGGTAGGGCGTGTCCGAGGCGCCGCCGCGGGTCGCCTCCAGGAACAGCGCGGGGTCGAGCCCGAGACCCTCGGCGAGCGCGATCGACTGCCCGACCGCGGCGTTCATCGTGGCCACCCAGGCGTTGCAGGCCAGCTTGAGCGCGCTGGCCGCGCCGAGCCGCTCGCCCGCGTAGACCGAGCGGGCCGAGTAGCCGTCGATCGCGGGCTGGGCCGCCGCCACGTCGGCCGGCGCCCCGGACAGCAGCGCGACGAGCGTGCCCTGCTCGGCCGGCCCCTTGGTGCCCAGCACCGGCGCGTCGACCAGCCGCAGGTCCGGGCGGGCGGCCGCGACCTCGCGCATGCCGTCCGCGCCGATCGTGGACCCCTGCAGCCAGACCGCGTCCGGGGCGGCGCCGGCCGCCGATCCCAGCACGTCCAGCACGGCCGGGGTGTCCCAGAGCATGACCAGCACGACCTCGGCGCCCTCGACCGCGCCGGCCGGGGTGCCGGCGACGGTCGCGCCGTCGTCGGCCAGCGGCTGCGCCCTGGCCGCGGTGCGGTTCCAGACCCGGACGTCGTGACCGGCCCGCAGCAGCGAGCGGGTCATCCCGGCGCCCATGATCCCGGTGCCGAGCACGGCGACGTGCATACGACTCCCCTTACGGCTGGCGGCCGGTGAACGCGATCAGTCTGGTCTGCTCGTCGGCGTCGGCGGGCACCGGGACCGGCTGGTCGAACAGCCCGGTCGCGGCCAGGTCGGTGTCCGGCTCGATCGACGAGTAGACCGCCTCGACCAGGCCGGGGTCGAGCGACTCGTCCACCGAGATGCCCCTGGCCAGGTCCCAGCTGTGCACGACCAGATCGAAGATCATTTCCCGGGCGTACTCCTCGCCCGGACGGTCCGCGTACGACAGGTGCACGACCCGCCCCAGCGCGCCCGGCTCGGCGAGCGCGGCCGCGGCGGCGGACGACGCCGCGTCCCAGGCCGCCACCGGGTCGTCGCCGAGCACGTCGCCGGCGGCGAACCCGGCACCGAGGTCGGCCACCCGCTTGCCGGCCAGCAGCGGCGGCACCCACAGCTGCTCGGCCACCAGGTGGTTGACCAGGTTGCGGACCTCCCAGTCGGCGCACGGCGTCGGGCAGCCCCACTGGTCGGGGCGGACGGCGTGCACCCGCCGCCCGAACTCCGCCAGCGCCCGGCGGTGCAGGTCCAACACGTCCTCAGCCATCGTCCCTATCTCCCGTCCCATCGAGCCAGCCGCATGTCCACCTTGTCGCCGCGCATCGGAGTGCGGTCCCGGCGCAACCGCCGCAGCGCCTCCTCCGGAGCAGCCGGGTTGGGTCCGCCGGTGGACTGCACCACCCGGTGCCACGGCACCTCGTGACCGTGCCGGCTCATCACGGCGCCGACCGTCCGGCCGGTGCCCGAGCCGACGTACTCGGCCACGTCCCCGTACGACATGACCTTGCCGCGCGGGATCCGGTCGACCACCTCCAGCACGGCGACCGCGTACGGCGTCGGCCGCCCACCCTGGAGGGGGCGGGTGGCCAGCCCCGCCGACACGCTCGCCGCCTGGTTTCGCACGGCAGCCACCGTAGGCGTTCCCGGCACCGCCCGGCGCGAGGCCGCCCGCCCCGCTCCCGGCATGATCAGTAGGTCGGCAGCGAGGGGTCGACCTGGGTGGCCCAGGCCGTCACGCCGCCCTGCACGTGCACGGCGTCCCGGAAACCGGCCGCCTTGACCGCGGCCAGCGCCTCGGCCGACCGGACGCCGGTCTTGCAGTAGAGCACCAGCGGCTTGTCCTGCGGCAGCTCGGCCAGCGCCTCGCCGGACAGGATGCGGTCCTTCGGGATCAGCACGCCGCCCGGGATCTTCACGATCTCGTACTCGACCGGCTCCCGGACGTCGACCAGGTAGGGGTCCTTGCCCGCGTCCAGCATCTCCTTGAGGTCGGCCACGGTGATCGTCGAGCCGAACGCCGCCTGCTGGGCCTCGTCCGAGACGACCCCGCAGAACTCCTCGTAGTCGATGAGCTTGGTGATCGGCTCGGCCTTCGGGTCCTTGCGGATCTTGATCGTCCGGTAGGACATCTCGAGGGCGTCGTAGACCATCAGCCGGCCGAGCAGCGACTCGCCGATGCCGGTGATGAGCTTGATCGCCTCGGTGACCATGACCGACCCGATCGACGCGCACAGCACGCCGAGCACGCCGCCCTCGGCGCAGGAGGGCACCATCCCGGGCGGCGGCGGCACCGGGTAGAGGTCGCGGTAGTTGGGGCCGTGCTCGTCCCAGAAGACGCTGACCTGGCCTTCGAACCGGTAGATCGAGCCCCACACGTACGGCTTGCCGAGCAGCACGCAGGCGTCGTTGACCAGGTAGCGGGTGGCGAAGTTGTCCGTCCCGTCCAGGACCAGGTCGTACGGGCGGAAGATGTCCAGCGCGTTGTCGGAGTCGAGCCGCTCCTCGTGCAGGATCACGTTCACGTGCGGGTTGATCTCGACGATCGACTCCTTGGCCGACAGCGCCTTGGGCTTGCCGAGGTCGGACACGCCGTGGATCACCTGCCGCTGCAGGTTGGACTCGTCGACGACGTCGAAATCGATGATGCCGAGGGTGCCGACGCCGGCGGCGGCCAGGTAGAGCAGAGCGGGCGAGCCCAGCCCGCCGGCCCCGACGACCAGTACCTTCGCGTTCTTGAGCCGCTTCTGGCCCGGCACCCCGACGTCCGGGATGATCAGGTGGCGGCTGTAGCGGGCAATCTCCTCGACCGACAGCTCCTCGGCCGGCTCGACCAGGGGCGGCAGCGACACGGGTTTCTCCTTCGTCCTCGTCCCCGATGCCAACTCACTACGCAGCCGCCCTGTTCCCCCGGCCCCGCACGCGTCGAGCCCCGGTCACCGGACCGACCCTGCGTCCTCGATCGACGGTCGAGGCCGGCGTCAGGGGAAGGGGTAGGGGTTGGGCTTGCAGCTGCCGACGCCGGGGGTGGTGACGCCGAGGGTCTGCTGCATCATCACCGGGGCCAGCGCGCCGTTGCGCGGGCACTGCAGGTGCGCGTGGCCGAGCGCGTGCCCGACCTCGTGGTTGATCACGTAGACCCGGTAGCGCGCCAGGTCGCCCTGGTAGGCGACCGCGCCGCGCACCCAGCGGGCGTCGTTGATCACCACCCTGGCCAGGTCACCGTTGTAGCAGGACGTCTCGTACGGCAGGTCGTAGCCGCACAGCTTCCGCACGGTCAGCGACGAGGTCAGGGTGACCCGGAAGTCCGGCACGCCGGTGTCGATCCGCTGGAACGAGGCCCGGCCGCCGCGCCCCCAGCTGTGCGGGTCGGACAGCGTCTTCTCCACCGCGGCGGCGAAGGCGGCACCGTCGTCGGTGACGCCGGCCTCCAGCTCGACCGTGAACCGGTGCAGCGGGCCGCTGCCGAAGACCTTCGACGTGCCCGGCACGACGTCGTAGCGCTCGCCGCCGCGCTGGGCGAACGGGCCGCCGGCCGGCAGCGCGGTCGGCGGCAGCGGCCGTGCCGTGCCGGAGCCGCCGTCGTCGACGTAGATCCCGGTCGGTGTCGGTTTCGCCGGGCTGGCGGGCGCGGGCGCGGCCGCCGTCGCCGCCGCGGTCGCGGAGGCCGCCGCCTGCGGGGCCGGGCCGCCCGCGCCGGTGCGGACCAGTGGCAGCCCGGTGGAACCGTTGGCCACGTCCATCCCGCACAGCACGGTGAGCGCGGTCAGCACCGGCAGCGCGTACGCCCGCCAGCCCCAGGTGCGCACGAACCGGCGCAGCGGCCCGGGCGCCGGCCGGTAGGACCGCCCGGCGAACGTCAGCGGCCGGCCGGCCGGCTCGCGCGGGTCGAGCCGCGCCCGCAGCGGGCCATCGGGCGTACGCAGCGTGACGATCCGGTACGGCGGCGCGAACCGGTCGGCCGGGTCGGTCCCGCGCGCGCCGCGGCGGCCGTGCCCGCCCCGCGCGCGACCCGCCTGCGGCCCCGGGCGGCCGCCGCGAGCAGCACTGCCTGTGCCTGCACCGGCACCGCGTGTCGCAGATCCCGGACGAGTCACGCCGGAGAGGATCGCACAGCGGGTGGCCCCGGGCCGCATTCATCGGCGCGTCGCCGGCGATCCGCCGACGGCGACACACCGTGACGGCCGGGGCGTGTCCCTGGGCTCGACGTCGATACCCGCGCCGCCGGCGAGTCCAGCGGCTAGCCGTGGTCCTCGATCAGCGCGAGGGTGGCGCGCGCCGTGGTCTCCGGGGCCTCCAGCTGCGCGACATGCCCCACGTTCGGGCACGAGCAGCCGGGAGTCCGGCACCGACGCGGCGGTCCGGCCGGCCAGCTCGACCGGCACGAGCTGGTCCTCGCTGCCCCAGACGACCAGCGTCGGCGCCCGCACCAGGCCGGCCTGCTTCCACAGCGACCGCGGCCCGAGCACGAGGTAGGACCGGGCCAGCCCGCGCAGCGCCGCGGTGAACGCGTCGGTCGCCCAGGGCAGCTCGCGGCGCCGGGCGATCTCGGCGATCGCCTCGTCGACCCGGTTGCGGGGTACCGCAGCCGGGTCGGCGAAGCAGATCCGGATCAGCCCGGCGGCCCGCCGCTGCGGCGGTAGCGCGTCCAGCCGGCGCTGGGCGTACCGGCCGATACCGGGCAGCAGGAGGAGCGGCATGACGATGTCGGAGCCGCGCCGCGGCCGCAGCGACGGCATGGCCGGCGAGATCAGCGTCAGCGTGCGGACCAGGTCCGGGCGGGTGGCGGCGACCAGCAGCGTGGCGACCCCGCCCATCGAGTTGCCGACCAGGTGCACCGGCCCGGCAGCACGGTGCTCCAGGTACGCGACGACCGTGCGGGCCTGCGCGGCCAGCCCGTACCCGCCGTGCACCGGGGCCGGTCCGGACTCGCCGAAGCCGGGCAGGTCGAGCGCCTCGCCGTCGAGCCGGGTAGCCAGCAGCGCGGCGTAGTCGTCCAGTTCGTCGACGCCCCGCCGAGCCCGTGCACGTACAGGGCCGGCTCCCCGCCGCCGGGAGGCCCGGGCGTGCGCCGGACGAACAGGTCGAGCCCGCCGAGCCGGACCCGCTCCCCCGGCCAGGGCGGGATCGACGGGTCCACCGGCGGCAGCCCCGCGTCGGACAGCCTGGCGACCGGCACCAGCCGGGCCGGGCGAGGCGCGGTGGCGGTCACGGGGCTCCTCGGCGGGCTCACTTCCCCCGGCGGGGATCGGGTGGCGTGGCGGCGGCCGGGGTGTAGTCCGACCGTAGCTCGGCCAGCCCCTGCTCCCGGGTGACGTGGCCCTCGTAGCCCAGCTCCAGCCGGGCCCGCTCGTCCCGCAGCGTGCACTCCTCGCCGATGACGCGCACCGTGGCCAGGTCGACCGGCGGCCCGCCGGGCAGCCGCAGCGTCCGCCAGACCGCCCCGGTGCCGCCGGCTGCCGCCCGGGCCACGCGGCCGGAGACGCTGCCGGCGTCCGGCACGATGCCGCAGGTCGCCAGCAAGTCGGTGGCGAACACCCGGAACGGCACCGGCGCCCCGTCGGTGACGAAGTAGGCCTCGCCGCCGCGGCCGCGGTCGGCCGCCGCCAGCACTCCCTCGACCGCGTTGCGCACGTGCGTCGTGGAGGTCAGGTGGGCGCCGCCGTCGACCCAGCGCAGCCGGCCGGACCGGGCCGCGGCGGCCAGCCCGGGCAGCAGCCCGGTGTCCCCGCGTCCCCAGACCAGCCGCGGCCGCACCGCGACGGTGGTCAGCTCGGGCGTGCTCGCCGCCAGCACCAGCTGTTCGGCCTCGGCCTTGGTCGCCGCGTACGGCCCGACGTAGCGCTGCGGGTAGGGCGCCGACTCGTCCGCGGACACCAGCGGGCGGTCGCCGAGCACGACCTGCTCGGTGGAGATCAGCACCAGCCGGGGCACGCCGGCCGACCGGGCCGCCTGCAGGACCGTACGGCTGCCGTCCACGTTGACCCGGCGCAGCTGGTCGACCGCGGCCCAGCCGCCGCGCAGCCGGGCGGCGGCGTGCACGACCAGTTCGGCGCCGCGCATGCCGGCGGTCAGCGCATCGAGGTCGGTGACATCGCCACGGACGGGGACGGCACCGCGGGCGACGACGGTCGCGGCCGCGGCTTCGGACCGGGCCAGGGCGCGCACGTCCTCGCCGCGCTCGGAGAGCGCGTCCAGCAGTGCGCCGCCGAGGAAGCCGGAGCCGCCGGTGACGAAGACCGCGCGCATCTCACCTCCTCCCGCTCACGGCGCCGGTGCGGGTGGCCGGTCTCGCCGGGGCGGACAGTCGGTCCCGGATCGGGGTAATTCCGGAACCTGTCGATCCTCACCTTACGGCCGGGAGAAGCTTCTACAACGATTCCGTCTCCGGAACACTCCGACCGGCCGGAACGGTGCTCCGCCGTCCGCCGGAGCCGCTGCCGCAGCTGGGCTACTGCGCAGTAGCCCGCTACCGGCTGGAACCGGTCAGGGCTTCGGGAGCGCCGGCCGCCTGGTCGCCAGCAGCGGCTCGAACAGGTCGCCGTCGCCGATCCGGGCGAGCACGTCGGCCTGGGTGAACGACAGCGGGGCGCCGCCGGCCGCCTCGCCCACCTCGTCCCAGCTGACCGGCGTCGAGACGGTCGCGGTCGGCCGGGCCCGCAGCGAGTAGACGGTCACGGTGGTCTTCGCGGCGTTGTTCTGGCTCCAGTCGACCAGCACCTTGCCCGGCCGCAGCGACTTCGTCATCCGCGAGACCACCAGCCGCGGGTGCTCGCTCTCCAGCTTCTTGGCCAGCTCGTGCGCGTACGCGTTGACCGTGTCCGACGGGGTCTCCTCGATCGCCGCGTACACCTGCAGGCCCTTGCTGCCGCTGGTCTTCGCGACCGGGGTGAGCCCGACCGCCTCGAGCGCCTCCCGCAGCATCAGGGCGACCTGGCAGCACTCGCCGATCGCGGCCGGCGCACCGGGATCGAGGTCGAGCACCAGTTGGTCGGCACCGCGCACGCCGCCGCGGGGGCCGACCTTCCACTGTGGAGTGTGCAGCTCCAGCGCGGCCAGGTTCGCCAGCCAGACCAGGGTGGCCAGGTCCTCCACCACGATGTAGTCGATCTCGTCGCGGTTCTTCGTGCTGCCCGGAGCCGGCAGCCGCACGGTGCGGACCCAGTCCGGCGTGCCGCGCGGGGTGTTCTTCTCGAAGAAGAACGCGCCGTCGACGCCGTTCGGGTAGCGCTTGCGGGTCAGCGCCCTGGCCGCGAGGTGCGGCAGCAGCACCGGCGCCACGGTGGTGTAGTAGGTGATGACCTCGCCCTTGGTGAGCCCGACCTCCGGGTACAGCACCTTGTCCAAGTTGGACAGACGGAGGGTGCGGCCGTCGACGTCGACGGCGACGGTGTTACCGCTCACGGACGACCTCCTCCGGCCGCTTGTCGGAGCGGACGCCCTGGAAGCTGGCGAACCGCAGCCGACCGTCGACCGTCCACTCGGCGAACTCCACCTCGACCACCACCTCGGGGCGTACCCAGGTGATCGGCCGGCCCCGCACGTCCGGCGGCATCGCGACGAACGGCGACGAGGACAGCACGTACGGTCGCAGCCGCTTCTCCATGTTCCGCAGCGCCGCCGCGGAGAAGCCGGTGCCGACCTGACCGGCGTAGACCAGGTCGGACCCCTCGTACACGCCGAGCAGCAGCGAGCCGATCCCGCCGGACCGGCCGCCCTCGCCGTGCTCCCAGCCGCCGACGACGAACTCCTGCCGGTTCCACAGCCTGACCTTGATCCAGTCGTTGCTGCGGTGGCCGGGCCGGTAGACCGACGAGAGTCGCTTGGCCAGCACGCCCTCCAGCCCGTTCTCGGTGGCCGCCTGCGTGGTCGCCGGGCCGTCGTCGAACAGCGGGGAGACCGTCCAGTGCGGGCCGGCGACCTCGAGCCGCTCCAGCGTGGCCCGCCGTTCGGCGAACGTCCGGCCGGTCAGGTCCACCCCGTACAGCCGCAGCACGTCGAACGCCAGGTAGGTGACCGGAGCCTGGGCGGCGAGCCGGCGGGCCTCCACCGCCTTGCGCACGTGCATCCGGCTCTGCAGCGCGTTGAACGACGGCCGCCCGTCCACCAGGGACACGATCTCGCCGTCGAGCAGCACGTCGTCGGCGATCTCGGCCAGCCCGGCCAGCTCCGGGTAGGCGACCGTCACGTCGTTGCCGAGCCGGCTGGTCAGCGTGAGCCCGGACGTGCTCGAGTCGGCCAGGGTGCGCACGCCGTCCCACTTGAACTCGTACGCCCAGTCCGGCCCGGTGGGCAGGTCCCCGGCAGTGGCGAGCATCGGCTGCACGCGCCTCATCCTGCCCTTTCTCCGCGTGTTCCGGCGGGCGGCACTGGCACTGGCGCGCCGTAACCGGCAGGCTGATCGGTGTAGTGATGTCGACAAGGGGAGGCACGGCGTGCGCGCGATCTGGAAGGGCGCGGTCTCCTTCGGCCTCGTCAGCATCCCGGTCAAGCTCTACACCGCGACCGAGGAGAAGGACGTCTCGTTCCACCAGGTGCACCGGGAGGACGGCGGCCGGATCCGGTACAAGCGGGTGTGTCAGATCGACGGCGAGGAGGTGGCCTACGCGGACATCGCGAAGGGCTACGAGCTGCCGTCCGGGGAGACCGTGGTGCTCACCGACGAGGACTTCGCGGACCTGCCGCTGACCTCGTCCCGGGTGGTCGACGTGCTCTCGTTCGTGCCGCTGGAGCAGGTCGACCCGATCTACTTCGCGAAGAGCTACTACCTGGAGCCGGAGAAGAACGCGACCAAGCCGTACGTGCTGCTGCGCGACGCGCTGCAGCAGGCCGACTCGGTGGCGCTGGTCAAGGTCGCGATCCGGACCAGGGAGGCGCTGGCCACGCTCCGGGTGCGGGACGGCGTGCTGGTGCTGGAGACGATGGTCTGGCCGGACGAGGTGCGCACCCCCGACTTCGGCTTCCTGGACGAGGACGTGACGGTCCGCCCGCAGGAGCTGGCGATGGCCGAGTCGCTGATCGAGAGCATGACCGGCGACTTCGACCCCGACCTCTACCACGACGAATACCGGGAAGCGCTGGAGAAGGTCATCGAGGCCAAGATCGAGGGCCGCGAGGTGGTCGAGCAGCCGGTCCAGGAGGAGGACACCGGCTCGGTCGTCGACCTCATGGCGGCGCTGCGGGCCTCGGTCGCCGCGGCCAAGAAGGGCCGCGGCGAGGCCGACGACGAGGCGCCGGCCAAGAAGGCACCGGCCCGGAAGGCACCGGCGAAGAAGACCGCCGCCAAGGCGCCGGCCAAGAAGGCGGCCGCCAAGAAGACCCCGGCCAAGAAGGCGGCCGCGAAGAAGTCGGCGTAGCGGCCGACGGGCCGGGGCAGGATGCTCTCTGCCCTGTCCCCGACCCCTGTCCCTGTCCGGAACCACTGTCCCCGGACCCTGTCCGGACCCGGAGGAACCGATGAGTGAGATGCCGCCGGAGAGCCCGTCCGAGGACGTCGTCGAGCAGCGCACCGAGATCTACCCCGACCGTCCGAGCCGGACCGCGCTGCGCGACGGCCAGCCGTTCGAGGCCGACCCCGCCGACGCCGCCGACCAGGCGGACGAGCTGCCCCTCGACGAGGACGACTACCAGTAGCCCGGAGCCCACCGCCCCGGAACGGGCTGAGCCGTCCCGATCGTCGCCACGAGTAGTCTCCGGCTGACGGCAGGGAACGCGGGGACGCTCCGGGGGGCGGCGGCCACGCACACGCGTACGGACGGAGGCGAGCGTGGCGACTGCAGCCACCGGTCGCGCCGGTAACGGGAGTGCCCCCGACGAGCCGGGCGGCGACCCGGCCCAGACCGACGCGACGCTCACGCACAGCGACAACGCTGCGGCCAAGGCGTCCAACGGTGCCCCGGCCCGCGGCAGCCGGCTGCCCCGTTCCGCCCGCCGCAAGCAGCTGATGGCCGCGGCCCAGGAGGTCTTCGTCGCCAACGGCTACCACGCCGCCGCGATGGATGACATCGCCGACCGCGCCGGCGTCTCCAAGCCGGTGCTCTACCAGCACTTCCCCGGCAAGCTCGAGCTCTACCTGGCCCTGCTCGACGTGCACACCACCGAGCTGGTCGGCGCGGTGCGCTCGGCGATGGCGGCGACCACCGACAACGCCCAGCGGGTGCACAACGCGGTCAGCGCATACTTCGACTTCGTCGACGGCGAGAGCGCCGACGTGCAGGGCGCGTTCCGGCTGGTGTTCGAGACCGACCTGCGCAACGAGCCGGCCGTACGGGACCGGATCGCCGGGGTGTCGCGGCGGTGCATGCAGGCCGTCGCCGACACGATCGCCGCCGACACCGGGCTGCCGCGGGCCCAGGTCGAGCTGCTCGCCGCCACCGTGACCGGCACCTCCGAGGTGGCCGCGCGATGGTGGCTGGAGAGCGAGCGGGCACTGCCGAAGGCCGAGGCGGTACGGCTGATCGAGGGCCTGGTCTGGCGCGGGATCTCCAACTTCCCGCTGGTGGGCGACGAGGATCGGTGAGGGTTTCGCTCAGGGCGCACGGCGCCGCCGCGACGGCATCACTACGCTCGGATGCGAGCACCGACGACAGGAGGACCCACCCGTGGAGGTCAAGATCGGCGTGCAGCGGACGCCGCGCGAGATCGTGCTGGAGAGCACGCAGAGCCCCGACGAGGTCGAGGCGGCGGTCCGGGACGCGCTGAAGGACCCGGGCGGTGTGCTCGCGCTGGTCGACGAGAAGGGCCGCCGCGTGGTCGTCCCGAGCAACCTGATCGCGTACGTCGAGATCGCCGACGCCGACCACCGCCGCGTCGGTTTCGCGGTGTCATAGCCGGGGGCGGCCCCCGTAACCCCCGGGCGATAGCTCGTCTGCACTGGTGGGTTTTCGACCGACCTCGTCCAACGAGCCCCGCCGATGGCGGAGGGCCCCATCCGGTTCAAGACCCGCGGGCGTCGGTTCCGCGGGGCGGTGACTCAGCCCGACAGGCCGATGGTCTGCATGCGGGCGGTGTGGGCGCTGGTGATGCGCTTGAGCAGGGCGGCCAGCGCACCGAGGTCACCGGTGCCGCCGACGATGAGCATCGTCAGCGCGTCCCGCTCGGCCGCCACCCGCTGGGCCTGCGAGAGCGCCTCGCCGACCAGCCGGCGGGCCCACAGCGACAGCCGCCCGGACACCGCGGGGTCCGCCGCGACCGCCGCCCGCACCTCGCGGACCGCGAAGTCGGCGTGCCCGCCGTCGGCGAGCACGTCGAGCACCAGGTCGCGGGTCGGCGGGTCGAGCAGCTGCGCCACCTCGCGGTAGAAGTCGGCCGCGATGCCGTCCCCCACGTAGGCCTTGACCAGGCCTTCGAGCCAGGTCTGCGGCTTGGTGCGGGCGTGGAAAGTGTCGAACACCGGCACGAACGGCGCCATCGCGGCCTCGGCGTCCGCGCCGAGCTCGGTGAGCCGGTCGCGCAGCCGGCGGTAGTGGCCGATCTCGGCGGCGGCCATCCCGGCCAGCGCGGCCCGGCCGGTCAGCGTCGGGGCCAGCCGGGCGTCCTCGGCGAGCCGGTCGAACGCGGTGAGCTCCCCGTACGCGAGCACGCCGAGCAGGTCGACGACGGCCTGCGGGTCCGTGCCGGGCGCGGGGGTGTCGGCGGTGCTCAGCGCGGCCTCCTGGAGTGTCACGAGCAGGTCAGACCCTAGTCCCGTACAATGAGTAGTGCGTGATGTCTGTCGACGTCACGGTTCATGTGCGCGGACTCCGCCTCGGTGCGGTCCCGCCCCTGCTCCGCCGGGTCTCCCGGGCCGGGATGCGGATGGTGTGGTCGATCGCCCGGAGGGCCGGCTGTCGGCGCCGGCGAGAGAGGCACTGCACTGACCACCACGTACGAGCACGACGACATCAATACGGAGAGTGACAACGAGGAGTTCGAACCGCTGGCTGCCCGCGCCGACGTGCGCGAGGACAGCCCGCTGTTCGCCGACCTCGGCGTCGACGAGCGGATCGTCCAGGCGCTGGGCGACGTCGGGATCACCCGGACGTTCGCCATCCAGGAGATGACGCTGCCGATCGCGCTCGCCGGCAGCGACCTGATCGGACAGGCCCGCACCGGCACCGGCAAGACCCTCGGTTTCGGCGTGCCGCTGCTGCAGCGCATCGAGCTCGGCGGGTCGGCGCCGCGCGCCCTGGTCGTCGTCCCCACCCGGGAGCTGTGCGTCCAGGTCGCCCGCGACCTGAAGGCCGCCGGCACCCGCCTCGGCGTGCGGGTGACCGCGATCTACGGCGGCCGGGCGTACGAGCCGCAGGTCAGCGCGCTGCGCAAGGGCGTCGACGTGGTCGTCGGCACCCCCGGCCGGCTGCTCGACCTGGCCAACCAGGGCCACCTGCAGCTCGGCGCGGTGACCGCGCTGGTGCTGGACGAGGCCGACGAGATGCTCGACCTCGGCTTCCTGCCCGACATCGAGCGGATCCTCGCCCGGGTGCCGGACCAGCGGCAGACCATGCTGTTCAGCGCCACCATGCCGGGTCCGATCGTGGCGCTGGCCCGGCGGTTCATGCGCCAGCCGGTGCACGTGCGGGCCGAGGGCAACGAGGAGTCGCGGCTGGTGCCGCAGACCCAGCAGTTCGTCTACCGGGCGCACGCGCTGGACAAGGCCGAGATGCTGGCCCGGATCCTGCAGGCCCGTGCCCGCGGCCTGACGATGATCTTCTGCCGGACCAAGCGGACCGCGCAGAAGGTCGCCGACGACCTGGTCGACCGTGGTTTCGCGGCCGCGGCCGTGCACGGCGACCTCGGCCAGGGCGCCCGGGAGCAGGCGATGCGGGCGTTCCGGTCGGGCAAGGTGGACATCCTGGTGGCCACCGACGTCGCCGCCCGCGGCCTGGACGTCGAGGGCGTCACGCACGTGATCAACTACCAGTGCCCCGAGGACGAGAAGGTCTACCTGCACCGGATCGGTCGCACCGGCCGGGCCGGCGCGTCCGGGGTCGCGGTGACGTTCGTCGACTGGGACGAGCTGGCCCGGTGGAAGATGATCTGCGACGCGCTCGGGCTGCCGTTGCACGAGGCGCCCGAGACCTACTCGACGTCCGAGCACCTCTTCGTCGACCTCGACATCCCGGCCGAGGCGACCGGGCGGCTCCCGCGGGCGCAGCGGACCCGCGCCGGGCTGGACGCCGAGGAGGTCGAGGACCTCGGTGAGACCGGCGCGCACGCCGGCTCGCGGCGGCGGTCCCGGTCGCGGTCCCGCTCGGAGGGCGGGTCGGGGTCCGCACCGGGGTCCGCGCCGGGGTCCGCGCCGGTGGCCGCGCCGGGGTCCGCTCCGGACGGGGAGGCGGCGGAGAGCAGGCCGCGGCGCTCCCGCACCCGGCGGCGCACCCGAGGTGGGCAGCCGGTCGACGGCGCCTCGGTCGAGGTGGTGTCCGGCGACGTTGGCGACGCCGCGACCGCGGCCGAGCTGGCCGGAGCCGTCGCGACCGTGGAGGCCGACCTGGCCGGGGCGGTCGCGACCGTGGAGGCGGACGCGGCCGGCGCCGAGTCCGGGTCGGGCTCGGGTACCGGCGAGGGCCAGCGGCGGCGTCGCCGCCGGCGTGGTGGCCGCGGACGCGGCGCCAAGCCGGAGGCGACCGACGAGTCCGTCGCCGAGTCGGCGTAGTCACCGGCCGGTGCGACTCGTCGTCCTGGCCGACACGCACGTGCCGCGGCGGGCGCGCGACCTGCCGGCGGAGGTGTGGGCGGCGGTCGAGCAGGCCGACGCCGTGCTGCACGCCGGTGACTGGGTCGACGTCGCCCTGCTGGACGAGCTGGAGCGGCGCAGCGCGCGCGTGATCGGCGTGTACGGCAACAACGACGGGCCGGCGTTGCGTGCGCGCCTGCCTGAGGTGGCTCGGGCGACGCTCGGCGGGCTCCGGTTCGCGGTCGTGCACGAGACCGGCGGCAAGCAGGGCCGGGAGCAGCGGGCCGCGGCTTCGTACCCGGACGTCGACGTGCTCGTGTTCGGCCACTCGCACATCCCCTGGGACAGCACCGCGGCGACCGGCCTGCGCCTGCTCAACCCCGGCTCGCCGACCGACCGGCGCCGCCAGCCGGACCGGACGTACCTGAGCGTTGTCGCAGAAGGTGGCGCCCTGCGGGAGGTCGCTCTGCACCGGCTGGGACCATAGGCCGGTGCGCATCCGGACCGTGCTCGGCGGGGTCGTCGGCCTGCTGGCCGTCGCCGCCGTGGTCGCGGTCGCCGTGCCGGTCGTGCGCCATTCGGACGCCTTCACCACGACGATCCGGACCGCGCCGAACAGCCCGGCACCGCCCGAGCAGGGCCCGGTGCCGGCCAGCGTGCGGCAGTTGTGGACCGCGCCGACCAGCGCCGCCACCGCCCTGGTCGAGGGACCGAGCGTGATCGGGACCGGCACCGACCGGGTCGCCGGCCTCGACCCCGACAGCGGCCGGGAGCGCTGGTCCTACCGGCGGGGCAACGCGACGCTGTGCGACGCGACCCGCCAGGACGGCGTGGTGCTGGCGCTGTTCGCGAAGTCGCACGGCTGCCGGGACCTTGTCGCGCTCGACGCGGCGACCGGCCAGCGGCGCTGGTACCGGACCGTGGAGATCACCACGCCCGCGCGGCTGACCAGCTCGCCCGGCACCGGGGTGGTGACCGGCGGCGGCCAGATGATCGCGTTCGACACCGGCGGCGGGCTGAACCGGTGGACCTACTCCGCCGACGGCTGCACGCTCGACCCGGCGGTGGTCGGACCGGACTGGATCGCGACGGTGTCCCGCTGCGCCGGCGGGCTGCGCCGGCTGGTCGTGCACTCGACCACCGTGGACAAGGCGCCGTGGGTGGGCCCGCTGACACCTGGCCCGGATCCGCACGTGCTCAGCACGGACGACCGGGTGGCCGTGCTCGCCGGCAACACGCTGTCGCTCCACACGGTCGCCGAGGACAAGAACGGCAAGCCGGTCGTCTCCCCGGCCGGCGACGTGCACGACGACCGGCTGGCCGGCCCCGGGCCGCCGGCGGCCGTGCCGGACGGGGACTTCCTCGTCGTGTGGACCGGCCGCGACGCGATCGGGGTCGACCTGCGCAACCGGACGGTGCTGTGGCGGGCGGCCGCGACCGGGCCGCCGGCGCTGACCGAGGATCACCAGGTGCTGCTGGCCGGACCCGACGGGTTCACCATCCGCCCGCCAGCCACCGGCCGGCCGGTGACCACGGTCGCGGCCGGCACCGCCGTGCCCGACGGCGCCAGCCTGTCCCGCATCGGCTCGCTCATCGTCGCCGCCGGCGCCGGCCGGCTCATCGCCTACGGCTGACCCTCCCGGCCGGGCCGGCGGGCGCCGACGGCCACCCGCTGGCCGGTCCGGTTGGGGGGTGCCCCTCCCGGCCGGGCCGGCGGGCGCCGACGGCCACCCGCCGGCCGGTCCCGTGGCATGGGTGCCCCTCCCGGCCGGGGTGACGGCCCGGAGAGCCGCCCGCCGGGCGGTCGCGTGGCGGGTGCCCCCCGGCCGTAGCGGCGGCCCGGAAAGCCA
>Ga0207428_10001259_pt1 | contig 27120 bp, 31 predicted proteins | sample RhiMethybrSRZTD1_FD_187600 | JGI IMG/M metagenome (GOLD analysis project Ga0207428, IMG submission 187600) | Populus rhizosphere microbial communities from Tennessee, USA - Rhizosphere MetaG P. TD hybrid SRZTD1 (SPAdes) (version 3) | ecosystem: Host-associated > Plants > Roots > Rhizosphere >...
ACACACCCAGCCCGGGTACCGCCGCCTCAACCGCCGGCGCGGCCGCCGCGACCGCCGCCGCCACCACCCCGGTCACCAGCGTGAGCGCCGGCCAGCCGCCCAGGAGCGGCAGGCGCAGCACGGCTCGGGCGCTGCTGAGCGCGAACTGCCACCGGGCCGACCCTCCCTGTACCTCGGCCAACTCGGCGTGCATCGCCATGCCCCACTCGCGCCGGTGGTCCGGGAGGGTGGCCACCGCGGCCGCGAGCAGCCACCCGGGTGGGTCCATCGCGGACAGGCGGAGCCGGTCCGGGACCACCAGTGATCTACCAGCACCAGCGCCGCGGTCACCCAGAGGGCCGTGGGGAGGGTCAGGAGGAGGGCGAGCTCCCGGTTGACCGTGGCCGCGGACTCAGTCGCGGGATCGTACGACAGCGGGGCGGTCGTGATGACGACCAGGTAGAGCACCGCCCACGCCGCCACCACCGCCCCGGCCGTGACGATCAGCAATCTGCGTGGGGTCTGGCTCACGCGCCCTGCCACCTCGCCTTCAGGTGCGGCCGTCGAGCTGGCGCCGCGGCAAGGTCGGCCGCCAGCGCCCGGCCAGACCCGGTCGGCCGATCCATGTGGCGCGGCGGCCGGCCGGCGGGGACGTCGGTGTCCCAGGTGGTCTCCAGCAGGCCGCGGTCGGCCAGCCACATCAGGATCCGGTACAGCGAGCCGGGTGTGAGGTCCGGTTGCCGGCTCAGCTCGTTGCCGTGCGCCAGATGGTGGGCTGCTCGGCCAGTGCCAGCACCACCGCTGTGGTCTGCGCCGACGGGCGCCGTGGGTGGGTCATGCGCTAACTCTATATATAATCAGAGTTCTGCTGGTCAACGTCGTGGAGCTATCTGCTGGTACCGAAGAGCGGCATCGGCGCAATAGGGAGTTGGAGCCGCTCAGCCAGGCAGCCGCGATAAGCCGACCAAATTGGGGCCTGTTCAAGCTGTCATAGCCTGGGGGTCCCAGGCCCTCCGCCGACAACGGCTCGCGAGCGACGCACCTATCGAGGAGGTGAAGGACGAACGCCCTGCTCGGTAGTGGTGGCGGGTATTATCCGCTCTCGCAGCCCACGCCGTCGCCTTCCCGGTCCAGATCGAACGGGTCGGGTGGGAGCACGCGGATCGGACCCTCAACATACTCGGGCCCGTTGCCTGTGCCGCCTGCACAGTCATAGTCCTCGACCGCAGGGTCAAGACACACATCGGGATAGGACGGATCGCAGTCCTGTTCCGGAGCGGTCGGTGGCGGCGGCGCGGTTGATGGCGGCGGTGGCGGCGTCTTGGCGACCATCATCTTCACCGTGGTGTCAGGAAGCACCCAGGCTCCGGCCGTGGGCGACTGAGAGATCACGGTTTCCGCAGGCTCTTGGTCGGCGAGCAGGATGCGGCCGCGGTGCTTGGGTTTGGGCCCGGGTGGAGTGGGACTGGTCCCCCAATGGCGGCTCGGGTCGTGCCCGGGTGCGTCCCGGTGGCGGGTCGGTGGGGTAGGGGACGTGGACATCTGCTCGGCTCCTTTGCCGCTTGTGCCCGCTGGTCGAGCATGCGCGAGAACCAGGCCACGCGCCGCTCCACGTCGGCCCGCCGGGTCGGTGGGTGGCGACCGGGCGGTTACCGATCCTCGGCGTCGGGGCCCGCTGGTAGGCCAGCTGGCGTTGCGGTCCAAGGCACCGCGATCGCATGCGACAGCGGGCCCGCGCACAGCGCAGCCGGGCAGGATGGAGTGACGGGTGCTAGCGAAGCTCGACCCGGGATGCGGGTGGCTCCTGGGTGGCTAGACAGTACAGGCTAGGCTGTAAAGAAGAGTTAACCGTGTTCGCACAGAACTCGACGAACGCGCCTTCCTGCTGCGCCACCTCGAGATCAAGGCTGCGCCCGCACTGGCATGACCATTCGAAAGTGCGCGGGCAGTGAAATTGAAGGAAGTGGCTGCCCGGCATCCAGCAACATTGTGTTCCAACGAATAGCATCGTGATGGATTACGCTATAGGTGCGCAATTAGACTTGGATCAGTAGCGCAAAGACGTACAGGCACCGTAGCGAAACCGCCTTGGTAGGCTCAGCGCTACTTGCGCATCGGCAAGATTCTGGCCGGCCGTCTGCCACACTCCTCCGACGCCGCGCCGGAGTGTGTGGTCACAAATCCGGACGGCAATAACATCGTGGTCTTCAGGAGCGCACCACCGGCCTGGAGGCTATCCAGCATACCGTTGCCATTTGTGTCAACAAGCTGGCCTTGGGCGCTGGCCCGGACGGCGCCCTCTTCTGGATTACCATTGTTGTCCGATAGCATCGGGTCAACGGTGGCCCCAGGCTGGTTCCCGTCCGGTCCCGTCCGGTCGCGGGCGCCACTCGGCGCGTTGGTCCTCCACTCCTGGCCCTCAAGGGAGGCTCACCATGGCCAAGCTGATCTACTCGGCGATCACCTCGCTCGACGGCTACATCGCCGACGAGGACGGCAACTTCGACTGGGCAGCGCCGGACGAGGAGGTGCACAGCTTCGTCAACGACCTCGAACGGCCGGTCGGCACCTACCTCTACGGGCGCCGCATGTATGAGGTGATGACCCCCTGGGAGACCGCGCACACCTTCGCCGACCAGCGGCCCGTTATGCAGGACTTCGCGCAGATATGGCAGGCGGCCGACAAGATCGTGTACTCCAGGACGCTGGAGACGGTGTCCAGCGCCAGGACGCGGATCGAGCCAGGCTTCGACCCTGAAGCGGTCCGGCAGATGAAAACGCAGGCCGAACGTGACATCACCGTGGGCGGTCCCGGCCTCGCCGCCCAGGCGATCAAGGCCGGATTGGTCGACGAGTTCCACCTGTTCCTCGTGCCCATCGTGGTCGGAGGCGGCAACCAGGCGCTCCCCGACCATGTCCGCCTGAAGCTGGAACTGTTGGACGAACGCCGTTTCGGCAGCGGCGTGGTGCACCTCCGCTACGCCACCAGAACCTGAGGAGACGGCGACACTGACCGGACGATCCGGTCGCCCTGCTACTTGGGGGTGAGTTGGACGCTCAGCGACGGGATCACCTGCCGTGGAGGGGTGAGCTCCGTTACTCGGTTCCGGTCGTCAGGATTGCACCGTGGCGACCGCTCACTGTGCAGGGGTGGGCAGCCTGCACAGAGCGCGTTTGTGCCTGCTACGCAGCGTAGTCGAGGATCTGCGCGCTCGTGGCATACGCCCGCACCACATCGGCCGCATACACGAGATCCCGCTTGTTGGGGTAGGTCTCGCTGGTGAAGAGCACTTCGCCGTTACTGGCCACAATCCGGCAGTAGAACTGGCCGTTGACGGCACGGTGGACCTGGAACTCGATCACGGTGGTTGGTTCTCCTCGTCCTGCGTGCCCGGCGGCGCCCACCAACGGCGGGTTATCCGTGGCCGACGGGCAGGGTTCTCCCAGCCAGATCTCATCACCGTAATTATCCTGATGTCAAGACTTCGTACACGCCTGACAAGAGAGCCTATCGGAAGATATCAGCCAATCGACCGCCGCCCCACTCGCCGTCCCGTAGGCAAGCTGGTTCCCCTGACGGCGGGAGAGCTGTTGCCCGGCAGGCCCTGGCGGTCGATACTGATCGACGTGATGAGACCCTTCGGCTGACGCTGAACCGCCAGCGCAGCGCCGCTTGGCGCCTGGACGGGTGGACCGGCTGGACATCCGCCGCTGGTTGTCGTGCGCCGTCGCCGACCCGACCAGGACTCGGCCCCGGCTCGAGCGCCGCCTCCTCATGGGGCTTCGGCCCCACCGTCACCATCGACCGATGACGCGGGAGGAGAAGCATGAGCATGGCGCACGACAACGCCGACCTGATCCGACGTGCCTACCGGGCGTACGCCAACGGCGACCTGGCCGGGATGCTGGAGCTGGTGGCTCCGGACCTGGAGTGGACCTACCTGGATCCCACCCTTGAGCCGCCCACCCCGCAGGTCTGCCACGGCCGCCAGGAGCTGGAGCAGGTGCTGCGAGGCTGGGCCGAGCACGGCTTGCGGGCCGAGCTCGAGGAGGTCGCCGGCCGCGGTGAGCTGGTGATGGTGGGCGTGCGGACCCCAGGGCTGGACGCCCACCACGGCCGGCGTGGGGATGACCGCGCCTACAGCGTGGTCACGGTGCGCGAGGGCCGGATCGTCGCCCTGCGCGACTGTTGTGATCGCCACGAGGCCCTGCAGCTTGCCGGCATCCCGTCGTGAGCGGCCGGGTCTGGCTGTACCTCGGCGCCGTAGGGGCGACCCGCGGTGACGCTCGGGGTGTGGCGGCCAGACCGATGGCGCTGCCAGGTCGAGCACGGGGCTGCTGTTGAGCCTTCCCCTTGAACAATGTCAACAGTGATTGACGCCAACAGGGAGGTCAATGTAGATTGACGTCATGGGTGAGGTGGCCTCCAGCGAGGTGACGAAGGTGGCGGCGGCGACCAGCAGCCAGGACCCCGAAGTGGGGCTGGCCGCGGTGGCCGCCCTGCGCGGGCTGGTCGAGGTGCTGGAGGCCTTGCAGGTCGAGAACGCCCGGGCCAAGGGATGGTCGTGGCGGCAGATCGCGGCCAGGCTCGGGGTCACCAAGCAGGCCGTGCACCACAAGTACGCCGGCCGACGCTTCGGCTTCCGGAGGTAGCGAAGGTGGTCCAACCCAGCGAGCACGCCCACCGGACCCTGGAGCTGGCCAGGGCGGAGGCCGAAGGGTTCGGCCACCGCTACCTCGGCCCCGAGCACCTGGTGCTGGGGGTCCAGCGGCACGGTGACAACGGCGCCAGCGAGGTGCTGACGTCCTTCGGCGTCGACCTGGTGGCGGCCCGGACGGCGCTGGGCCACCTGGCCGACCGCGGCGTGGTGCCAGGCCCGCGGCCCAGCGACGCCGAGCTGCTGGAATCGCTCGGGATCGACCTGGCCGCGATCCGCCGCACGACCGAGCAGAGCTTCGGTGCCGTGGCGGTAGGGTGGGCGATCCGGGAGGCGACCCGGGCGCGACGACGGGGGGTGGGGCGGGTGCCGCGCACGCCCCTGCGGGACCCGCCGATGCTGATCGGCCAGGTGCTGTACCACGCGGGGGAACGGGCAAGGGCGCTCGGCCTTGGGGTGGTCGGCCCGGAATTGCTGCTGTGGGGCGTGGTCGCCGACATCCAGACACCCCGGCCCAGGTGCATGAACAACCGCTGGCGGCGGCAACTGCACGCCTCGGTCGGCCTGGCGGAAGGCTACCGGGGCGCGGCCCGATTGCTGCTGGTGGAACTCGGGGTTGACCTCGACCAGCTGCGGGAGGCCGTCATGGATGAGCTTGGCGGAGTCCAGCGATGAGCCGACGTGCACGAGTCGGGTTCGTGGCGGCGTGCCTGCTGGTGTTCGGGTTGATCGCGGCCCTCGTCACCATGGGGACATCGTCGACCGGGCCGTCGGGCAAGACCCCTGCCACCGTCACCCTGGCCCCAGAGGCGACCCGGCCGGCCGGCCTGGCCGTCACCGACATTGAGGATGTCGGCCAGCTGGAGGCCCGGTTCGACGCCGACCAGGGGGCGCCTCGGCTGGTGCTGGCCCTGGCCCCCACCTGAGGAGAATGCCTCGCGGGCGCCAGGTGGGTAGCCCACAACATCCTCCAGCGCTACCGGGACGCCCGGCTGCGGGTCTATGTGGTCTGGGTCAAGCGCTGGGCGCTCGACACCCGCGCCGAGATCGACGGCGCCGGCATGCTCGACCCACGGGTGACCCACCTGTGGGACACCGGCAACGTGGTCGGCCAGGGGTTCCTGGACCGGTTCGGGGTCGACCTCGGTGGGCTGGACTACGACTTCTTCCTGCTGTTCGACCGGAACGCCACCTGGACCCAGCGCCCACCCCGCCCGGTCAGCTCCGGCGCCACCGTGATCCGCGACAGCGACCGGCTGGCCGACAGCGTGGCGTCGCTGCTGCGCTGACGGCCGTCCTGAACAACCTCGAGAAGCCGGCCACCACCGGCGCCATCACCGCTGGGTCGGCGGCCGGGTCCCCAGCGCGGCGGGGGCCGTTCAGCTGTGGCCGGTGTGGCCGGCCGCCCGCAGCGCCTCGCGGACCCAGCCGTCCTCCGGCTGGCCGGCGAAGCGGTACTCCAGCCGGTACAGGCGACAGCCAAGGACGTGTTCGTTGGCCGATTCGCTGCCGGGCTCGACGTCGCGGCCGTCCACCCGCACGGTGGGCGAGCCCGGAAACCGAGCCTGTTCGGCCGCGGCCTGGTCGACGATCAGGCTGGTGCGCAGCTCGGCGTCGATGCCCAGCTCACCCTGGATCCGTTCCACCAAGGCCAGCGTCTCCCGGTAGTGGGGGCAGTCCTGGACATACAGCACCTCGATGACCGGGCGGCGCCTCGACTGCTCCGTTGCCATCATCCCTCGTTCCGCTCCGGCGGCCGTAGCCGACGGCAGCCTACGCTGCTCGCCGCACGGTTCGGTGATGCTCCAGCTGGTCGACCGGCCAGAACACCGCGCAGCCGACCTGGTCGTCACGGCGCAGCAGCCAGTTGGACGCGGCCAGCACCTCGCAGCCGGCATACCCGCGTGCCGCCGCCAGCCCCATCGAGGCGCCATAGAACAGCAGGGCGGCGTCGCTGGTCGGCTCCAGCAGGTACAGCACCACGAACACGGCCACGTTGAGCGCGTGGGCGACCGGGCCGGTGGCCCGCAAGGGGGTAGGAGCATGCGCATCGGTGAGCTGGCCGAGCGGGCGGGCATCTCCGCCAAGGCCATCCGCTACTACGAGCAGATCGGCATCATGACCCCACCGGAGCGTAGCGCCTCGGGTTACCGCGCTTTGACGAGGCGGCCCTGGGACGACTCGGGTTCGTGCGCGCCGCCCAGGCGCTCGGACTCACCCTCGGGGAGATCCGCCAGATCATCGCCTTCCGCGACAACGGCCAGGCACCCTGCGCCCACGTCACCGACCTGGTCCAGCGCCACGCCGCCGACCTGGAGGCGCGCATCCGGGAGCTCCAGCAGTTGCGCGGCGAGCTCCGCCAGCTGGCCGAGCGGGCCGCCACCCTGGATCCGGAGCACTGCCCGCCCGAGCGGGTCTGCCACATCATCACCTGACCCGCCGGGCATCCGCTTCCTGAGGCGCTGCGCGGTCCTGGGGATCAGGCGTCGCTGGGGCCGGGGTGCCATCCCTCGGCTTGCGCCCACCCGTCGGCCAGGCGCATGACTTCCCATAGAAACGGCCCCTTGGCGTCAAGGTAGGCTCGGCGGTCGTCCCGGAAGCGGGCGGCCAAGCGTCGTTTCAGCGCCGCGTACTCGGCCGCCACCTCGGCATGGGCACGCAGGTAGTCGCGGAACAGCAGCGCCCACTGCTCGGAGAAGCTGCCCGCCCGGCGCACGTGCACGTGGGTGCGTGGACGGCCGGGCGGCTCCCGGAAGTACCGCTTGGTCCGCTCGGGATTGTCGGCGCGGTACACGTACCCCAGCCGCTCCAGCGGGTGCTTGAATGCCTCCAGCGGCTCAAAGGCAGCCACCGAGATCTGGATGTCGATGATCGGTTTGGCGGCCAGGCCGGGAACCGAGGTGGAGCCGATGTGGTCGATCCTGAGCGCGACGTCGCCCAGCCCGGCACGCAGGTCGCGGCCCCGGTCGGCGAAGCGTGCCGTCCAGGCCGGGTCGTGGGCGACGACCTCGATCCTGTCCGGTGGAGGACGGCTCACAGCCTCCCCCGCCAGGGGTGCCTGGGATGGGCCTGCCCGAGGGCCGCTGCCAGCCAGGCCCGGGCGGGGCCATCCAGGTGGGGCACGACGTGGTCGAAGTCCCGCTGGTCCTTGAACCTGGGTGCCTTGGCCTTGAACAGCAATGCGACCTCTGGACGCACGAACGGGACCCCGTCGGCGGTCGCCGCCCCGAGCTCGTCCAGCGGCCGGATGACAGTGGGGTGGCGCCGATACGCCCAGCGGCCGGCACCGCCCTGCTCCAGCAGAAAGCCGAGCATCGTGGGGTCGGCGGCGAACTCCTCGGGACCGGCTGAGCGTGCGGGGCCGTGCCGAGCCCATACCTGGTGGAACGGCGGCTGGATCCTGCTCCCGTCCCAGGCCGGCAACGAGGCGCCCGGAGCGGCCAGCCGCAGATCCCACCCGTGGAGCTGCTCGAACAGCGTCGCCTGGTCGCTGGCGAGGACCGAGATCTCCAAGTCGGCGTGGGGCCGCATCTTGTGGCCCAGGAACAGGTCCAGGGCCCACCCGCCCGCCACCCACCAGCGACCGTCGAAGCCGGCCATGGTCTCCACCGCCCGCCGTGCGGCCTCGGCCAGGGTCGTGGCCCCGTGGGCGGCGAATCCGCCGGCTTCCTCTGCGAGCTTGTCGGTGTCGATCAACAGCAGCACCAGGTCGCCTCGGCCGGCGAAGCGGGCGTTGGCGACCGCGGCGTGCTGGGCTGCTGTGGAGCAGCGGAGGAAGCCGTGGTCGTGCAGCGACGCTGGGGCATAGCCCCCGGCCCTGGTGGCCTGCTCCCACTCCCGTCGGGCGGCGAGGTGGAAGAGGACGCTCGTTGCATGCTCGCTCAAGAGGCACCGGCCATGCGGACTACGAGGCGTTCAGCTCGGCGGCCGAGCGGGCCCCTCGCTCGCCGAGCCAGGCGACCAGTTCGGCGGCGCCGTGGCGCCGGGCCGCGTCCAGGGGGGTCAGCTCCTCCCAGGGCGGGATCCAGTCCAGGTCGGCGCCCCGGTCCAGCAGGTAGGCGGCGCACGGTTGCTGGCCACCGTGGCAGGCGCCCCAGAAGGCGCTGGTGACCTCCTCCGGCGTGGGTGGTGTGGGTCCGGCGAAGCACCGTTCCAGGCGATCCAGGAGCCCGAGGGTGGCGGCGTCGACGACGGTGGTCTGGGCCCCGCGCGCAACCAGCCGGTGGGCCGCCCGCCACTGCCCGAACGCTCTGGCGTCCGCCAGCGGGGTGCCGCCACCGATGACGCCGCCGGGCGCCTCGATGTCGGCGCCGGCGTCCAGCAGCGCGTCCAGGACCTCGACGTCGTTGCTGCTGGCCGCCCAGTGCAGCGGGGTCTCCTGGTGGGGTCCGCGGAAACGGGCGTTGACGTCGGCGCCGGCCTCGACCAGCACCGCGACGGTGGTGGCGCCGTTGGGGAAGTGGCCGGGCCAGTCGGTCACGACGTGCAGCAGCGTGCGGGACATCCCGCCGGGGTCGTCATCGCCGAGCCTGGCCGTTGCCAGTCCGGGATGCTCGTCCAGCAGCCGCCGCAGCGCGTCCAGGTCGCCGCCGCGGATGGCCTCGGTCACGGCGATCGCCTGCGGCTCCTCGGTGCCGATGGTCGCCACGGGCGCCTCCTCGCCTGTTGTGTCTCTCTGAGTGGTCCACCGATCCGCGGCTCAGACTATCGGGAGCCTGTGACGCCGTCCCGCGATCGGCAGCTCCTTGGCTCGCCGGTGCGCTACCGATCTGACGATGCCATCCAGCTGGCGATCTGGGCTCGTGAACTGAATCCGAGCTTGTTGAGGATGCTGCGGACGTGGCTGTCGACGGTCCGCTCGGAGATGAACAGGCGCGCTCCGATCTGCTTGTTGCTCAGACCCTCGGCGACCAACCGTGCGACGTCGGCTTCCCGCTTCGCGAGCGGTGCCACGCTCCCATCGTCTGGAGTCGTGGCGACGACCTGAGCCGGCTCGCCAAGCGCCGTTCCGATTGCGCCGTCCCGGCTCAGGCGCTTTCCGGCGTTGAACTCGGCCTCGAAGCTTGACGCCCCAAGCGCTGCGATCGCCGACGCTTCGGCCTGGGCCACGAGAGGAGCAGCTGTTGGGATCAGGGTTGCGCCGACCCCGGTTCGCACCGCTTCCGCGGCTCCGAGCAGCTGCGCCGCGTGCCGCGCCCGGCCAGCGCTGGCAGCATGGCAACCCAAGAGGTCGAGCAGGAGGTACTGTGCCACCCGATCGTCGATCTCGTCACTGATCCGCAACGCTTCCGCGAAGAGCGGTCGTGCCTGATCGAGCTCGCCTGCCAGCAGCGCGGCGCTGCCCAGGTTGATCAGCAGCATCTCCAGACCGTAGGTGTCACCTGTCTCCCGGCTGAGACGCACGCCCTCTGACGACGAGGCTCTGACCGTGTCGAGATCGCCCTCGAACAGGCCGTTGAGCGCTCGAGCCTGGAGGAACGCGAGCATGGCGGAGGTGTCGTCGATGCCCTCGGCCACGACCTGGCTCTCATCGAGCAGCCGCCTGGCAGACGTGCGATCACCGGCCATGTTCGCGGCGACCGATCCGATGGCGAGCGATTCGGCAAGCAGACGGAGCTGTCCTGCGTCCCGAGCCAGCATCACGGCTCGTGCAAGCGCTGGCCTGGCGGCTGTCGGATCGGTCTGCAGCACGGCCAGGAAGCCACGTAGGAAGTAGGGCAACCCACCCAGCGCCGGCCTGCCAGGTCCAGACGCCAGCAGCTCATCGAGCCACCTGACACCTTCGGTGGTGGCGCGCGTGATCCAGTACCAGCCGATGGAGCAGGCGAGATCGATCCCGCGTGGGAAGTCCGCGTGGATCAGGCATCGCCGAAGCACCGATCGGATGTTGTCGATCTCCAGCTCCATCCATTCGAGCCACCCGGGAAGCTCGTACCGGGCTGGTTGCTCTGCTCCTCGCTGACACCTGGACACGTAGTAGTCGGCGCATCGCCGTTCGACAACGTCCTCCTCGCCGGCCTCCCGGAGCTTGAGGCGGGTGTATTCGCGCATCGTCTCGTGCAGCCGATAGCAGGCGCGGCCCTTGGCGTCCGCTCGCATCACCAGGGACTTGTCGACAAGCGACGACAGCAGGTCCAACGCGCGTGCCGCGGGCACGTCGTCGGAGGTACAGACCGACTCGACGTCCTCCAGGGTGAACCTGCCCGCGAACACGCCCAACCGCCTCAGGAGCGCCCGCTCGGCTGCCTCCAGCAGATCGTGGCTCCAGTCGATCGTGGTTCGAAGCGTTTGATGACGAGGGAGCGCGGCGCGGCTTCCTCCCGTCAGCAGACTGAACCGGTCGGTCAGGCGGTCGAGGATCTGCCCGGCGGTAAGGGCTCGCGTTCTGACCGCCGCGAGCTCGATCGCCAGCGGCAGACCGTCGAGCCGGCGGCAGAGATCCACGACCGCCGCCTGGTTCGAGGCGGTCAGCTCGAAGTTGCCCGATGCCGCCGCCGCCCTCTCCGTGAAGAGCAGGACCGCCTCGTTCTGTCGCAGCCGAGCGAGTGGCTCGGCTGCGACAGCTGCGGGCAGTTCGAGCGGCGGGACGGGGACCACGTGCTCACCCGACACCGACAGCGGCTCGCGGCTGGTGGCGATCACTCGTACGCCGGGCGCGGCTCGGATGACCTCGGTGACAAGCTGAGCGGCTGCTTCAAGCAGGTGCTCGCAGTTGTCCACCACCAGCAGGAGCTCCTTGTCCTGCAGGTACGAGCGCAGCAGCGGCAACGGCTCGGTCGCGGTCTGGTCTCGCAGGTCCAGAGCCGCCATGGCGGCATTGACGACCAATGCGGGGTCCTGAACTTGCGCCAGCTCGACCATCCATGCGCCGCCCGCGAATCCGCGTGCGAGATCGGTCGCACCCCGAACCGCCAGGCGGGTCTTGCCGACACCGCCTGGCCCGGCGAGGCAGACCAGGCGGCCCCCGGCCAGCTTCTTCCGAAGTTCTGCAAGCTCGCGGCGGCGGCCGATGAAGCTCGACGCCTCGGCCGGCAGGTTGCCCGGCCGTCGCGTGGATCTGGCCATCGTGACGAAGAGGCTAACACGGGGAGCACGCCACCGAGACCGGTCGGCTAGGTACCGCATCGGTGATCCCACCGATGTCAGCGCTCGGCCTGCTGCCTAGGCTCACGAGCATGACCGAGGAGCTGCTGGTACAGCGGGTGGAGGTCGGATTCGTCGGCACCCCTCCCATCCGGGCGATCGAGCGCGCAGCGGGAGTCAGCGAGGTGGAAGTTGACGGTGCGGCCCTGCGCTGCGTCGTGCTGGGCAGCTTTCAGCCGTTCCTGGAGGCGTTGCGCGGCCACGAGGTGACCAGCCTCACGTCGACGCCGACGTACGCATCCTCTGAGCCGAGCACCCGGAACGCCCCGGCCGCGCGGCTCGGCCAGCCGAAGCCTCGGCAACGCGACGACGTCAAGGAGGGGCGTGAACCGAATGCGTAGCATCGCCAGGTTTCCGTGCGGACGCTGGACGAAATGGGCGGTCCTCGCGGGGTGGCTCGTCGTGTTCGTGGTGGCCGGGCCGCTCGCCGGCAAGTTGACGGGCATCGAGAAGAACGACCCGGCCGACGCCCTGCCCAAGGACGCGGAGTCCACCCGTGTGGTCGACCTGGCCAAGCAGTTCACCCCCAGCGACACCGTCCCCGCGCTGGTGGTGTACGAGCGCGGCGGCGCAGCCAGCGCGGCCGACCGGGCCAAGGTCGCCGGGGACGTGCGGCGCTTCGCCGGGATCGACAACATCGGCGGCCGGGTCGTCGGCCCGATCCCGGCCAAGGACGGCGCGGCCTTCCAGGTGGTCGTCCCCATCAGGGCGGGCGACAAGGGCTCGGAGGCGATCGTCTCGGCGGTCGAGCAGATCCGCGCCATCGCCCGTGACGGCGACGGCACCAGCGGCCTGCGGGTATATGTGACCGGCCCGGCCGGCTACGAAGCCGCCTTCGGCGACGTCTTCGAGGGAATCGACTCGTCGCTGCTGTACATCACCGCGGCGATCGTCATCGTGATCCTACTGCTCACCTACCGCAGCCCCATGCTGTGGCTGTTGCCGCTGGTCTGCGTGATCGTCGCGCTGACTGCCGCGCAGGCCGTGATCTACCTGCTCGCCCGGCACGCCGGCCTGGTCGTCAACGACCTCAGCGCGACCACCCTGACGGTGCTGGTGTTCGGCGCCGGCACCGACTACGCGTTGCTGCTGATCGCCCGCTACCGGGAGGAGCTGCGCCGCCACGCCGACCGGCACGAGGCCATGGCCGAGGCGCTGCACCGCGCTGGACCCGCGATCATCGCCAGCGCCTCCACCGTGGCGCTCTCGCTGCTGTGCTTTCTCGTCGCCGAGCTCAGCTCCAGCAAGAGCGTGGGGCCGGTGACGGCGATCGGCATCGCTCTGGGGCTCGGGGTCATGCTCACCCTGCTGCCGGCGCTGCTGGTGGTGTTCGGCCGCTGGATGTTCTGGCCGGTCCGGCCGACCCTGGGCTCGCCGGAGCCGACCGGGCACGGCGTCTGGGCGCGCATCGGCGCCGGCGTGGCCCGCCGCCCGCGGCTGGTGTGGCTGGTGACGGCCGTGGTCCTCGGGGCCGTGGCGTTCGGCATGACCGGGCTCAGGACCAACGACCTGCAGCTCAAGGACTCGTTCCGCACCAGGCCCGAGGCGGTGACCGGGGAGCAGGCGCTCGTCCGGCACTTCCCGGCCGGGACCGGCAACCCGGTCCAGGTGATCGGCCGGGCCGCGGCAGCCCCGCAGCTGCAGGCCGCCCTGGCGGCGACCCCCGGGGTCACCGCCGTCAGCGCGCCGGTGACCCGCGATGGCTTCAGCTACCTCGAGGGCACGCTCACCAGCAGCCCCGATAGCCAAGCGTCGTTCGCGACCGTCGACCGGCTACGCTCGGGCGTGCACGCCATCGCCGGAGCGGACGGGCTGGTCGGCGGCAGCAGCGCGGTCAGCCTCGACACCCAGCGCGCCGCCAGGCATGATCGCAACCTGGTCATCCCGCTCGTGCTGGTCGTGGTGTTCGTGATCCTCGCGGTGCTGCTGCGCGCGCTGGTCGCCCCGCTGCTCCTGGTCGGGACCGTGGTCCTGTCGTTCGCGGCGGCGCTTGGCGTGAGCACCCTGGTGTTCGACCACATCTTCCATTTCGCCGGGTCCTTTCCAGCGTTCCCGCTGTATGCCTTCGTGTTCCTGGTCGCGCTCGGCGTCGACTACAACATCTTCCTGATGACCAGGGTGCACGAGGAGAGCAGGCGCCACGGCACCCGGCGGGGGGCGCTGATCGGCCTTGCGGCAACGGGTGGGGTCATCACCTCCGCCGGCCTGGTGCTCGCGGGGACCTTCATGGCCCTCGGCAGCCTGCCGGTGGTGCTCGCGGCGGAAATGGGCTTCGTGGTCGCGTTCGGCGTGCTGCTCGACACCTTCGTGGTCCGCTCGGTGCTGGTCACCGCGCTCGTCCTCGACGTCGGGCGCTGGTGCTGGTGGCCGAGCGGCCTGCACCTCCGGCCGGACCTCGACCTCGACGAGCTCGAGCACGCCCGGGCGGCGGCGCTCGTCCCCTGACGCCATGGCGGCCAACCCGACGACCGAAAGGGGTGATGGACGGATGCCGGCGCGGAGTCTGGACGAGCATGCCCGCGAGCTCTTCGCCCCGCTCGGGCCGACCTACGACCGCGTCGGCGCCGCGCTCTCGCTGGGACAGGACCCCCGCTGGCGCCGCTTCCTCGTTTCGCGCCTTCCGCGCGGCGGTCAGGTCCTCGACGTGGCGACCGGGACGGGGCTCGTCGCAGCAGAGCTCCTGCGGCAGGGATTCGGGGTCACCGGGGTCGATCAGAGCCCCGAGATGCTGGCGGTCGCACGCCGTCGCTTCGGCGACGAGGTCCAGCTGGTCACTGCCTCGGCGGAGGCGCTCCCGCTCGATTCCGGGTCCGTCGACCACCTCACGTTCACGTACCTGCTCCGCTACGTCGCCGACCCGGGGGCGACGCTGGCCGAGCTCGCGCGCGTGGTGCGTCCGGGTGGCGTCGTCGCCTCGCTCGAGTTCGGCGTCCCCCAGGGGCCCGCCCGCCCGCTCTGGGACCTCTACGTCCAGGCGGTGCTGCCGGTCGCCGGCCGCCTCCTCCGGAACGGCTGGCAGGAGGTCGGCGACTTCCTCGGAGGGTCGATCCGCGACTTCTGGCAGCGCCACCCGCTCCAGCGTCAGCTGGAGTGGTGGCACGCGGCGGGCCTGCGCGGGGTCGAGGTGAGGACGCGGAGTCTCGGCGCCGCCGTTGTCATCTGGGGACGGAAGCCATGAGCCCGCCCGACCGCCCCGCCAGGGGCGGCGTCACGCGGGCGGTACGGCCGGTCTCCCGTCCCGCCTGGTACGCGCTCGAGCGCGGCGGCTGGCGGGACTACGTGACCCTGCTGCATCCTCCCTACACGGCGTGGCATCTGTCCTACGTCGTCATCGGCGGCTGCCTGGCGCCCGTGGTCGCCTGGGAACGGCTCGGCGCGGTCGTCGCCGCGTTCGCACTCGCCGTCGGGATCGGCGCGCACGCCCTCGACGAACTGAACGGGCGACCGCTGCGCACGAAGATCCCCGATCGGGTGCTCGTCGCGCTCGCCGGTGTCTCGATCGTGGGCGCCTGCGCGATCGGCGTCGTGGGCGCGCTGACCTTCGAGGCCTGGCTCGCGCTGCTCATTCCCCTCGGGCTGTTCCTGGTGCTGGCGTACAACCTGGAGCTCGCCGGGGGGCGCTTCCATTCGGACCTCTGGTTCGGGCTCGCGTGGGGCGGCTTCCCCGTGCTCAACGGCTACGCGGCCGTCGCGGGCGACGTCCGGGGCGTCACGGCGCTCGCCGCGGTCTTCGCGGTGCTGCTCTCGCTCGCCCAGCGCGCGCTCTCGAGCCACGTGCGGTACGTGCGACGCCGGGTGATCGCGGTCCGCGGCCAGCTCGAGCTCGCCGACGCCAGCACGGAGCCGCTCGACGCCAGGCGACTCACCGCTCCTGCCGAGACCGGACTGCGGCTCCTCGCATTCGCGACCGTCGTGCTCGCCGCGACCCTCGTCGCCTTCCGCCTCTGAGAGGAAGGACCGGCGCCCTTGCCCGAGGCGATGACATCAGCCGGCGAGAAGCGGATCTGCGTGATCGGCGCGGGGCCCTGCGGGCTGACCGCGCTGAAGAACCTCCTTCAGGCCGGCTGCCGCAACATCGTCTGCTACGAGGAGAGCAGCGGTATCGGCGGCAACTGGGCGTTCACCGACGATCCCCGTCGGGTCAGCGTCCATGCGTGCTCGCGCATCCTCTCGTCGAGGCGCATGTCGTCGTTCGACGACTTTCCGATGCCCAACGACTATCCCGATTTTCCCTCGCACCGCCAGCTGCTCGCCTACTTCACCGACTATGCAAGAGCCTTTCAGGTCGAGCCGCACATCCGCCTCGGCGCACACGTCGAGCGATGCGCGCTTGGCAGCGATGGCCGATGGACGGTTCGCGTGACCGCGGACGGCGAAACAAGGGCCGAGCGCTTCGACAGCCTGCTGGTCTGCTCCGGCCACCACCGCAACGCGTTCGTACCGGCATACCCAGGCACGTTCACCGGCAAGATCGTGCACTCCTCGACCTACAAACGCCCCGATCCATTCCGCGGCCAGCGCGTGCTGGTGGTCGGCGCGGGCAACTCCGCCGCCGATATCGCCGTCGATGTCGCCCGGCTCGCCTCGCGCGCCGCGCTCAGCATGCGCGCGGGAGCCTACTTCATTCCGAGACGCATGCTCGGGCAGCCGATCGACATCGTCCATGCGTTCTTGAGCAGCAAGCTTCCAAAGCCGCTGCTCCAGTCGGCGCTGAAGCTGTGGCTGCGGCTCGCGATCGGCAGGTGGGAGGACTACGGCCTACAGGCTCCGACCAACCCGCCGCTCGAGAGACACCCGACGGTCAATTCCAGCGTCCTCGAAGCGCTACGCCACGGCCGGCTCGTCGCGTGCCACGGCATCGAGCGCTACGACGGGCACATCGTCCACTTCACCGACGGCACGCAGGAAGCATTCGACGCCATCATCATGGCAACCGGCTTCCGCACCAGCTTCCCGTTCCTGTCCAGGCGGGTCGCCGACTGGGACATGGCCGAGACGCCGCCGCTCTATCTGAAGATGATGCATCCGACGATCCCCAGCCTGTACTTCATCGGCCTCTTCCAGCCGATCGGCTGCATCTGGCGGCTCGCCGACCACCAGGCGCGCATCGCGGCGCTGCAGATCAGCGGGCGGCTGCAACGCCCGTCCAACATCGATGCGCGCATCCGCCACGAAGTCGCACACCCACATCATCGGTTCGATCCGTCGCCCCGGCACGCGATCGAGGTCGACTATCACGCCTTCCGGCGCGAACTCATGGACGAACTCGCCGCCGCCGACAGGGTGGACACGCTCGGGATCTTGCCCGCCCTCCGGTCCGGAGCCAGACTAGGGTCATGGTGGAAGAGGCTCTCGCGGGCCCGAACCTGAACCTGCCTGCAGCATCGCCCACCCCACGGCGACTCGTGGTCGTGGTCGTGGACGGTGTCTCCCTGGGCATCATGTCCTTCGCGTTCGGCGTGTTCGACGCGGCCGTGTACTACGGCGCGCTGCCCGAGCTCGAAGTGCGCATCGTCTCCGGCGAGCCGGAGGCCGCGATACGCGGCGCCGGCCTGGTCTGCAACGTGCCCTACGATCTCTCCGCGATCCGCAAGGCGGATCTGGTCATCGTGCCCTACTGGCGGGATCCGGCCGAACACCCGCCGGAGCCGCTGCTGGAATCGCTGCGCGGCGCGCACGCCGCGGGAGCACGGGTGGCCGGCCTTTGCTCCGGGGTGTTCGTGCTGGCCGCGGCCGGGCTGCTGGACGAGCGCCCGGCCACGACGCACTGGGCGCTCGCCGGGGTGCTCGCCCAGATGTACCCAAAGATCTCCGTCCGCGCGTCGGTCCTCTACATCGACGACGGTGACATCCTCACCGCCGGTGGTGGTGCCGCCGGGATGGACCTGGGCCTGCATCTGATCAGGGCCTCTCATGGCGCGGTGGTGGCCAACCGCCTGGCCCGAAGCATCGTGGTCGCACCCCACCGTCCCGGCGGGCAGTCGCAGTACATCGAGTCGCCGGTACCCGAACTGAACCAGGACGACCCCGTCGGCGAGACGATGAGCTGGGCGCTCGGGCAGCTCGACCAGATCCTGCCGATCGATCTGATGGCTCGTCGGGCCCAGATGAGCAGGCGCAACTTTGACCGGCGCTTCCGCGAGCTCACCGGGACCGCACCGGCAACCTGGCTGACCCATCAACGCGTGCTTCGTGCCCAACGGCTGCTGGAGTCCACCCGGCTGTCGGTGGAGGGGGTGGCGCGATCCTGCGGATTCTCCTCGGCCGCAGCCCTGCGCCCCCACTTCCGGCGACACGTGGGAGTCGCTCCGGCCACCTACCGCGACACCTTCGGCGCGCGGTCCTGAGGCTGTCCTGAAATCGTCGCTGGTTGGCGAGATCCCCGCTTCCGCCGCAACCCGGACGCTGAAACGCTCTGGATGGCTTCACCGCAGAGCCGGCACACGTCGTTGATGCGAGGAGGTATGCCGTGAGCGACGCCAGCCAGGAGATTCGCCCGTTCCGCATCCAGATCCCCCAAGCCGACCTGGACGACCTCGCCGACCGGCTGGCCCGGACCCGCTGGGCCAACGAGCTCCCCCTCGACACCAGCGGCCCCCAGCGGGGCCCGATCCCGCCGGGCTGGGAGTACGGCGTCCCGGTCGGCTACGTCCAAGCGCTGGTCGACCACTGGCAGCACAAGTACGACTGGCGTGCCTGGGAGGCAAGGCTCAACCAGTACCCGCAGTTCATCACCGAGATCGACGGGCAGCCGATCCACTTCCTGCATGTCCGCTCCCCCGAGCCGGACGCCATCCCGCTGATGCTCACCCACGGCTGGCCCAACACCTTCCTGGAGTACCTGGACCTGGTCGCGCCGCTCACCGACCCCCGCGGCCAGGGCGGTGAGCCGGCCGACGCCTTTGATGTGGTGGTCCCCTCCCTGCCCGGCTTCGCCTTCTCCGGGCCCACCCGCGAGCCGGGCTGGGACGCCCAGCGGACCGCGCGAGCGTGGGCCGTGCTGATGCGGCGGCTCGGCTATGACCGGTACGGCGCCCACGGCAACGACGCCGGCGCCATCGTGGCCCCCCTCCAGGGACGGGTCGACCCCGAGCGCGTCATCGGGGTGCACGTCAACCAGATCTTCTCCTTCCCCTCGGGCGACCCGGCCGAGTTCGAGGGCCTGACCCCCGAGGAGCTGCAGTACCTGAACTTCCTGCAGGGCTTCGTCGACCACGCGGTCCACGACAAGCTGCAGCAGGCGCAGCCGCAGACGGTCGCGCACGCGCTGGCCGACTCCCCGGCCGGGCAGATCGGCTGGAGCGGCCAGCTGTTCGGCGACGCCCTGAGCAAGGACCACCTCATCACCAACGTCGCGATCTACTGGCTGACCAACACGGCGGCGTCGGCGGCCCGCTTCTACTACGAGAACAAGCATGCCGAGCCGCCGACCGGGCCGACCACGGTCCCCATCGGCCTGGCGAGCTTCGCCTTCGACTTCCGGCCGATCCGCCGCTTCGCCGAGCGCGACCACGCCAACATCGTCTCCTGGAGCGAGTTCGACCGCGGCGGCCACTGGGCCGCCCACGACGCTCCCGACCTGCTCACCGGCGACCTGCGCTCCTTCTTCCGGACGCTTCGCTGACCGGGCGCCCCCGCCCAGCCCATCGAGAAGAAAGCAGGAGGTCCATGAGGATGCGTCGAGTGGTCACCGGTCACGACGACACGGGCAAGGCCGTCGTCGTCGGCGACGAGGACGTTCAGCCGACCGATCCGGACTTCGGGCCGAAATGGTCGATCTGGGCGGCAGACGCCCCCGCCGTCCTTCCGGACCGCGGCACACGTCCCGACTTCGCGGGTCCGCTGATCCCGCGCCCGGGCGGGTTCCACGTCACCGTCCTCACCCTTCCAGCAACCTTCAATCCCGACAGCATGTTCGACACCTCCGACCCGGTTCGCGCGGCCGAGATCGCCCGCGAACAGACCGCCAGCGCGGTCGCGATCGTTCCGGACCCCAACCCCGCGGCCGGCTATGGAACCATTCCGGGCTTCACAGGACTGCATGCGACCGCTTCCATCGACTGCGTCATGCAGCTCTCCGGTGAAGCTGTCTTCGTGCTCGAAGACGCCGAGGTCCGCCTGGCACCCGGCGACTGGCTGATCGTCAACGGTGTCACACACAGCTGGCGGAACGATCGCGACGAGCCCGCGGTCATGGTCGGCGTCGTCATCGGCGCCGAGCACAAGGGCGTCCCGCTCCGCAAGCGATAGGTCAAGCCGTTCGCGGCGGGTCGTCGAGCGGTTGAGCGCGGGCTCCCAGCCGGGCGCCGAGCACGATGCCGGGGAGCCAGAACAGGAGGTGGAGCACGATGAACACCGGGTGCAAGGTGTCGAGGACGGCGGTGGGCGTCGAGTCGACCTGCAGGGGTTCGCCGTCGGGGAGGGAGACACCGGCCTCGGAGTACAGGTGGGCCGCCTCGGTGGCGGCGACCGGGAGCATCGCGACGGCGCTGAGCACCGCGACCGCGGCGGCGACGCATCCGGCGAGCAGCCACGTCCACGCGGTGAGCGTGCGCCGCACGACGACCACGACGACCACCGCCCGGGCGAAGCGCCGACGCTCGCGCGGACCCTCGACCGCGGCGAGCTCGCTGCGTACGGCGGCGATCCACTCGTCGCTGGACCGGGTGAGATCGGTCTCCGGTGCGTCGGTGGCCGTGCGCCAGCGGTAGGTCAGGATCCCCGCCGCGGCGGCGAGTGGCGCACCCAGGACGGCGGTGAGGAACGGGGCGTTGATCAGAAGGTCCCAGAACCCGGCGATCGCGGCTCGGCCGAACGACACCACGCCCACGACACCGAGCGTCACGAACGCCGCGATCCGGGCCGCTCGCTTCGGGGTCACGGCGCCACCCCCGCGATCGCTCCGCCGGCAGCCGCGCCGGCGATCCCAGGGACGGCGGGGGATGGCCGATGTCGACGCTTCACGGAGACCAGCACTGCAGCCTTCCTGCGGCCGCGATCGGGTCAGGCGGCTGATGCCTGCAGGTCGGCCCTGAGCCTCTCCAGGGTCAGCTGCTCGTTGCGGGCACGCAGATCCAGGTACAGCAGCACCCCGACCAGCACCCCATAGGGCAGCGTGACCACGGTCGCAACCGCCGCCACCACCGCCTGCACGAACCAGCTCGTGCCGCCGAACGGGGCCGTGATCAGCGCGTTGACCAGCCCGGTGAGCAGCGCGGCGACCAGCAGCGTCCCGAACGCGTGCCACCAGTGCCCGCCAACCAGCTCCCAGGAACGCCCCATCGCCCGGGTCCCCCGGCGCCCCTCCACCACCAGCGCCTCGATACTCACACACAACCGGACGCCAATGTAGATTCCGGGGATGATGAACAGGATCAGCCCGGCCACGGTGGCCAGCCCGACCAGCACGCTCACCAGCAGCACCGACCAGAACCGGTGGAACCCGAAGCGGTAGCTCTGCTCCAGGCTGGGATCCTCCCCGGCCAGCTCAGCGGCCACCGCCCTGGTGATCGCCCCGGTCAGGACCAGGAACATCACCATCCCGGCCAGCGCCGTCACCAGCCCAGCGATCCCGACCGCCCACGAGGAGGTCGACACCACGACCCCGTCGGCGGTCTCCTCCCCCCTGGTCCGGACCTGGTCGCCGATCAGGTACTGCAGCAGCGTGAAGGGGACCACCACCACCGCGGCGATGGCCAACAGGGTGCGCCAGTGCCGCTGATACAGCTGGAAGGCAGTGCTGAGGATCTCGCCGATGCCCATCGGTCGGGGCAGCGCCGCCCCGCCGGGTTGTCCGATCGCCTCGCTCATGTCCCGACCTCCCGTCATGGCGCAGGCGCACGCTTCGAGTCCGGGACGCTTCGCTCGGCCGCTCGCCGAGGCGCCTGCCCACCCAAGCGTCCTAGCACCAACAGCCGGAACCGACAAGAGGGAAATGAGGTTCGAACCCCAAGCCCGAGCGCTGTCAGGTCCCTGCGGCCAGGGCGTCGCTGATGAGGGTGGCGACCGCGGGATGGGCCAGGTAGTGCTCGATGGAGTGCTCGTGGGAGCGGGGGTTGGCCACGGCCAGCTGGTCATGCAGGCCGCCCTCCCGGGGCAACGGGGAGCCGAGAGTCGCCCAGTCTCGGGGGTCGTAGACGTTGACCCAGGGCGCGGCCGGGCGGGATGCGCCGGGTGGCCGCATCCCGGCGGTGACCGCATCCAGGCCCAGGGGCGCCCCGACGGCAATGAACAGGCTGGTCCGGTCCCGCACCTTGTCTTCGGCCAGGAGCTCGGCGCTGACCACCCCGCCGAGACTGTGGCCGACCAGCACGCATCCAGGGTCGGCGAGCAGCGCCGGGCGGACCACCTCCTGGACCGCCGCCCGGCAGCCGGACAGCTCCAGGTACGCCGACACGTCGCGCAGGAACCCCCGGATGACGGCCTCGTCGACCCCGGAGTGGTTGGCCACCAACTCCAGCAGGCCGCGCAGCAAGGCCGAGCTGGGCACCGCGAGGGCGGCCGCCTCCGCGGCCGCCGAGGGCGGCAGGCCGAACTCGGCGGCCATGGACTGGAGGATGGCGACCTGGCGGCGGTTGACCGCGTCCGGCAGCCCGGGGTCCAGCTGCTGGACGGCATCCAGGGCGGCGGCGTCGGGGACCGCGGCCCGGCTCTGGACGACCTCGGCCCACAGCACGTCGCCGTAGAACGGGAACCGGATGGCCTCGACCGCCGCCGGGTCCATGGGGGCGCGGCCGGCGGCGGTCAGCCCCTTGTTCAGCCCGGCCGCCCAGCGCCGCCGCAGCTCGTCGGGTTCGCGGCCCTGCTGGCCGCGGCCATGGACGAAGACCAGGGTCGAGGTCAACGCCGGTCCGTGGCTGGGAGTGCCTCGTCCGGCGCGTGGTAGGCCCAGTCGTAGAGCACGGCCGTGCGGACGACAATGTCCTGCACCGAGGCGTTGCGGCGGCTGGCCAGGACCCACAGCAGCCCCGCCGGGAACAGCACGTACAGCAGGGCCCGGGCGAACGAGCGCCACACGGAGAGCCGGCGGCCAACGCGGTCCACCACCCGCAGCCCGGCGATCTGCTTGCCCACCGACCTGCCGGTCGCCGCCCAGCTGAGGCCCAGGTAGACGACGGCCACCGCGCCGAACCCGCTGGCGTTCAGCCAGTTGGGCAGCACGGGCAGGCGGAGCGGTGGGCCCGTCAGCAGGTAGCGGACCACCCCGGCGGCCAGCAGCGCCGCCAGCCCCAGCAGCCAGGCGACCACGAGGTCGATGGCGTCGGCCACGACACGGGACGCGAAGCCGGCTCGGTGGCCCTGCAATGCCCTGGCATTGGCGTAGCGGATGTCCCGGGTCATGGTCGCGGCTCTTCGGGGAGCGGGCCGGTCTGGCGCTCTCCCTGCCGGAACAGGATGCGGTCGGCGATCCGGCTGACCAGGCCGTCGACCCGCATCCCCTGCACCCGCAGGGCGTCGACCGTCTCGGTGGCCATGGTGCTGCTCGACTCGCGGATGATCTCGCCGAGGTCGACCTCGTCGATGACCTGCTCGGTGAGCCCAGCAATGTCGATACGGCTCACGATGGCGTCGAGGTCCACCCGGGCGACGATCGCGTCCAGGTCGATGCGGCTCGCGACGGCGTCGAGGTCGATGCGGCCGGCGATGGCGTCCACGTCGACCTGCTCGACGATCGCGCCCACGTCGACGCGCTCCACGATCGCGCCCACGTCGATCCGCTCCACGATCGCGTCCAGGTCGATGCGGGCGGCGATCTGGTTGAGGTCGATGCGGGCGACGACCCGGTCGAGGTCGACCCGGGCCACCACCTCGTCCAGGTCGATCTCATCGAGGACGGCCGTGACCAGGGCGGCGGTCAGTGTACGGACGCCCTGGACGGCGGCTGCCTGCACACGTCGCTGCTCCGCCAGCCCCCGCGCCGCCCAAGTGTCGAGGTCCAGATGGTGCCGAGCGACCGCCACCGACCCTCGCGCGAACGACACCGCGGGACGGGTCAGGGCCCGCAGCGGCCCCGCGAACCGGCCCGCGACGGCGCCCGCGGCGTCGAACGAGCGCCGCTGCACCTCCACGGCCAGGCCGAAGGCGGCCGCGACCACCAGCCGCGGTGCGTCGACCTCTCCATTGGGCACCCGCGGGGTGCCGGCCAGCTGCGACCCCACCGGCACCAACGCCCGCTCGCTGTCCTGGGCCACGACTCCGCTCCTCCCGCCGGCGCACCGGCCTCCCATGGTGCAGTGTCGCCCCGGGCAGGGCGACCTGGCTTCACCCATTCCAGGTGATCATGCCTGGCCGCACCTGCAGAAGGCGACGCGAACCTCCTTGTCGTACGATCGCTTCCATGGCCTACGACGAGGATCTTGCGGATCGCATTCGCGAACTGGTCGGCGGCGAACCCGATCTGACGGAGAGGAAGATGTTCGGCGGGCTCGCGTTCCTGATCGGAGGCAACATGGCCGTGGCGGCAAGCGGCCAGGGTGGGGTGCTGGTCCGCGTCGACCCGGCGCAGTCTGATGCGCTCGTCGCCACGACGAGCGCTGGGCTCATGGAGATGGGCGGGAGGCAGATGCAGGGATGGCTACGAGTCGGCCCCGAAGACCTCCGCACCAAGCGCCAGCTCGCCAGGTGGGTTGCGCTCGGCACGGGGTACGCCCGCTCGCTCCCCCCAAAACGATAGATCGACACGAAGCCCGTCACGCACGAGGGCGCACCTGCCCGGAGGCAGGCACGCGCGGCACCGCCGTTCCCGCCTCCAGGCGGAGGCGGTGGATGGTCATGCCGGCTGGGTCCGTGGCGAGCTGCTCGCGCCGCCAGCCGGTCGCGTCAACCCCGGCCAGGAAGCTGGCCAGCATGGGCCGGCCCGGGTCGGCCAGCCAGACCTCGCCGGTCACCTCGACGAGACGTGGCAGCAGCCACACCAGCACCGGGACGTTGCGCTGCTCGTACAGCACGTCGGCGGCCAGGACCAGGTCCCATGGCGCCGCCGCGAGCAGGGGCTCTGGCTGGTCGAAGGCGCACACGGCCGTCTGGAGGGTCACGCCGTTGCGGGCCGCGTTGGCGGCGGCGAACGTGGTCGCCTCCGGCGACCGGTCGACAGCCAGGACGCTGGCCCCGGCCAGGGCCGCGGCCACCCCGACCAGGCCCAGCCCGCAGCCGAGCTCCAGCACCCGACGGCCGGTCAGAGATCGGCTGGCGATCGCCTGGGCAAGGGTGGCCCCGGCGGGCCACAGCTGGGCCCAGAACGGGAGGCGGTCCTCATCCGGGTCGTCCTCGGCCAGGAGCTCGTCCAGGATGGCGTCGCCATCACGCGGACGAAGCATGGACACGGTGCGCCCGGCGAGCAGCACTGTCTCCTCCACCACGTCCGACGCCGGACCCGGCGGCAGCCCTGGGGGCGCCGCCGCCGGCGGAGGGGGTCGTCTCTCCATGGCGCCAAGCTACCGCAGCCCGCGGCGGCAGCAGCCACCCGGACGCGCTGTCCCCTGCTCCACCTGCACCTCCTGGGACAGTCGACCAGTGGCCATCCGGCGACTGTCGGGGGTTTGGGCTATAGCTGGCATCATGATTTCGGTTGACCTGCTGGAGGTCGCGTTGGATGGTGGTCCGCGGTATGGGCCGTTGCAAGCGGGGGTGTCATGAGCGGAGCTCGACGGATCGCAAGTCTTCCCTGTGGACGCTGGACCAAGTGGGTGGTCCTGGTGTTCTGGATCGCGGTGTTCGCGGTCGCCGGGCCGCTGGCCGGCAAGCTGAACAGCGCCCAGCAGAACGACAGCTCGGCCTGGCTTCCCAAGAACGCCGAGTCGACCCAGGTGGTCGAGCTGGCCAAGCGGTTCTCGCCGAGCAACATCTTCCCGGCCCTGGTGGTCTACGAACGCCCTGACGGCCCCATCACCCCGGCCGACCAGGCCAAGGTGGCCGCCGACGTGCAGCGGTTCGCCGGCGTGCAGGACGTCGCGGGCAAGGTCCTGGGCCCGATCCCGTCCAAGGACGGCCGGGCGTTGCAGGTGATCGTGCCGATCAGGGTGGCCGAGGAGGGCAACGGCTGGGAGGAGCTCACCCCCAGGGTCGAGGAGCTGCGGTCCATCTCGCAGGCCGACACCGGCGGGCTCGGGGTGTATGTCACCGGGCCGGCCGGCTACTTCGCCGACTTCGCCAACGTGTTCTCCGGCTTCGACTCCACGCTGCTGTACATCACCGCGACGATCGTGATCGTCATCCTGCTGATCACCTACCGCAGCCCGGTGCTGTGGCTGCTCCCCCTGACCTGCGTGTTCATCGCCCTCACGGCCGCCCAGGCGGTCATCTACCTGCTGGCCAGGAACGGTGGCCTGACCGTCAACGGCCAGAGCGCGTTCATCCTGACGGTGCTGGTGTTCGGGGCCGGGACCGACTATGCGTTGCTGCTGACGGCCCGCTACCGGGAGGAGCTGCGCCGCCATGCCGACCGCCATGAGGCCATGGCGGTGGCCCTGGGCCGGGCGGCGCCGGCGATCATCGCCAGCGGGGCCACGGTGATCTTGAGCCTGCTGTGCCTGCTGGTGGCCGAGCTGAGCTCGACCAAGAGCCTGGGCCCGGTGATGGCCATCGGGGTCGCGGTCGGCCTGTGCGTCATGATCACGCTGCTGCCGGCGCTGCTGGTCATCTTCGGCCGCTGGGTGTTCTGGCCGCTGCGGCCGACGGTCGGCTCGGCCGAGCCGACCGAGCGGGGCGTGTGGGCCCGCATCGGCCAGCGGATCGCCCGCCGGCCCCGGCTGGTCTGGGTGGTGACCGCGGTGGTGCTGGGCGCCCTGGCGCTGGGGGTGACCGGGCTGGAGGCCAACGGCCTGCAGAGCAAGGACTCCTTCCGCAACGATCCCGAGGCGGTGACCGGCGAGGAGGCGCTGGCCCGTCACTTCCCGGCCGGCGAGGGCAACCCGGTCCAGGTCGTGGGCAGGGCCGACGCCGCCGGCCAGCTCCAGTCCGCGCTCTCCGGGACCGCCGGGGTGACGGCGGTGACCCGTCCGGCGGTCAAGGACGGCTATGCCTACCTGGAGGGGACGCTGACCAGCGCCGCCGACAGCCAGGCCTCCTATGACCTGGTCGACCGGCTCCGCTCCACCGTGCATGCCATCCCCGGGGCCGACGGCAAGGTCGGCGGCTCCAGCGCGGTCAACCTCGACATCCTGCGTGCCTCCCGCCATGACCGGGACCTGGTGGTGCCGCTGGTGCTGGTCGTGGTGACCATCATCCTGGGGCTGGTGCTGCGGGCCGTCGTGGCGCCGCTGCTGCTGGTGGCCACCGTGGTGCTGTCGTTCGGGGCCGCGATGGGGGTGAGCACGCTGGTCTTCAACCACCTGTTCGGGTT
>Ga0207428_10001262_pt1 | contig 27098 bp, 27 predicted proteins | sample RhiMethybrSRZTD1_FD_187600 | JGI IMG/M metagenome (GOLD analysis project Ga0207428, IMG submission 187600) | Populus rhizosphere microbial communities from Tennessee, USA - Rhizosphere MetaG P. TD hybrid SRZTD1 (SPAdes) (version 3) | ecosystem: Host-associated > Plants > Roots > Rhizosphere >...
GCCTGGCTGCATCACTACAACTGGCATCGCCCACACACCGCGGCTCACGGCCTTCCCCCGATCACCCGGATTGTCCCCGCCGACAACCTGGTGAGACTCCACAGCTAGCCCCTCGTCGCTCTTCTACCGCTTCAGGTGCTAATCGGCGGCCGCGAGGTTCGGAGTCGGCTCCAGCGGTAGCCCGGGATGACCGGTCAGCCGCTGCCCTTCCTCCCACATGGCGAGGGCCTGCTTCTTCATCGCCGGGAACACCGAGGCGATCTTCTCGACGTCGAGATCCGCCGCCACGCCCGGATACCCGGCGCGCTCGATCATCGCCGGCAGCTTGCCCTTCTCGAACTGCTCCAGCGTCCACGCGAGCGGATCCTCGACCAGCGTCCGATCCCAGTAGATGCGATGGTTCTTGTTGCGCGGGCCGTAGTGATAATGGGCGCCGTTCCAGAAGTGATCAAAGGCCAGGAGCTCGGTTTCTTCCGTGTACTTCTTGCCCGGCGTCCCGCCGATATCGGCCAGCACATGGATCGCGAGACCGCCATCGCCCATCGCCAGCCGCCGCATTTCGAGCCCGAACCGGATGTTGCCAGCCTCGAAGATGTGGGTGCCGCGGTTGTGCTTGACGGTGTTGCGCTTCGTCGCGCGCAATTCGCGGGCACAGGCTTCGACGTCCGGCAGGACCTTCTCGACCGCCGCCATATCGACGATCTCAGCAATCTGCGGATAGCCCGCGCGCCCCAGCATCTTCTGCAGCTTCGTCCCCAAGGTGCGGATGGTCCAGCCGATCGGGTTGCCGTCGACGGTCGAGTCCATCCGGTAGAGGTTCGTCGCGGCCGCGCCGCCCAGCATCGCCGGACCGTCAACACGCAAATCCGGATTCTCCGGGCCATAGACGTAGCTTCTTTCGAAGTCGAAGCAGTTGAACCGCAGCAGCGTGGTCTCCTTGCCGGCGACGTCCGCCACTACCAGGATGGCGACGCCCTGATCCGGATGATCCTGGATGTTGCCGTCCCACAATTCGTGGCGGACGGCGAACGTCAACGGACCGGCGCTGAACCTGGCCTTCTTCGTCTCTTCCATCGTCGGGCCCCCCTCCCAGCAGTTTCCAAGAGTTTAGAGGCCAAAATCAGAAATTGGAAGCGCGCTGAACGGCGCCTGATCTTTTGTGACCGCTCATGGTTTTTCGACCGCCAGCACCAACTTCCCTCGGGTATGGCCGGCCACTCCACGTTCAAATGCCTCTCGGGCCTCCACCAGCGGGACTGTCCGTGCGATCACCGGGCGGACTGCGCCAGAATCGATCAACGTTGCGAGCCGGCCCAGCTGTTCGCGATCGGGTCGGACGACGAAGAACACGCCTCGCCTGCCGCGCGTGCCGTGCGCCGCTGCTTCGCGCTCGGGGATCGGCTCCGGCAAGCTGACCAGGATTCCTCCCGGCTTCAACACCTGCCAGGATCGTTCGCGCGTGCCGCCGCCGATTGTGTCAAGAACGACATCGATATCCCGCACGACCTCCTCGAACTGAACGTGCTGATAGTCAATGACCTCATTCGCCCCAAGGCCGAGCACGAAGTCGCGGTTTTCAGCCGCTGCCGTGCCGATCACGTACGCACCGTGCCAGCGAGCAATCTGAACCGCAAAGCCGCCGACCCCTCCGGCGGCGCCATGGATCAGCACACGCTGACCCGGCGCAAGTCGCGCGTGTTCGAACAAGGCCTGCCAGACCGTCAGCGCCGAAAGCGGGACGGCGGCCGCCTGCATAGGACTAAGTGTCTTTGGCGTCGGCGCCAGGTCGGCGGCGTGCACCGCGACATATTCCGCGGCGGCTCCATCACGACAAAAGGAGGTGAGCGCATACACCTCGTCGCCGATCGACACGTCGGTCACGCCGGGCGCCACGCTCTCAACGACGCCCGACACCTCGTGTCCCGGTATCGCGGGCAGGCGCTCGGACCCGTCGCAATTTCGGTAGGTTGTCTCCCAGGTCAACTCGGCAGGCGTAATGCCCGTAGCGTGAACGCGGATGAGGGCGTCTCCAGCACCCAACTGAGGCTTGGGCGCATCCTCGTACACCAGTTGCTCCGGACCGCCTTGTTCATGGAGTCGAACGGCTTTCATGGTGGATCCCTCCCTGTTTCCTCCGCCTCATGCCTTTGGGACGCTTGTGGGTCGCCCCGGGGCTAGCAGAGAGTTATTTCCGCAAGAATCGACAAGGGCCCAGCGGCTCGGGACGCCGCCCGTAATCGTGCTTGCCGCTGGCGCGCTCTTCGGACTATCGTCGCCACACTCGGAGAACGGCGATGGACACTGCGGTTCATCTTCTTCTATGACGCGTACGAAGCTCGAGAAGGAGAGGATATGCACTGGATCGTCACGCTGATCGTGGGCGCCGTCGTGGGTTGGTTGGCCAGCATCCTCATGAAGACCAACGCGCAGATGGGCATGATAGCCAACATTGTGGTCGGCATCGTCGGCTCAAGCCTTGGGTTCTGGCTGGCCGGCGTACTTGGACTGTCCACGGGCGGCCCCATCGTGGGCTGGGTGGTCGCGGTGCTGGGGGCCGCTATCCTGATCTTCATCCTGAAAGCAGTCGGAATCTTCGCGTAACGCAGGAGAAGCCTGGCAAGTAGGCAGAGGAGCGCTCTCTAGCCCCGCGGCGACGCCGCAGGTTGGCGCGAGAGCCAACCTGCGGCGTCGCTCGCGTCGCTGACGGAGCCGCGCAAGATCGCCAGCAGAAGATCGTGTGTGGCCAGTGTGCCAAACGCGACATCCACGTGTCTCGTCCGGCCGGCTTCCGGCGGGCGCACGAGGAACGGCACACGCGGATCGATCCGCCCATCGTATTGCTTCGCGGCGCTCCAGGATCGTGTGGAGGTCAGCACGATCCACGTACGGTCGCCGAGGCGCGCACGGTCGAGCCCGCGTCGCAGGTCACCGACGACGCGATCGGCGAGCGCGAGATTGTCGAAGTAGCCCTCACCCGCGCCGCTGAAGTTCCATGCCGTGAGGCCTTCCGTGGCCCGATCGTAGATACCCGGCGGCTGGGGTAGCGGCAGGTGGAGAAGGACAAGCCCGAAGCGGTCGTCGGCCGCGGTGCGGATCGCCAGGCTCGTAAGCTCGGCAACCCTCTGGGAGTGCAGCCTACGGAGATTCATCGGGGGCGCCAGGCTCGCCCACTGGTTCCAAAGCGCCGCGGTGAACGTATCGCCGCGCGCCTGTTCGTACGCGACCGACGGTCTCCAGTGCGCAAGCCCGAGCGAGCTGCCGAGGACCCGCGGATATGGCAGGTGCCATCCGACCAGCGCCGTGTCGTAGCCGAGCGCTCGCGCGCGCGAGAAGACGTTCGGCTGGGCGCTCCACTGCGCCGTCTTGCCGTCGCTGAACGTGAGCTCGAGGTCTTTCGGATTCAGCGGCGTAACTGCCACGACCTGACGCCCGGTGATGAGCGCGGGGATCGTCACCTCAGTCGTGCCCGCCGGCGGGCGCGCGGCGTCGGCATAGAGCGACTCGCGCCTGAGACGATCGAGCTCCGGCAGCTCGAGACCAGTCGGTCGCGCCTCGAACGTGATGCGCTGGTCGAGCTCTTCGAACACGAGCCAGACGACCCGCCGGAGGCTCGGTGCGGTGCGGTTGAGGGGCGCCGGATCGACCCAGCGCCACTCTGGGCCCGCCGCGACCTCGACGAACATCCACAGGGCGACGGCTATCGTAGCGAACGCCAGCGGTGAGATGACCATAGCGAGGCCACGAATCGCCCGAAGGGCCGGTTGCGGTCGGCTCACCGACGCGGCGAGCGCCAGGACGACAAGGACCATCATTCCGGGACGGCTGATGAAGTCTGTCCATCGGCTGACCGTCTCGTGCGTGATGCGCGCGTAGTTCAAGGAGACGAGGAGAATCACCGCGGCCGCGACGGCGATGAGACGACGCCACATCGGTCGCCGGACGCGTCTGATCCATTGCACACCCAGGACGCCGACAGCGGCGAGCCCAACGACATTCAGCACGAACGCCGCGAGCGCCGGCGTCCGAAGCGGCATCAGATGGTAGAAGTCCCAGCTCGGCCGGAACAGCATCTCGCTGCGAGCTTGGCTGAAGCAGAGAGTCGACAGCGAAAGACAGGCGATGGCGTCAACGGTGTGTTCGCGTCCGGGCCATCGCAGCCAACGAGAAGGAGGGGGCGGCAAGGGCTCGCGCGCGTCGCGGAACCACCACAATCGCTCTGCGGGCGAGCGGCCCTCCTCCATGGTTCACACCGCCGGGCGGCTCAGAACGTCGCCCGAGACCCGCCGCTCCACCCAGCGCCCGTCTGATGAGCTGCCCACCAGCTTGCCGTGCTCCACGATGACCTTGCCGCGCAGGATCGTCGTCACCGGGTAGCCCTGGCACGCGAAGCCCTCCCAGATGCTGTAGTCCGCGTCGGCGTGCAGATCCGTCAGCGCGATCGTCTTCCTGACAGCGGGATCGATCAGCACGAGGTCCGCGTCGCTGCCCGGCTGGATCGCGCCCTTCTGCGGATAGAGGCCGAGGATGCGCGCGGCGTTGGCGGAGGTAATGTCCACGAACCGCGTCAGCGGCATCTTCCGCTCGGCGACAAACTTCGTGAACGCCACCGGCATCCGCGTCTCGATCCCGTTGTGTCCGCCGCACACGGTCTCGATCGTGCTGCCGGCAAGCTTGTACGCCTTGTGCACGGTGTACTCGTCGGTCGCGGTCGTCGCCAGCCTCCCGTCGAGCAGACCGGCGATCAGCGCGTCGCGGTCGTCCGCGAACTTGATGGCCGGATAGGTGTGGATCGCGGTGCCGCCGGGCTTGCGGTAGTCGTCGCACGTGAAGTGCAGGTAGTTGTGCAGGGCCTCGGCGTACACGGGCTGACCCAGGCGTCGAGCCTCGGCGACCGCCGCGACGCCCTCTTTGGCCGTCGTGTGCACGAAGTAGACGGCCGTCTCCGTGTGCTGGGCGAGCCGGATGATGTGCCGGAACGCCAGGTCCTCGGAGATGTTGTTGTGCACGAGGTGGAGGTTGTAGCCCTGCGCCCGGCCCTCGCGCTTGAGCTTCTCGGTCATGTACGTGACAACGTCGTCTTCCTCCGCGTGCACGGCCATGATGCCGCCATGCTTCGCCACCTCCGCGAAGATGCTCCAGAGATGGCCGTACGGGACGCGGATCGGGCGGAACGTCGTGAAGATCTTGAAGCTCGCGACGCCCGACTGGATCGCCTCGCCGATCTCGCCGATCGTCTGCGGCGCGACCTCGCCTGCCAGGATGTAGTGGAACGCGAAGTCGGTGTAGGAGTGGCCGCGGAAGACCGCGCGCCGCCGCTCGACGTGCTCGGCGATAGGCACGCGCGGGGCGTTGGCCGAGGGCGTCCGGTCAAGATCACCCGCGAAATCAATGACCGTCGTCACGCCGCCGAAGGCGGCGGCGCGGGTGGCCGCCTCGGGCGGCTGGGTCATGACGTCCGGCTTTCCCGCCCACATCTCCGGCACGGGGATGTTGATGTGCGCGTGAGGCTCGATGCCGCCGGGGACGACGATTTTGCCGCGGGCGTCGATCGTGCGGCCTGCGCCGGACAGCGTGCCCGGCCAGCCGAGCGCGGCGATCTTCTCGCCCTGCACCCCGACGTCCATGTCCGCGACGCCCTGCGGCGTCACGACCTGTCCACCTGTGATCACGAGATCGAGCATGGCGCACCTCCTCGGATGCCTGGCCGCGCGGCGCCGGCACGGCGCCGCAGTACGCGTGAAGTCTCACGATCGCGCGGGGTTGCGCGTCGATAGCGGTGGCCGATCAGCCAGTCGGTCCCGTCTCCACGATCGAGCGGATCTCCCCCACGGTCTTGCCGGCCAGGCCCAGCTGCGCGAGACTCCGTCCCCAGTGGCTGCTGAACACGTACGGTCTCGGCGGCGACTCCGGTGGCACCGTGATCATCGGCGCAGACGGCCAAGCGCGACTCGTGCTCGCCGACCGCACGCTCGCGTTCTCCTTCGGCGGCTGGACACAGCTGGTACGCGAGAAGAATCTGCCGCCCAAGATTCTTGTCGTGCACCGCTTCCGCGCTGATATGGTGCCGGACGCGGAGAACATCAGGCCGACGCCACGAGTCCAGGTGGTGATACACATGGACGGCTGGGGTCTGCAACACCCGGTGGCGTTTACTGGCTTCAAGTTCTTCTATCACAACGATACGAAGAGCGGCGAGCCGATGCTCACGGGACACGAAGTGCTGCAGCTGCTGCCGCAGCCGTTATATCTCCAGTATCAGTAATCTTTGTCTGTGCTCGAAGGGTAAAGTCTCGCGTAAAGGCAGGTCCGATTTGAACTGAGCCCTATTCAAATCGAGACTGGAGCCAACGCGCCACAAACAACGCCTCGTAAACTAGCGTTTCTGACGAAGCGGCTTGGGGCTCTTTGGTTCTCGTTAGGAGCAACTTCATGGGTAATTCCTGGGCGAAGTCTGGGTGTTAGCGTACTTCGCAGTCTCAATCACATGGCCCTTGTCCGATATCGCGCACACCGGATAGGACATTCGAGAAGAATGCCTCAAGCCGTCCCAGACCAACACACCGTAGTGCAACTTATCAAGGCCAATAGCTACCGAGCGGAATCGAACGTCGTCAATTGCGCCCCGTCATCGGCGATGAAGACAGCCAACAGGCTGGCCGGCTGCGTGGCGCTCGCATTCTCGCTGATGAGATGCTTGCTGCCGGGCGGTTCAAAGAAGCTCTCGCCGGCCTTGTAGACCTTGACCGGCCCGGTTGCGGAATTCTCTGATCGGATCGCGCCGGAAAGCACGTAGGCGAAGACGCTTCCGGCGTGATGATGCCCGCGCGACTTGCCTCCAGGCGCATAGTTCACGGTGACCGCCGTCAGCGTCTGGCCGGGCGCGTTGGCGAGTTTCTCCGTACGGACCAGCTTGACGTCGTCGTCGGCCTCACGGGTTTGCGCCCCGGACGTTGATCCGGCCAACAATGCGCCGACCACCAACAACACTATGCCGGCGGCGAGTTGTTGAATTTTTGTGAATGAAGCGCTCATAGTTTCTCCCTCCGATGGCGCCGCGGACCGAGGCGGTCAGCTTGGCCTCTTGAGCGGCGAGCGAACTTATGCCGAAGCGCTATCGAGTCGTGACCTGCCACACCAACTTTCCTCGGGTATGGCCAGCCACTCCGCGTTCAAATGCCACTCGGGCCTTCGCCAGCGGGATTGTTTCGGAGATCACCGGGCGGATTGCGCCGGAATCTGTCAACGCCGCGATTTTGCCAAGCTGTTCTCGATCGGGGTGGATGAAAACACCCCGCGCCTCGAACGGCTTTCATCACGTTCATTGCTTCACACGCGGCACACTACGCAGCATTGGCGCGGCGGAAACATCACTACATTGAGTTCTTTTTCGCTACCACATTTGCCCGCACAACGGCTATCCCGGCAGTTTTGAATGCTAATCCCGGCGGTCTTCTTCTTGGGTCATTCCGTGATTTTCACGAACCCCTCCTGAACGAGCTGCGTCGTTCTCGCCATGGCATCCGTGTTGACCTTGACTCCGGGAAGCAAGTCTGCGTTCCCCCACTTGTGACCTTTCGCGGTCGCGCCACACAACTCAATTTGCGCACCGCGTTTCATCAGGTCAGCGACGAGCTTCTTGTAGGGATTGCCGGTCGCCACGTTCCGGTCGGCATTGTACGCGCTGTCGTGCAACGTCACGTGGCCCGCATTCGTGTGAAAGATCGCAATAACGTGGGCCTTGGCGTTCCAGTCGGCGATGTCGTTCTCGATGAGCTGAAGGTGAAACATGGAAGCCGGCAGGTCCCCTTCGAACGCCAAGGCGCCGACACTGAACGCCACCTTCACTTCTGCTAACTTCACCGGAATGTCGATGCGAAGCGGTGTTTCTGACGCAGACATGTGAACGCTCCTTCGTTAACGCATACGATCGACCGTTTCACCGGTCGACAGCACAGCGTGTGCGAGAAATCGGTAGTTGATCATCGCCGCTTGATAACCGTCGCCCCACTCAGGATGTCGGGGTCCGGCGGTCGCGTCCTTGACCACAGCCACCTCGAAGCCGCGCTCGAGAAACTCGCGCAGATGCGATTCCACGCAGATATTCGCCAACATGCCCCCGAGGATGATCCTGCTGATCCGCCGCTTGGCCAGTTGCAGGACCAGATCGTTCGTCTGCGGCCCCCATACCTTGTGCGGGCTGACCACGATCGTCTTCCTGTCTTCGATATAGGGCTTGAAGCGATCCAGCCAGTCCGCGCCCGAGTTCGGGAAACCCGATAGAGTCAGCGGTCCTTGTCGGGCAAAGCTGTGGGTTCTGAACTCGTCGCTCTCCAGCGGTCCGTTAAACTTCCAACCGCTGTCGGTCGGATAGAAATAATGTGGCGATATGAACACTTCATATCCTTTCGCCTTCGCCGCCATGAACATCCTTTCCATGTTCTCGACGGTCCTGTTCTCGGTAACGCTCGCACCCACGCTTGCCCAGTTCGCTCCCTTATCGCTCAGCACATCGTTCTGCGGGTCGATGAACACCACCGCGGTGTCGGTCCTTTGAAATTGCACGCCTTGCGGATCGGCCGCCACCGCTGTGTCCAACGTGGCCGACATGGCCGAAGCGGTGATGACTGCGGCCCCGCCGATCAGCAATTCCCGGCGCGACGCCAGTGCTTTATCTTCCTTTGCCATTTTGAGTCTCCTTACGTCGTGGATGAGCCGATCAATCCTGTGACGATTTAAGGGGCGGTCAGGCCGAACTCCGACTCCTGTGTCTACCGCAGCGCTGCGACGTCCTTGGGTGTCACAAGGGTGCCCTTGTTGCTCCAACTCGTGCGCATGATTTGTTCCGACGCGAGTTTCTTGGTTGTGAGGAGCCGCTACCGTGCGTTCGTTGCGGCTTTCGCTAGCGCGGCGAGCGCGGCCGCGAGAGCGCTGACCACTCCCTGCACTTCATCATCCAACTCGTAGCGTTTCGCGAGCCACGCCGGATCGTTATAGGAAAGCCACGTGTCGCCTGCCGCGTCCTGCCAGACCAGCGCCTTGAGCGGCAAATCGACGCCGATCGCTTGGTCGGCCTGCATGAGCGGCGTACCCCCTGTGGCGTTACCAAAGATCAGGAGGGCGGTCGGCCTGAGCGTGAGGCCGACCGCAGCGGCCCCAGCCGCGTGATCGATGTGGGCGAAGACTGTCATACCCTTCGCCTTGACCGCAGCTTCGAGCCTGTTTACCGTCTCCTGCGGTCCGGCGTTGCTCCGAACCGTCGTCAATCCGTCTGCCGCCACTGCCGACTCTCCGCTAATCCGGCTCGTTTGGACCCGAACCGAAGCACCGGGCCGGCTTATGGCTCCCTGCGCGATGACAAGTGGCGGCGCTGCACACCCGCTTCACCGCGGACGATCTGAGGAAAAAGAAGCCGAAGCCGCCGATCGTGATCGTGCTGTCCACCGAGCGCGGGAAGGGAAAAGGAGAGAAGTCGTGGCCGAGCGAGGGGACGATGACATCAGATCCCTCGAGGCACACGGTATACCCACACCAGTCACGATGCAACGCTTCGACGCGGGTGGCTCGACGCGACACCATCGATATCCGCAGGGATATCGTCGAGTGCCCACGCCGAGTCGGCCCTTGCCTGCTCGCGCGCCAAAGAGTAATCGCAGCACGGACGTCTCGTTAGATGAGCACCACCTTCGCGCGCGGGATCGTGCGGGACGTAGGAGCCCGGTGGATCCCAGTTTCCAAATAACCAGCCCGTCGACGATGCGTTGAAGCGCGGTGTCTCAGATACCCCCGATCGTCTCGTAGCGCCACGGGATCCTGGGGTAGGGCACGGATTCCTGTGGGTCTCGCATCTCGTGAAACGGAGCGCTTCGTGAGGGTTTGCGCCTGGTTGCAATCACTTCAGGCCTGGTACGCCGATTGCCTGGGATATGAGTCAGCAACGATCTTAAGGGATCGAATGGTTGACGAAAGAGGAGCCTAGATGATGAGTACGATCACGACGCGCAAACTTTTGGGCATCGCAGGGAGTCTACGGAGCGACTCGTACAACAAGGCGATTCTGCGCACGTTGGCGGAAAAGAGTTGGGAAGGAGTTGAGATCGAGATTTTTGACATCTCTTCCATCCCGCTCTACAACTCCGACCAGGACGGCGGACATCCGCCCGACCCGGTGCAGAAACTGAAGAGCTCGATTGCGGCCTGCGCCGGTCTCCTGGTCGTTTCCCCCGAATACAACTACGGGATTCCGGGCGTCCTCAAAAACGCCCTGGACTGGGCTTCCCGTCCGGCCTACAAGTCGCCCCTCGTAGGCAAGCCCGTGGGGATCATCACCAGCTCCATGGCGACCACCGGCGGAGCCCGGGCTCAGACCGCCATCCGCGATTGCTTTTACGGCTGCCTGGCCGAGGTGGTTCCGTATGTGGAAGTCGCCATTCCCACGGTGCATGACAAGGTTCAGTGCGGCAGGTTGACCGACGAGAAGTCTTTGGCCCTGGCTTCGGGACTGGTCAAAGCGCTGGCTTTGGCGTCACGAGGCGCGGCCCACAATGATGGCATGAGAGTATTTCTTGCCGGTGCCTCCGGCGTGATCGGGCAGCGGCTGATTCCCCGGTTGGTTCAGGCCGGGCACGTAGTCGGCGGGCTAACGCGCTCGCCCAGCAAAACCGAGCTAGTGAGCCACCTCGGCGCTGAACCGATTCTTTGTGATGTCTTCGACCGGGAGGCACTTATCCAGGCGGTTCGTGAATTCGAGCCGGACGTCGTGCTGGACGAGCTGACCGATCTGCCGGATGACGCGGCGCGGATCAGCGAGCTCGCAGGTCTGAACGCTCGCATCCGAACCGAGGGAACCCAGAATCTGATCGAGGCCGCGCGGCGGAGCGGGTCGCCCAAAATTCTGGCCCAAAGCGTCGCGTGGCAATTACCCGATGGGCCCGATGCCCGAGCTGTCGCAGAACTGGAGCGTTCAGTTCTCGCCGAGAGCGGTGTCGTGCTGCGCTATGGACAGTTCTACGGGCCCGGCACCTATAACGAGCAGCAACCACCCAAGGAGCCCCGGGTCCAGATCGACCGAGCTGCCGAACGAACGGTGGAGGCGCTAGGCGAGCCAACTGGCGTCGTCGTCATAGTCGACTGAGCGCGCGACCGCGATCCCGGCCGAGTTTCCGACGACCGAGGGGGCGAGCGAGCTAGGTTCGCGGCCGCGGGATGCCGAGGGCCTTCATGCGATAGGCGAGGGTCGTCGGCTTGAGCCCGAGCAGTTCGGCGGCGCCGCCGGGTCCGTAGATTCTGCCGCTCGCGGACTCGATGGCGCGCTGGATGTTCTCCTGCTCGAGCCGGCGCATCTCGGCGGCGGTGACGACGCCTGGGGTGTCGGGTATCGCGGGGAACACGTCGTGGCCACCGCGGGGGAGCGCAAGTGCCATGGCCTCGGCGATTGGGAGCGATTGGCCGTCACTGAGAATGACCGCGCGCTCGATGACATGGGCGAGCTCGCGGACGTTACCCGGCCAGTCGTAGTGCCGGAGCGTCTCGAGATCAGCCTTCGTCAATCCTGGCGTCGCCCGCGTCAGCCGCCGGCTTGCCAACCGTAGGAAGTGCGCCCCCAGCAGAGGGAGGTCTTCCTTGCGCTCGCGAAGCGGAGGCAGTTCGATGGGGAACAGGCTCAGACGATAGTACAAATCCTGCCGGAACCGCCCGGCGGCCACCTCGTGCCCCAAGACGCGATTTGTGGCAGCGATGATTCGCACATCGACACGCCGGGTTCGCTCTTCTCCGACGCGCTCGAATTGTCCTTCTTGGAGCACGCGCAGAAGCTTTGCCTGCAGCGTGGGTGGAATCTCCCCGACTTCATCCAGGAACAGAGTTCCGCCGTCGGCCAGCTGAAAACGTCCCACGCGGTCTCGGACGGCGCCGGTGAATGCCCCCTTGATGTGACCGAAAAATTCGCTCTCGAAGAGGTCGGCGTGGACGGAGGCGCAGTTGACCCGCACGAACGCGCGATGTCTGCGCGAGCTCCGGTCGTGAATCGCCGAGGCGACCAGCTCCTTGCCGGTACCGGACTCCCCCAGAAGCAGCACGGTGGCGTTCGTGGGCGCCACACGCGCCACCTGCCCCAGCACGGCGTGCAACGCCGGGCTCTCGCCGACGATGTCGCCCAACGCGAGAGCCTCCCGAACCTCCTCTCGAAGGTGGTCGCGCTCCAGCTCGAGCTGCTGGCGAAGCTGAACGACTTCCTCGAAGGCTCGCGCGTTGGCCAGAGCGACGGCCGCCTGATCGGCGAATGTCCGGAGCCATTCGAACTGGTCTTGTCGGATCGGGGCCCGACTGAACACCGCTAACACACCGAGCGTCTCGCCCTTGAAGATCAGGGGTTGGCCAGCGAACGCCACGATGCCTTCCATCCGGGCCCACTCCGGTCGCGCAACCGCCGAGTCGGTGGCGAGGTTCTCCGCGATGAGCAACGGCGTCCCGGTCCCCCCGATGCGGCCGACCTTCCGCACGTTCAGCGGCATCCGCCGGAAGTCGCCGGTGAGCCGGCCCCAGTCGTCCGCCGAGGCGCGAGACCGACCAGCGCTGGCCGCCAGGTGCAGGCAGCGGCTCTGGTCCGGGCACACAGTCCGCATGACACAGGTGGAGCAGATATCACCCGGCGCGATCAACCAGATGCGAGCGAGCGCGATCCCAGGTTGGCCGGTCAACCCCTCGACGATGCGCTCGAGCACGAGCTGGACCGAGCGCGCCTCGGTGACAGCAAGCGCGATCGACTGAAGCGCCCGGGGTTCCACGAGCCTTTGATACTCCCGATCGCCGCGCCGCACAACGGGATCTCGCGGTGGGGCGCAGGTTCTTGTGATCCGAAACTGCGACACGAGAGACAGCGTCAGCGTTTGCACCTGCTTGCGATCCAGCACGTCCTGGTACGCCGATTGCGAAGGGGGAGAGCGAGGAGTCCATCATGATGATGACCGAAGCGGCACCGGATCGTGTCCTGGCAGCGCTACAAGGCGGAGATCCGTCAGCGGCGGAATATCTCGTCGCCCACTACGGCGATCGTGCGTATCGGCTGGCCATCGGCATCACGTCCAACAAGCAGGATGCGGAGGAAGCCGTGCAAGATGCCTTCTGGAGCGTCATCCGGAAGATCGCCACGTTTCGTGGGGATTCCGCCCTCGGATCGTGGATCTACCGGATCGTCCTCAACGCCGCCTATCAGAAGCTGCGCGGCCGCGCCCGCCGACGCGACGACATCTCGCTCGACGAGGTGCTGCCCGCATGACGAACATGGGCAACACGCGGACTCCATGGCGGACTGGTCTGGGGCCGTCGATGATCCGGCCGTGCAGAGCGAGCTGCGGACCGCGCTGGAGGCGGCCATTGCCGAGCTGCCGGTTGTTCACCGCGCCATCATCCTCCTGCACGACGTCGAAGGTGTGCGGATGGCCGACATCGCGGTGTCACTCGGCATCACGCTCGCGTCGGCGAAGACTCGCGCGCACCGCGCCCGGCTCCTGCTGCGCAAACGTCTGGAGAATTTCATGTCCGAAGCGGCGGTGGCCTGAAAGGCCCGTATGAGAAGGCGGGAGATCCTGTGATGTCGCGCCGCTCCTGGGCGCTCGCCGGCATCGTCATCGTCATGATCGTGTGGGGGAGCACGTTCGTCGCCACAAAGGCCGCTGTCCATGAAATCCCGCCGGTGACCCTCACTTTTCTGCGGTTTCTCATTGCAGCCGCAGTATTGGTGCCCATCGCGGCAGCGCGCGGCGGGCTCAGGCGTCTCCCGAAGCCGCTTCCCCTTGCGGCGCTTGTGTTGATGGGGCTCATCGGCGTCGCGATCTTTCATGTGGGGTTCACCTATGCGATGGTCTACGGCTCGGCAGCTCAGGGCGCAATTGCCTTTGCGCTCGTGCCCGCCGCCGTCGTGGTAGCTGCCGTGGTCGGCCTCAAGGAAGCGCCTTCGAAACGCCGCATCACCGGCATTCTGCTGTCGGTGTGCGGCGTAGCGCTCGTCGTTGCGACCGGCGAGAGCGGCAGCGCATCGCCCGCCCCGCTGCTCGGCGCTGCCTTCATGCTGGCAGCCGTCGCCGCGTGGGCGGCGTATACGGTGCTCGCCAAGCGGCTCGCCGGCGCGGATCAAGTCGTCGTGATCGCCTGCGTGTCGGTCATAGGGATGGCCATCGTCCTGCCCGCCGCTGCAGTGGAGCTATCTCTCGTCCCATGGCCGCATCCCTCGCTGCAGGGCTGGCTCGGCACGCTATTCCTGGGCGTCGTGGCATCCGCCCTGGCGTTCGTCGTTTACAGCCGTGCACTGCGTGAGCTGGATGCGAGCCTGGTGGGCGCCTACCTCAACCTCGACCCGATCGTCGGGGTGCTGACGGCGGTCATATTTCTCGGAGAGACGCTGGGCCTCTGGCAAATTTCAGGAGGTGTCGTTGCACTCGCCGGAATGTGGCTGGCTTCCGTCGAAAGAGGAGGACCGGATCCGACACGCGAGAACCGGAAGAGCCAATGGCCGTGGGACGCGCCAGGCCGCCGGGGCAGATCGTTTTGCTGCCCAACGAACTCAACCCCAGGATCGGGAAAGAGTAGCTGATGAGGTTTCCCCGGGTGGTAAATGAGAACGTCAGGAGGCGTCCGTGATTAATCTCGCTGCTGGTTGCGGAAGCGCAGTTGGAGACGCGCCGGTGTGCGGCGAGCCGCACATCCGCAAGGTCGGGCCAGACGAACTCGCGGAGGTCTGGCGCGTGCACATCGCCTCGAGCTGTTCGGCCGGCCCGAGCTCTACCTCCCCTCGGGGCCCATCCTCTACTGGAGAGGCGGTCGAGTGGGCTCACACGCGAGAGGACCTCGACGGCCCTCCTCCATGATTCACACCGCGCAAGCGGTTCCGCTTCGAGTGACCGTGAGCCCAGTGTTACGTAGACGGCGACGAAGCCTCCCGCCAGCTCTTGTACCGATCCAACCGGGATTACCGCGCAGCGACCGTGGTCGCGACGCGCGTCGGATTTGACAGCTCCAGCCGCGACGCGCTATCTCTCGCTCGCACGCCAGCGCGCCGGGTCGACGGCCTCCTGGGCCGGGCGGCCTCGCGACGGAGGACGGAATCATGGCTCTCAAGGAGCGAGGCGCGATCACCGGGATCGGTGAGACGGCCTACAGCCGCAACTCCGGCAAGAGCGTGGTGGCGCTCCAGATGGAGGCCTCGCTCGCTGCGATCGCCGATGCCGGGCTGGCGCCGACCGACATCGACGGCATCATCGCCTACGCGCCCAGCGGCGTGGTCGCGGAGGACTTCGTCACCAACTTCGGCATTCCCGATCTTCGGTTCTCGGCAACCACCCCGATGGGCGGCGCCAGCGCGGTCGCCGCCGTCCAGTGCGCGATCGCGGTGGTCGCGACCGGCGTCTGCCGTCACGTCCTGATCCCGCTCGGCCGCAACGGGGCCTCGGGCAGCCGGATCGGCGCCCGTGTCCGCGAGATGCCGCAGTTCCGCGTCGTCGGCGAGTTCGAGATGCCGGTGGGGGCGCTCGCGCCAGTGCAGCTCTACGCGCCAATGGCCCGTCGTCACATGGAGCTCTACGGGACCACCAGTCGCCAGTTCGGCGAGATCGCCGTGGCCACCCGCCGGCACGCGACACTTCACGGCAACGCCATCATGACCAAGCCCATCACGCTCGAGGACCATCAGGCCTCGCGCATGATCGCCGACCCTCTCCGTCTGCTCGACTGCAGCCTGGAGAGCGACGGCGCCGCCGCCGTCGTCGTCAGCGCGGCGGAGCGAGCGCGGGACCTGGCGCGTCGGCCAATCTACGTGATGGGCGCCGCTGAGGGCCATCCCGATTCGCCGAGCGTCATCTCGCAGCGTCCGGACCTCACGACCCTGGGCCTCGCCAAGGCGGCGCCGCGCGCGTTCGCGATGGCCGGGGTCGGGCCCGCCGACATCGACGTCGCCGAGATCTACGATTGCTTCACCTTCACCGTCCTCTGCGAGATCGAGGACCTTGGATTCTGCCGCAAGGGCGAAGGAGGCCCGTTCGTCGAGGGCGGCGCGATTGCGCTGGGCGGCCGGCTCCCGGTCAACACGCACGGCGGGCTCTTGTCCCAGGCGCACATGGCGGGCCTGAACCACGTCGTCGAGCTCGTGCGGCAACTGCGCGGCGAGGGCGGAGCGACGCAGGTCACGGACGCCGAGATCGGCCTCGTCACCGGGTATGGCGACATGGGAGACGGATCCCTGGCCATCATGCGGCGAGGCTGACGCGATGGCGACCGAGGCGGCCGCGAAGCCCCTACCCGAGCCGACGCGCGACTCGAAGCCGTACTGGGACGGTCTGAACGAGGGACGCCTGCTGCTCCAGCAGTGCGCGGCCTGCCGGAAGATCCGCCATTATCCGCGCCCGGTGTGCGACGCGTGCTACTCGATGGAGGTGGCATGGATCGAGGCCTCCGGGCGGGGTCGCGTGCACAGCTGGACCGTGGCGCACCACCCGTTCCATCCCGGCTTCAAGGAGGAGTTGCCCTACATCGTGGCCATCGTCGATCTCGAGGATGGCGTCCGCATGAACGCGCAGATGCGCGGGGTGACGCCGGACGAGATGCGCATCGGCTTGCCCGTCCAGGTCATCTTCGAACGGACGAAGGAGAGCGTGACCCTGCCGGCGTTCGTCCGGACCCAGTAAAAGAGGCTCCACGGCGGCGGCCTCACCGGAAATCGTACGACTCCAGATCGCCGGCCTTCCGGCCGTCGACGATGACCTCCCACCGGTCGTTGATCTGGAAATGGGTGATCCGCGGCGCGCTTCGCTGGAAACGGAGCAGATCGACGCCGTTCACGGTCTCCATGTCGAAGCTGTTGAGTAAGAGCCGGAGCGCGTCGGTCGGGTTGAAGTCCTTGCACGAGAATGCGTCGAAGGCCAGGTACAGGTCCTCGTCCCAGGTATGGATGGCGCAGTGGCTCTCCGCCCAGAGGCCGATGCCCGTGACGCCGGAATCCTCCATCTGCCGCTTCTTGAGCGAGTGTCGCATGACCGCGATCGGACCGAGGTTCAGGTCAACCCCAGAGGCTTCACCCAGCTCGCTCATCTTCTTCTTCAGCTCGTACTCCACGTCGTCACAGAACGTCTCCAGCTCGCTGTTCGCGAACGGATAGCGGCACACGATCGGAGGGATGACCAGGGTCATGTCCAGGTTCCGGGCCATGGCCTCGAACAGCGAGAAGACGGTATCGGTCGACGTGAGGTTTCGGCGATTGTACGTGGACGCGTCGACGATCAGATGTCGTCCCGCAAAGTCGTCTGGGCGCGCAACGCGTTGCTCCATTAGATCCTCCGCTCATCGTGTGAAATGGTTTGCCGTTGGCGTGTGCAACACCAGGGCCATCGACGGCCACGCCACAAATGAGCAGGTGGACTGTGGTGCGCGGACCAGGATTCGTATAATTTCTCCTCTGTCGAGTAATTTGTCCCCGGCCTGAGCCCTTCCAGGCTCTCGACAAGTCGACTGGGCCTTTGGCGCGAGCGCGACAATGTCCATGACTCGAAAAAATCGCCTTCGACGATCTCGCACCCTCCGGCAAGGCCCGGGACTCGGAGCGGCTCTGCGGCACTGACGACGTTCGGTAAATCGAAGAGCACGACGCCGACGTCATCGTTGTCGTCACCGGCAGTCACTTCCACGCCGGCGTCGCGCGCGGCCTGGCCGGCGTGCTCCGCGACGGCCAGTCGATCCTGCTCATCCAGGGCGGCACCGGCTCCCTCGTCGTGCGCCACGAGCTGCGCGCGGCCGTCTGTCACGCCGCGGTCGACGTGAGCGAGATGGACAACTACCCTTACTCGCTCGGCTGGCCCGAGACCTCAGCACGGTTCATCAAGAGGCGGGCGACTCGGCCATCGTGGCCGCGGCGATCTCGTAGGACCGCAGGCGGGCCGACTGATCGTAGATGTGCGACACGACCATCAGCTCGTCGGCCTGCGTGCGCTCCACGAACTCGCGCATCTCCGCGGCCACGGTGCTCGGCGCGCCGACGAACGAAACGCGCGACCGCCGAAGCGGATCGCCGGCATCGCGCAGGTCGCGCTCCCACTCCTTCGACGGCGGCGGCAGCTGGATCGGTCGACCGGAGCGCAGGCTGGCGAACGACTGGCGCCCCGACGAGGCCAGGAATCGTGCCTCGTCGTCGGTGTCCGCCGCCACCACGTTCACCCCCAGCATCACGTACGGGGCGGCCAGCTGGGCCGATGGCTGAAAGCGCTCCCGATAGATACCGATCGCGTCGAAGAGCATCGCGGGCGCGAAGTGTGAGGCGAACGCGAACGGCAAGCCCAGCGCCGCGGCCACCTCGGCGCCGAACGTGCTGGACCCGAGAATCCAGACGGGCACCCGCAGGCCAGCGCCGGGCACCGCGTGCACGACCTGCCCCGGTTGCGGGTCGGCCAGGAACTCCATCACCTCGAGCACGTCGTTGGGGAAGTTGTTGGGATCGACATGCAGTGTGCGCCGCAAGGCGAACGCGGCGGCCTGATCCGTGCCCGGGGCGCGCCCCAAGCCGAGATCGATGCGCCCGGGGAACAGCGCCTCCAGCGTGCCGAACTGCTCGGCCACCTGCAGCGGCGCGTGGTTCGGCAGCATGATGCCCCCGGCGCCGATCCGGATGCGCGAGGTGCCCGCCGCCACGTGGCCGATGAGCACAGAGGTGGCCGCGCTGCCGATCCCGGGCATGTTGTGATGCTCGGCCAGCCAGAACCGCCGGTAGCCCAGCTGCTCCGTGTGCCGTGCCAGCTGCAGCGAGTGCCGGAAGGCCTCCGCAGGTGTCCCGCCCTGAAGGATGGGAGCGAGATCGAGAACCGACAGCGTCAATCCGTTGCCTCCTCCCTTCCAGGGATTTGCAAGAGTTTAGAGGCCGAAGCCAAGAATTGGAAGCGCGCTGGACTAGGCGGCCCTGCCGCAACGCGGTACAACAGGGCATGGCCTACGACCATCTCGAGATCGAGGCCCGCTGGCAGCGCTACTGGGACGAGCACGGAACGTTCCGCGCCGCGCGCCGGAGCGGTCGGCCCAAGCGCTATGTCCTCGACATGTTCCCCTATCCGTCCGGCGTCGGTCTGCACGTCGGTCATCCCGAGGGGTACACCGCCACCGACATCCTGGCGCGCGCCTGGCGCATGCGCGGCTACGACGTGCTGCACCCGATGGGCTGGGACGCGTTCGGCCTGCCGGCCGAGCAGCACGCGATCGAAAGCGGGCAGCATCCCGCGGGGACGACGGCGAACAACATCGCGACGTTCAAGCGTCAGCTCAAGATGCTCGGCTTCAGCTACGACTGGTCGCGGGAGATCGACACCACCGCGCCGGGCTACGTGCGCTGGACGCAGTGGATCTTCCTGCAGCTGTTCCGGCGCGGGCTCGCCTACCAGGCGACCGCGCCCGTCAACTGGTGTCCCGCGCTCGGCACCGTGCTGGCCAACGAGGAAGTCGTCGACGGCAAAAGCGAGCGCGGCGGCCATCCCGTCTATCGCACGCCGCTCCGACAGTGGATGCTGAAGATCACCGCCTATGCCGATCGGCTCGCCGAGGACCTGGCGCTCGTCGACTGGCCCGAGGGGACGCTCACCGCGCAGCGCCGCTGGATCGGCCGTTCGGAGGGCGCCGAGATCGTCTTCGGTGTCGACGGTCACCCAGACGCGCGCATCGCCGTCTTCACGACGCGGCCCGATACCCTCATGGGCGCGACCTACGTCGTGCTCGCGCCCGAGCACGAGCTGACGCGCACGCTGGCGACGCCGTCTCGCCGCGAGGCCGTCGTCGCATACGTAGAGGCGGCGGCCCGCAAGAGTGAGATGGACCGTGTCGCGCTCGCCAAGACGAAGACCGGTGTGCCGACAGGCGCCGTGGCCATCCACCCGATCACCGGAGCTCGCCTGCCGATCTGGGTGGCCGACTACGTGCTTGGCGGCTACGGGACCGGTGCCGTCATGGCCGTCCCCGCGCACGATCAGCGCGACTTCGAGTTCGCGACCGCCTTCGGTCTTCCGATCGTCGAGGTCGTGAGCCCGGATGGACAGCTGCACGACGCTCTCGACGCCGCGTACGTCGACGACGGCATCAACGTCCGGAGCGGCGAGTTCGACGGCCTGGCGACGCCCGCCGCCAAGGGCGCGGTCGTTCGCCGACTCGAGGCGCTCGGCCGCGGGCGCGGCACGATCAGTTACCGGCTGCGCGACTGGGTGTTCTCGCGTCAGCGCTACTGGGGCGAGCCCATCCCGATCTACTTTCCGGTCGAGCTCGCGGACCCGACCGGCGACCCTCGGCGAGGGGCCGCGCATACGATTCGCTACGACCAGCCGCTCGCGGTCGACGAGTCCGAGCTGCCGCTGCGCCTGCCCGCGCTCGCCGATTACAACCCGGGCGAGGACCCGGCCGGTCCGCTCGCGCGCGTCGCCGACTGGCGCTTCTTCCAGCGCGACGGTCGCTGGTTCGCCCGCGAGACCAACACCATGCCGCAATGGGCGGGCTCGTGCTGGTATTACTTGAGATTTCTCGATCCGGACGACGACGACAAGCCCTGGGCGATGGACGCGTACGACGCGTGGATGCCCGTCGACCTCTACGTTGGCGGCGCCGAGCACGCGGTGCTCCACCTCCTCTACGCCCGCTTCTGGCACAAGGTGCTGTTCGATCTCGGTCATGTCCGGCACCCCGAGCCGTTCATGAAGCTCGTGCACCAGGGGACGATCCTGTGCGAGGACAACGAGCGGATGTCGAAGTCGCGGGGCAACGTCGTGAATCCCGACGACATCGTGCGGGAGTACGGCGCCGACGCGCTCCGGCTCTACGAGATGTTCATGGGGCCGCTCGAGGCCGTGAAGCCGTGGCAGACCTCGCAGATCCAGGGCGTGGTTCGCTTCCGCGACCGGCTCCACGCGGTCTGTCGCCAGCCCCTCGTGGACGCGATGGACGACGCCACGCGCCGGCTGCTCCACCAGACCATCAAGAAGGTCAGCACCGACATCGACGCGATGGCCTTCAATACGGCCATCTCAGCCCTCATGGTCTTCGTGAACCACCTCGCCCGCCTCTCCGCGATGCCGCGCGAGGCGGTGCGCGCGCTCGTCCTGCTCGTCGCGCCGTTCGCGCCGCACATCGCCGAGGAGCTGTGGCGGCAGCTCGGCCACGCGGCATCGCTGGCCTACGAGCCCTGGCCAGCGTGGGACGAGACCCTCGCGGTCGACGACGTGATCGAGCTCCCCGTCCAGGTGAACGGCAAGGTGCGCGGACGCGTCCAGCTCGCCCGCGACGCCTCAGAGGCGGACGCGCGCGCAGCGGCGCTGGCTGCGGATGGGATCGCGGCGCGCCTGGCCGGGCAGGCGGTGCGAAAGTTCGTCTATGTGCCGGGGCAGATCGTGAATCTCGTGGTGGGCTGAGGGCACTCGCATGGCGACGACCGTGACGATCATCGGCGCAGGCCTGGGCGGCATCGCGCTCGTGGCCAACCTGGGGTTGTTAGGCTATCGCCTCCGCCTGCACGATCGCGATGAGGCGCGCATCGCAAGGGTGCGCGAGCGCGGTGGGCTCGACGTCGAAGGCCTGGCCAAGGGGTTCGCGCCGCTCGAGCTCGTGACGCCCCAGCTCGCGCCGGCGGTGGACGGCGCCGACATCATCATCGTCGTCACCGGCAGTCACTTCCACGCCGACGTCGCGCGCGGCCTGGCCGGCGTGCTCCGCGATGGTCAGTCGATCTTACTCATCCAGGGCGGCACCGGCGGCTCGCTCGTCGTGCGCCGAGCGCTGCGCGCGGCCGGCTGTCGCGCCGGGGTCGACGTGAGCGAGATGGACAACTACCCCTACTCGCTCAGCTGGCCCGAGCCCACGCGCGTGAAGCTGACGATCGTGAAACGCTTCCTGCAGATCGCGTCGCTGCCGGCGTCGCGTGTCGAGAGAGTCCTCGATCCCCTGCGTGCCGCGTTCCCGCAGGTGGTCGCCGCGCCGACTATCCTCACCACCGGACTCACCAACATGAACGCGACCCTGCACGTGGCGAACATGGTGGGAAACATCGGCCGTCTCGAAGGCAGCGGCAATGCGTACCGGTTTTACGCCGAGGGGTACACGCCGAGCCTCATCACGCTGCTGGAAGCGCTCGATTCTGAGCGGCTGGCTGTTGCCAGGGCTTACGGCGCGCAGGTGCCCGGCATCCACCAGTGGCTGCTGAACACGTACGGTCTCGGCGGCGACTCGCTCCGCGAGACCTTCCATCGTCTGACTCACGAGCCCACGGGCCCGTATCAGTGGACGCCGACGCCGCCGTCGCTCCAGCACAAGTATGTGATCGAGGACGTGCCGTGCGGCCTCGTCGCCATGTCGGAGCTGGGGCGGGCTGCCGGCGTACCGACGCCCGTCATCGACGGGCTCATCACGCTGACCTCGGCGATGCTCCGGCGCGACTTCCGTTCGGAGGGACGGAGTCTCGCGCAGCTGGGCCTGGCCGGCAAGACCGTGGGGGAGATCCGCTCCATCGTGGAGACGGGACCGACTGGCTGATCGGCCACCGCTATCGACGCGCAACCCCGCACGGTGCGGCGCTGACATGATGGTGTGATGCCGCGCCGCAACCGGGTGGATCCGTGGGGGGATTTGCACGCGGTGAGCGCCCGCGGCCTGTTCACTGGCAACCGCGGCTGCATCGTCGACGAGCACGAGCAGGTCGTGCGCCACCACCGCAGCTCGATGCTGTGGATTACCTGCTTGACCGAGTTTCGCGACTGGCGCGTGCCGCTGGCCCGACCCAACCGCTGGACGCCGATCTTCTTCCTCGACGACGCCGTCGCGCTGGCCGCCGGACACCGCCCCTGTGCGACGTGCCGGCGTGACATGTATCGCTCGTATCGCGACGCCGTCGATCCAACGCTGCGTGCCGTCGAGCTCGATCGGCGGCTCACGACCGAACGCCTGCGGCGCGGGAGCGGCATCGACCGCGGCCGCGACCGCAAGACCTGGCGAGCCGACCTCAAGTCGCTGCCGGATGGCACCGTGATCATCGGCGCAGACGGCCAAGCGCGACTCGTGCTCGCGGACCGCACGCTCGCGTTCTCCTTCGGCGGCTGGACGCGACCCGAGGCGCGAACCGTGACCGACGTCGTGGAGGTGCTCACGCCACCGACGTCGGTGAGAGCGCTCGCCAACGGCTTCACGCCGGTGCTGCACCCAACAGCTGGTTGATGCCTCGTGCCATGGAGCCTCGCCGCCTCGCCGTGGTCGTGCTCGCCGCGTGCGCACTCGCGCTCCCATTCTTCCTGTGGGGCTTCCGGACCTACCAACTGGCTTTCGCGGCGACGAACGCGATCGCCATCCTCGGCCTCAACCTGATCGCCGGACAGGCCGGGCTGATCTCGCTCGGGCACGGCGCGTTCTACGGGCTGGGCGCGTATACCCTCGCGGTGCTGATGCGGCACTTGAGCGTGTCGGCGTACGCGGCGATCCTCGCGGCAGGACTGGTAGGGCTGGTCACCGGGTACGTCTTCGGACGTGTCGTGGCGCGGCTCGTCGGCTTCTACCTCGCCCTCACGACATTCGCGCTTGCCCTGGCGTTGCCCCAGATGCTCAAGAGCAGCTATGTGAGCTCCTGGACCGGTGGCGCGCAGGGGCTCTATCTGGATCGGCCCGGCGCTCCCCTACGCCTGCCGGTGACCCCGGATCAATGGTGGTATTTCGTGACGCTCGGCATCCTCGCTCTCCTGCTGTGGATGACCCACAACCTGATCGCCGGCCGAACCGGCCGCGCGGTCCGGGCCATGCGCGACGACCCCATCGCCGCGCGGGTCATGGGCATCGACGTCACGCGCTACACCGCCCTGACCTTCGGGGTGGGGGCGGCGTACGCGGCCATCGCCGGCGCGCTCGCCGCGCTCCTTCTCGATTTCATCGCACCCGAGAGCTTCACCTACTGGCTCTCGATCCTCTTTCTGGTGGGCTCGGTGTTCGGCGGCATGACATCGGTGTGGGGCGTCGTGGCCGGAGGACTGTTCCTCCAGTTCTGGCCCGACATCGCCGGCATGGTGTCGCGCGACCTCGTCTATCCGGTGTTCGGGGCGCTCCTCATGCTCTCGATGCGGTTCATGCCGAATGGCGTCGCCGGGGCGGTGTCGGTCTGGCGATGGCTAGCCTGCCGATTCGTGGACCGGAGGTGATTGATTTCTTTGGCATGACTTTTCGTATTCGAAATGCCCGCCTACCCTGCCATGATGAAATCCGGCGCAAGTCGAAGGGCTCGAAAGCTCCCAGCGACTTGACCATTTGATTCCGCTTTGCAGCGAGTAGTCGGCGCCCACGCCGGTCGCCTTTGCAACGCCCCGGAGCACCTGGGATCCATGCCGGAGAACATTCGCAGCACCGCGCAGACTTGCACGCACGGCGTGATATCGAGATGGCCTCTGTTGTTCTTGACGGCCGGCATGATCGCCCTGGCAGGTTGCGACGGGAGGCCCGCCGCGACTCTGGCAAGGCCAGATTCGACGAAGAACGCAGCCGGCGAAGTCGCGCGGGGCACGGATCCTGAAGGCGCACAGGGCGCTGCCGCGTCCGATTCGGTCACGCACTCTCGAATGTCCGCGGGCGCAAACGACACCGCCACCGTTCGACTCAATCCAGGGCGCAGCCGCCACGATGAGATCTCGTACTCCGCGGCAATCCGTGCCGGACGCAAGGCACTAGCGAACTGGCCGGCGATACCCGCCGTGCTGCCCGGTGCGATTCTTCCGCAGTATCGCGTCGTCGCCTACTACGGCAACCCGCACTCGAAACGGATGGGGGTGCTGGGCGAGTATCCCGAGCAGGAGATGCTTTCGATGCTCGACAACACTGTCGCGATGTGGCGTAAGGCGGATCCGTCGACGCCGGTGATTCCGGCGATTCACCTCGTCGCGGTGGTGGCGCAGGGATACGCAGGCCCGGATCGGAAATGGCGCCTACGCGAGGGTCCGGACACGATCGAGCAGGCGTACCGGTGGGCGCAGAGTCGCCAGGGCCTGCTCTTCCTCGACATCCAGGCGGGCCACAGCACGCTGCAGCAGGAGCTGCCGCCGATACTCAAGTATCTCGAGCGCGCGGACGTGCATCTCGGAATCGACCCCGAGTTCTACATGCACTACAAACGCGAGGGGATCCGTCCGAGCGCGAAAGTTGGGCAGATGATGTCGACCGACGTGAACCACGTCATCGAAGTGCTCGATCAGCTCGTACGCGAGAAGAATCTGTCGCCCAAGATTCTTGTCGTGCACCGCTTCCGCGCTGATATGGTGCCGGACGCGGAGAACATCAGGCCGACGCCACGCGTCCAGGTGGTGATGCACATGGACGGCTGGGGTCCCCCCTGGCTCAAGTTCGACTCATACAAGGACTACATCGTGCAACACCCGGTGGCGTTCACTGGCTTCAAGTTCTTCTATCACAACGATACGAAGAGCGGCGATCCGATACTTACGGAACTCGAAGTGCTGCAACTGCTGCCGCGCCCGTTATATCTCCAGTATCAGTAATCTCCGGTCCGGCCCTGGAAGATTAGCCTTCACTATGCCTACTTCCGTTCGTGTACCAGGTCCGAAATGACATCGTCGATGAACGGCTTGTCCTTGGCTCCGACTCTTGATGAGTCTACGAGCAGCGGCGCGCCAGTCGCCAGGAGTTACGAGGATTGCTCCCGGTATGCGACCTTCACGGGTCAGCCGTACATGCTCGACGTGCGGGTGTGGGACGCCGAGACCGGGGATATCATCGAGCGCCTGAACCACACCTACAGCCTCAGATACCGGGTGCGCCGTTAAGACAACGCCCCGGCCGGGACTGCACCGGGGCGCGGAGCGGTTGGTCCTGCGGCACTAGCGCCGTGCGCTGCTCGCTGTTGCTAAGCGACGGTCTCCAGAAATTTCGAGACGTGTGGCAACGCGAGCTTCGCTTCTCGAAATGCGGCGCTGTGATCCAGACCTGAGAGCGCGAAGAATGTCCCACTGGGAAGCGCTTTCGCGCACTGCTCCGCTCTCGGGTAGAGCGGGTCAGCATCGCCCGCATAGACACAGCACGGCATCTTCATCGTCGGCAGCACGTCTTCAATAGACGGCCGATCCTGCTGCGCTGCGGCCAGCGCGCAAAAGTCATTTGCGAGCAACTCCTGTCGGATAGCAGGTGGGATCGTGGCAGGATCAACCCCGAGTCGGCCAAAGAGCGCGGCCAGAAACGCATCAGGGTCGGAGCCGTCGGGTCGGCTCGACGGCGGTAGCTTGTTCTCAAACGGATGAGCACCACCGATCACTAGCGAACGGATGCGTTCGGGTGCGTACTTCGCCATGCCGAATCCAATCCATCCGCCCATCGAGTAGCCCCAATAATGTGCCATTCTGAGGTTGAGAGCATCCAGCACTGCAACCACGTCACCGACACGCAGGGGCAAAGCGTATGCAGCCGGATCATGTGGCTTGTCGCTTTGCCCGTGCCCGCGGGCATCCACGAGGATGAGTCGATAGCTCGATTGGAGTGCGCCAACATAGCCGAACGAGTACCACCGCATCAGATTCCCAGTAAATCCGTGCTGTAGCACGAGCGGCGGCCCGTCCCCTTCGACCTGGTAGTGAATCCGAGTGCTCTGGTTGTCAGCGTATGGCATGTGGCTTCCTCCTCCGGTCCTCCACCGAAGATTATTCCGTCGCAAGGCACCTCGATAGAGGACGGCTGCCGGAGAGTCTAGCCGAACGTCACAGAGCGCACCAGCGCCCCGGCCGGGACTGCACCGGGGCGCTGAGGGATGCTACGATCGGCCGATCAGGAGAGCATAGACGGGACAAAGGCGCCGTTCTGAGCACGCCCCCCTCTTCCGGCCGGTTCTCGCGTTTCGCCCGCAGCTACAGTCGGTGTGACGGTGGTGACGGACACAGCGCACTCATGGCATTGAGGACTGTGCACTGTACATCTTCCGACAGGGGTCACCCCACCAAACTGGCGGGGCAATTGCGGTGTGCTACAGCCCTAGGCGCGAAACAGGACTGATCCGCTCCCCAATTGAACTGGACACCGATGGGGCTATCCTGCAGCGGCAGGACGGGAGGGCCTCATGGGCGAGT
>Ga0207428_10001264_pt1 | contig 27085 bp, 25 predicted proteins | sample RhiMethybrSRZTD1_FD_187600 | JGI IMG/M metagenome (GOLD analysis project Ga0207428, IMG submission 187600) | Populus rhizosphere microbial communities from Tennessee, USA - Rhizosphere MetaG P. TD hybrid SRZTD1 (SPAdes) (version 3) | ecosystem: Host-associated > Plants > Roots > Rhizosphere >...
TCCTTCATTACCAATGTTCGCCTCATCACACCAACAGCGCGCTTTATCCGTTTATCGCCCAATTTGAGCGAGCAGCCCGATTCAAGACGGACGACACCCCCGACAAGCGCCTTGACAAGCTGGAAGCGCTTCTTGCCAGAGCAACACCGCGAGTTCAGGACACGGCACCGTTTTTTGCGGCGTTGCTGTCGATTCCATTCGGTGACAGGTATCCGCCACTGGCGCCTAACCCCGCGCAGCAACGCCGCCGCACGTTCGCCGCCTTGTTCGATCAATTCGAGCGTCTCGCGCGTCAGAAACCGATCCTTCTCCTGTTCGAGGATGCGCAGTGGTCTGATGCCACTTCCCTGGAGCTACTCGATCTGACGATCGAGCGGATCCGCCAATTGCCGGTCCTTGCCCTTCTCACAATGCGGCCGGATTTCGAGGCGCCCTGGGTCGGTCTCGCCAACGTCGGATCGTTGGCCCTCGGTCGCCTCGACCGCAAGAACGTTGAAAGCATCGTAACGCAGGTGACCGGCGGACGCACACTGCCGGCCGAAGTGATGGACCAGATTGTTGCCAAGACCGATGGCAACCCGTTGTTCGTCGAGGAGCTTACGAAGGCGGTGCTCGAAGGGGACATACTCGTCAAGGACGCCGACGGGTACCGGCTCACGGGGCCCCTGCCTCCGCTTGCCATCCCGACGACCCTCCAAGACTCCCTGATGGCGCGCCTCGATCGCCTGGCCCCGGTGAAGGAGATCAGCCAAATCGGAGCGGCCATTGGGCGTGAGTTTTCCTATTCGTTGCTGCGCGAGGTGGTCGGACGTGACGAACCGTCGCTAAGACGTGCTCTCACTAGACTGGAACAGGCTGAACTTGTGTTTCGTCGAGGTGAGCCGCCTGAAGCCACTTATAGCTTCAAGCACGCGCTGGTGAGGGATGCAGCGTACGAGAGTCTGCTCAAGAGCCGCCGGCAGCGGCTGCATGGCCAGATCGCGCGCGCGATGGAGGAAAGATTTCCGGACATCGTGATGAGCCAGCCCGAAATCGTGGCTCACCACTTCACGGAAGCCGGCCTTGCTGAACCCGCGATTAGTTACTGGCTTAGGGCTGGTAACCTCGCGCTCACCCGTTCGGCGAGCGCCGCTGTCGGCCACCTGGAACAAGGGATGAGGCTGATTTCCGGTGTCGAAAACCCGATGTCGCGCAACAAGTTTGAGTTGCTACTGCAGACGTCGCTCGGCAATTCACTCCGGGCGACCAAGGGCTGGAGCTCCGACAGTGTGAGGCATGCGTATACGCGAGCACTGCAGTTGTGCAGGGAGAGCGGGCTTGACGAACATACGTTTCCCGCCGCGTTTGGTCTGTGGACCTGGAATTTCCTGCGCGCTTCCCTTCGCGAAGCTGAAGCCCTCGCCCAATATTTGCTGAATAGTGCGGTGCATGTCGCCGACCCGGCGTACGAGGTGCTCGCCCGAGAAGCTTTAGGGTTTACATTATTTGCACAAGGTCGGTTTGCCGCCGCCCACACGGAACTGGAACGCGGCATCACACTGTGTGAGGACAGCAAGGCTGCGGAGTATCTTGAATTGTCAGCGCAGGACCCGCGCGTGCATGTAAGATCATACGACGCCATGGCACTTTGGTTTGCCGGCTTTCCGGATCAGGCCTTGCGGCTCTGCGCCGAGGCCAGGCGTTACGCGGATGCAACCCGGCAGCCGTTCAGCGAGGCGATGGCACAAACGATAAGCCTCCGGGTCCACCAGCTTCGCGGCGAGACATCCATCGTTGCAGCTCAGGCTAACGCAGCAATCGCACTCTGCGAAGAGTATGAGTTTGTCCACTACGTCGCCATGGCTCTGATTTTGCGCGGATGGGCAAGAGCCCAGCAGGGCGAATTTGAGAAAGGTATTGCCGAAATTCGGGAAGGTTTGGAAAAAGAGCGGACGATGGGCGCGTTGTTATTTGACTCGTACTCACTGGGATTGCTGGCCGATGCATGCATAAAGAACAAACAATACAAGCAAGCGGTCGACTTTCTGGATGAGGCGCAATCGAGGCTTGACGAAGAGAACTCGTCGCGCTTTTACGCGGCCGAAATATTTCGATTGCTTGGTGAAACACATTTGCGATCGAACAAAGATCTCGATCAGGCGGAGCATTATTTTACTAAAGGCCTTGGGGTCGCCCGCGAGCAAAATGCCAAATCCCTTGAACTCAGGCTTTGCCTGAGCATGTGTGACTTGCATGATGTCAGACAAAACGCCGGTAGGTGCCGGGCACAACTTAGCGAGGTCTACGGATCTTTTACCGAGGGCTTTGAGACAGTGGACCTCGTCAGAGCCAAGGCAAGGCTGGAAAGGCTCGATAAATAGTGTTGGTCCTGTTCATTTAATTGTTGAATTCACGAACTCATTAGTGATCGTCTCCAGGATGTAGCCGCCGTCCTCCGCCATTAGAAAATGTGAACCTTTGCGCACATGATTGGTGAACTCGCCGCGGGTGAGTTCGCCCCAGCCGGCGGAATCTTCTTCCGAAACCCACGGGTCCGAGTCACCGACGAAGCTGCTGATCGGGAACGAAAAGAGTTCGACAGGCTCATGCTTATAATTATAGGCCATGCGGAACTCGGCTCGGATTGTAGGCAGCAATACTTCCCGTAGCTTCGGTATCTCCAGCATTCTGTTGGCAGCCGGAGTATCGAATTGCCGGATGATATCCGCGAAGATTTCGTCAGTTTGGGCGAAAGGTGGAAGCCTCGCGTCGAACTCCCGATGCAGCATCATGTCATAAGCCAAGTTGTCCTCGAACTCTCCCCTGCGCTTCAACAGATGCGGTGGTCTCACTCCGCAGGCAAACGCGTACTTGATAAAGCGCGTACACGCTTCGGGCAGCGCGTGAAGCGTCGCGAACATGGTAAGGCCGCCCAGACAGTGGCCAAAAAAGGCAGACGGCCTGTCCAGCCAGTCAACCATCTCCGGCAACAAGCCCTCGACGAAAGTATCCATGTCATCGATGGCCGTTTCACTGATACGTGTTCCGCGTCCCGGTGCCTCGACCGCAACCACCTCCACAGCGCCATCGAACAGTTGCGCCCAGGTCCGAAACGATACAAGGCCACCGCCGGCGAAGGGAAAACAGAATATGCGCGCTTTGGCATCCGGATTTGGCCGGGGTGCGATCAACCATTTTCCAGGATCGTGCGATACGGCTTCTCCGGCAGGGCGAAGGAAGGTCGTCGCAAAATTCGCTCCGCTCCCGTTCGTCAGCCTGCCGTTGTGCAGTATCTTTTCGTTCGTTTCGGGTTCCGGATAAACGTCGCTTCGATCTTCAGTTGGATATGCCGCTACCTCGTCCGGAGCGTAATCATTGGTGTATTGCACGGCCATGCTGCTCGGGGATCGGCCTTTTCCATTCTGGATAGTCAGTGCCGAGCCCACCGACGCGGCCTCGTTTTTTGCCGTTCCTGCAAGCAGATTGGATAAGTGATCGACAAGCTGGTTGATGGTCGGTCCACTGATGAGCTGCGAAATCGAAATCAGTATGCCGAATTCATCTTCCAGGTTGTTCGCGAGCGTGACCGACCTCAGCGAATCGAGCCCGACTTCGTTCAGAGGCCGATCCGGATCGATGGGATCTACGAAGCCCAGCTCCGCCATTATACGCTGTTGCAATCTGCTCAGCAGCTCTCCGCGTGTCCCGCCATTCACTTGGACAACCGCCGCAGCCGGCTCACCATTTGCCCGCGCAGATTTGGACGGTCCGAGGACCTCACGCCCGTTCATAAGCTCCGCCAAAAACGGAGGGTTGCCGACCTTTCCGGCGTAGGTTGGCCAATCAGCTATTGCCACCGCAATCTGATCCACATCGCGGTGCATCAACGTGTCAAAGCTCTTCATCGCGAGATCGGGGGAAACAAATTTGACGCCAAGCGATGACCACATCGCTTCACCCCGAGCGCCCGAAGCGGTGGCCAGCCCACCCCCAGACCAGGCGGACCAGTTGATCGCCATCGCCGGCAAGCCCGCGGCGCGACGATGAGCCGCCAAGGAATCCACAAATGTGTTGCTGGCGCTGTAGTTCGCCTGGCCGGCAGAACCAAGCAGGCTCAATACAGAAGATTGTAAAATAAGGAAGTCCAGCTCGAGCGATTTCGTATTCTCGTGCAGAAGCCAGCTTCCATACACCTTGGGCTCGAATACGCGCGCAAATCTGTCCCAGTCAAGTTGTGCCAATATTCCGTCGTCGAGAACGCCAACCGAGTGCACGACGCCCTTCAATGGCGGAAATTTCTTGCTAATTGTCCGCATGAGACGGCGTACATCGTCGTGCCGGCTGATATCGCACGCCACGACCTCAATTGAGGCGCCGTCAACTTCTTCCGCACTGAATAGTTCTTTTGCCGCGTCGGGCTTCGCGTTGCGGCCCGTCAGGATAAGTTGTTTGGCACCTTTGCTGATGAGCCATTTGGCGACACTGCGCCCTAACATTCCCAAACCGCCCGTCACCAAATACGTCGCGTCGCCCCTGACGGGCGGCGACTGCACCGCGAAATCCGAAAGGGGTTGCCTCACGAACCTCGAAACGTGGCGCCGTTTGCCGGTGGAGATGACAATCTGCGTCTCACCATCCGGATTCAGCAACTCTTCGGCCAGCGCATCGATGTCCTGCGTCTGGTCACCGTTCAGTTGCAGATCAATCAATCCACCCCAGATGCCGGGGTACTCGATCGCGGCAGTTCGCCCCAGGCCCCACAGAGAGGCCTGAACGGGATCAACATGCTGGCGCCGGCTTTCCGTATTTTGCGTATTTGCGGTCACAAACCAGAGCTGCCTGCCATCCGGGTTTGCCCCTCGCGTTTCAGAAAGAGCATGCAGGATCGCCAACGCTCCGCGACACATCATCTCGCTGCCGCTTTTCAACCTTGCCAGGGTCAGGCCATCAATCGACGGGGCATCCAATCCCCACAGATAAACGACGCCACCGCAGGGTAGCGCCTCGCTCGCCCCGAACTCCGCCAGCAATTGACGAAAATCCTGAGGCCGCCGCTCGTTTACGGTCCACGCGCGGGCACGTTGTCGGGCAAATGCACTGCCCCTGCTGACAATGTGGCAATGATGGCCCGCGGCTTCCAGCTTGCCGGCCAAGGCTGCAGCGACACCCCTTGCATCGGCGAAAAGAAGCCAGCTTGCCGGGGCACGATCCTTCCCGGGATTGTCGGTTTGCCTGACGCTCTTCCGCCAGACGGACCGATAAAACAGGTTGTCTGTGCTGCTGACTTCCGGCTGCTTCACTCTACCGAGTGGCAACCGGCGCAAACTCAGGCCCTCGAGATCGGCGACGGGGCGCTCGGCGTCGTCGTAAACTTGAATGTCGACCACCTGCGTATCGTCTTTTTCGACGCTCCGCAGCTTAGTGTGCACCCACGCTTTGTCGATCCCGTCCTGATAGCAGCGATATCCTTCCAGCGAGATGGGCAGGTAGGACTGGTGAAGATCGCGTTCGGTTTTCCCCACACCATCAAGCACGAGAGGATAGGCGTGCAGACACGCATCCAAAAACGCCGGGTGCATCAGGTATTGCGTATTTGCCAAGCCGTCCGGAAGCTTTACTTTCGTCAGCGTCTCATTTTGACCGAGGTACAATTCCTGAACGCCCCGGAAGCCCGGTCCGTACTCAAGTCCGAGCTTGTTTAGCCGGGCATAGAAATCAGCGATGGACAGTGTTTGCTGGCAACGCTCGCGGATCTGCTTAGTTGAAAATGCCGGACGGCTAGTCATCTCTGACTTACGCAAGGTGCCTGTCATGTGGGTATGCCAGACCTGCGGGTCCTCAGCGTCTTTGCTCACGAGTTTAAAGCTTGCCTTATCGGCGTTCAGCGGAGTTACCAATACCCGCACGGTCCGATCGTCTCCGTTGGCGAACGACATCGCCTGATGATGCATCGCATTGTCGAAACTGATCCGCGACGTCCCGAAATGCATGCGGCCGACGACTGTGGCGGCCTCCAGTTCGGCGGTGGTCGGCAGGACTATGGTTCCCGCAACCTTGTGATCGGCAAAGAAACCGGCATGGTGCGTGCCGTAGCGCGCTTCATAGCACGGTTCATTGGAAGAAAAGTTTGTTCGCGCGCCCACCAACGGATGGCTTCGCTCGACAACTTTCCGGGCCCGTTCACGATGGATCGCATTGTCCTCCAGCCAGTAACGCTTGCGCTGAAAGGCATACGTGGGCAACGGGATCCGACGCCATGAGGAGTCGGCATGCAGCGCTGCCCAATTTAGATTGTGGCCGGCGAGATAGAGCGCGACGAGCATTTCGGTAATCGCGTCGGCGTCCGGCTTTTGGCGGCTCAGGGTCGCAATCCAGTTCATCGACCTGCCCCTTGCTCCAAGGCAAGCCTGTGCAACCGGCAACAGCACCGGGTGGGGACCGATCTCGAGAAAGGACCGGCAGCCGAGCTCGGCGAGCGCAAGCATTCCGTCACCGAAGCGCACTGCTTCCCGAAGGTGCCTGCGCCAATAAATTTCGTCAGGCGCGGCCGCCATCAACTCGCCGGTAAGGTTGGAGATCAGAGGCAGTTTCGGTGAATGATAAGTGATCTGGTTCGCGACCTTCTGCAGATCATCCAGGATCGGTTCGGTACGGGGCGAGTGAAAGGCGTTGGACACGTGCAATTCACGATAGGTGATATGTTGCCGGTCCAGTTCCTCCAACAGCATCCGCAACGTATCCCGATCACCGGATACGACCGTATTCAGCGGTCCATTCATTGCGGCTACAGCGAGTTCGGGAGCGATCTTGTCGATCAGCGCACGTGCGACGGATTCCTGGGCGAATATCGCGACCATGGATCCGCCGTTCGGCATTTGGTGCATTAATGCGCCGCGAGCAGTGACGAGACGCATTGCGTCTTCAAGCGTCATGACTCCCGCTGTGCAAGCGGCGACAAATTCTCCCAAGCTGTGCCCTATCACTGCGTCAGGTGAGATACCCCAGGATTTCAAAAGCTCGGCCAAGGCATATTCGACCGCGAACAGCGCAGGCTGCGTATAATCCGTGCGATTGACCAGCGCATCCCCACCTTCCCTTGCAAAAATCACCTCGAGCAAGCCGTGCTCAAGATGCGGCTGCGCCAGGGCATGGCAACGGTCCATGGCATTCCGAAAGACAGAATGCGTTCGATACAGCTGCGCAGCCATGCCAGCCCACTGCGCACCCTGACCGGAAAACATGAAAGCGATCGGCACGCCGCTGGTGCGCTGCAAGCTCGAAGCATCTTTGGATGTGGTTTTCAGCCAGTTCGCGAGATGCTTTTTCAGATCTGCAAGCGACCGGGCGGGTGCTGCGAAGCGGAAGGCAAATTGGCTTCTGCTGACGTTTGTGGTGTAGCAAACGTCACCGATCGGCGCCTCGGGATGGTCGTCCAGCCACTTCAGGAGGCGCTCGACCTGCGCCACCAGCGCCTCGGCGCTTTTGGCGGAAAGCGTAACCAGGCACGGCAAATTCACTTTCGTCTTGTTTTCGGTCGCCTCGATCGGCGGCGCCTCCTCGAGAACCGCGAAGGAATTCGTGCCGCCGATCCCCAGGCTGTTTACCGCGGCTCGCCGCGGTGTATCCCCGGCAGGAAAATCACTGAGTTTGGTATTTACGTAGAAAGGAGATGCTGCAAAGTCGATTGCGGGGTTAGGCATTTCATAATTGATGCTCGGCGGAATTTGCTTGTGATGAAGCACAAGCGCGGTTTTGATCAGACCGGCAATTCCAGCCGCCTGTTCCGGATGCCCAATATTCGCTTTCACCGAACCAGCAACACAGTACTGGTTCCGCTTGGTCTGCTTCCGAAACGCCATGCTCAGCGCTTCGACCTCCAGCGGGTCGCCGACTATGGTGCCGGTCGCGTGACATTCGATATAGCCAACGCTGTCTGCGTTTACCCCGGCCGCCTCCAGCGCATCAGTCACCGCCTGAGACTGCTGGCCGAGACTCGGGGCGGTGTAGCTGCTCTTGGCTGAACCGTCGTTGTTGGCCGCGGTCCCCTTGACGACTGCAAAGATGTGGTCACGATCAGCGACAGCCTGTTGCAAAGGCTTGAGCAACACGGCGCCGATACCGCTGCCGAAAATAGTTCCTTGGCCAACCGAGTCGAAGGGGCGGCAGTGTCCGTCGAGGGAATGAACGTTGCGCCGCTCCGCCATGTATCCCTCGACTTGCGGTATACGCACTACCGATCCTCCCACGAGCATCATGTCGCACTCGCCGAGCCTCAGGGTCTGGCAAGCCTGGTGGATCGCCAACAAGGACGAGGAGCAAGCCGACTGAATCGTAAAACTGGGGCCCTTGAGGTTGAACTTGTAGGAAACACGGGTGCTCAGGAAATCTTTGTCATTGTTGATGTGCGACGTGCTTGCTGTCTGACCGGGAAGATCTGCATGGTGCAGTTTTGCCAGAAGATAGCTGGTGACCACGCCGCCAGCGGTCGCAAGAACGCCGACTTTTCCCGGGCAGCCGGCCGGGTCGTAACCCGCGCTTTCGAACGCCTCCCAGCACACCTCCAGAAACAGGCGATGCTGCGGATCCATCAGTGCGGCGTCTTTGGGGGAGTAACCGAAGAATGATGCGTCGAACATTTCGACGTCGCGCAATATAGGCGCGGCTTTTACGTAGTTTGGATTGGCAACCAGCGACGGGTCGACGCCCGCTGCGACAAGCTCCTGCTCGGAGAAAAAAGTAATGGACTCGATGCCCTGACAGAGATTCTTCCAATACGCTTCGGGCGTGGTCGCTCCCGGAAATCGACAAGCCAGGCCGATTATCGCGATTTCGGAATTCCGCTGCGGACCACGCATTTTTACGCCTCTACCTCCACCAGCATTCATGAGCTTCTGGATTGCTCGGTGGATTTTCTGCCGGCATCCCCGTTCAGGTGATTATTCTTCCGTAGTTTTTCCAACAGATCGGATACACCTGCCAAAACTGCGTCCTGCGCCTCGATAAAAGCAAACGAGCCCGACACCAATTTCGGGAAGATCTCTGCATATGTGTCTGTAATTTTCTTTTCGAGATCGCGATCGGAAAGGTTTCTCCACTTTCCCGACGGGTCAAAGATCATCATCAGAGCTTGCAGCTCACGCGACGTCAGATTCTCGATCGGCCGAACGTAGCTGGCATTCTCAATGCCCTTTTTCATCATTGCGAGAATTTCTCGCTGGAACGACAGCCAAGGGAGTGTCAACAAAATGAAATTCCTCAGAACGCGGATTTCAGGATTTTGAGCATGCTCGGTGCTGCTGTGCTTATCGTGTGGCATTGGGACCACCTTCGAAGTTGGAATGGATGTCTATTACGTGGCCGGGAAGATGTGGTACCGCCAACACGGACCTAGGAGCGCCGCGCCTTGAAGCAAAAATACACCAGATGCGCTTCATCTTCCGCCCAATTCGGAGTCGGCGGTGAAAATATACCAAACGCAGTAGGCTACATTTTGCCTAACGTTTCAGCAACGTACAAAGGCAATCGCCGTTCGCCGCTCATAACCTCGGCCGCACTGCGGTTTTTTGCGAGCCCTTGCAACGTTCGACAATCCGGGCAGACCGACCCCGTGTTTAGCACGTTCGTAGCGCCGCGCTGACCAATCGGCCGCGTAGGAATGTTTTTGAGAAAATCCCGATCTCTGATGCGCGTCAAACGGGCGGTTTTGGATTTCATGTCACACACGCTCACAAATCCGGTTTTTCTCGCTGTACACTCATTGTGCCAGCGAGGATTTCTTCGCGTTCTTGCGGAGGTTCGGGAAGTTCACTAAACGATTGAACAGTTTGGCGAACTTAATGGTCGGAGTGGCAGGATTTGAACCTGCGACCCCCACGTCCCGAACGTGGTGCGCTACCAGACTGCGCTACACTCCGACTGATGGCCGGTCTTATAACCCCGGCATCCTTAAAGGCAAGCTTGAGAGAGACGATGACTGCCGAGCCCGGAACACGCGTTTTATCGGCCGACGACAAGGCGATCGAGGCCGCGGCGCGCTGCCTCGTGGCCGGCGGGCTGGTCGCGTTCCCAACCGAGACGGTCTACGGGCTGGGTGCCGACGCGGGTAACGGCGAGGCCATTGCGCGCCTCTATGCGGCCAAGGGGCGGCCGGCTTTCAATCCGTTGATCGCGCACGTCGCCGGCATTGATGCCGCGCGCGCTGCCGGCATCTTCACCGACGCCGCGGAAAAGCTGGCGGCCGTATTCTGGCCCGGGCCGTTGACGCTCGTGCTGGCCAGACAGCCGGATTGCCAAGTCGCCGATCTTGCACTGGCCGGACTCGACACCGTCGCGGTGCGCGTGCCCGCGCATCCGGTCGCGCACGCATTGCTTGCCGCCTTTGGTGGACCGATCGTTGCGCCCTCGGCAAATCGCTCCGGCCATATCTCGCCGACAAGCGCCGCGCATGTGCTCAGCGATCTGCGCGGCCGGATCGATCTCATCATCGACGCGGGCCCCTGCAAGGTCGGCGTCGAGTCGACGATTGTTTCCTGCGCCGGCGAGCCGACGCTTCTGCGTCCCGGCGGGCTTCCGCGCGACGCCATCGAACGGGTCCTGGGCGGTCCGCTGACGATAGCACCGACCGACGAAGAGGCTCCGCCTGCGCCGGGCATGCTGGCTTCGCACTACGCGCCGAAAGCGCTGCTGCGCCTGGATGCCGATGACGCCCAGCCGGGCGAGGCGTTGCTCGCTTTCGGGCGGGGACCGGATTTTGCCGGCCCGATGCTCAATTTGTCGCCGCGCCGCGACCTGATCGAGGCCGCCGCCAACTTGTTCTCGCATTTGCGCGCACTGGACGCTTCCGGTGCGAAGCGCATCGCGGTAATGAAGGTGCCGCATGGCGGCCTGGGTGAGGCGATCAACGACCGCCTCAAGCGCGCCGCGGCCCCGCGAGAAGGATAATCAGTGAATGAATGAGCAGTTGCGACGCGCGCCCTCGCCCGACCTGCTGCCGCGCTTCGCGGCCATCGTCGGCGACAAGTACGCAATCACCGATCCGGCCGAACTCGAGCCTTATCTGGTCGAAGGCCGCGGCATCTACCACGGCCGCTCGTCGATGCTGCTGCGTCCCGGCTCAGTCGGCGAAGTCCAGGCGATCCTCAAGTTCGCGAACGAGACCAAGACTCCGCTGGTGCCGCAGGGCGGCAATACCGGCCTGGTCGGCGGACAAATTCCCCTCGACGGCGAGCTGATCCTCTCGCTCGCACGGCTCGACAAGATCCGCGAAATCGACGCCGCATCGAACACCATGACCTGCGAATCCGGCGTCGTGCTGGCGAAGGCCCAGGAGGCCGCGGCCGCAGTCGACCGGTTGTTTCCGCTATCGCTCGGTGCCGAGGGTAGCTGCACCATCGGCGGCAATCTTTCCACCAATGCCGGCGGCACCGGCGCACTTGCCTATGGCATTGCGCGCGATCTCATGCTCGGGGTGGAGGTCGTGCTGGCCGACGGCCGGATCATGAATCTGCTTTCGAAACTGAAAAAGAACAACACCGGCTACGACCTGCGTCATATCTTCGTCGGCGCGGAAGGCACGCTCGGCATCATAACCGCGGCAGTGGTCAAGCTGTTCCCGCGTCCGCGCGCGGTGGAAACCGCTTTCGTCGGCGTCCCCTCTCCATCCGCCGCCCTGAAGCTGCTCAATCTGGCTCAGGCGCGCGTCGGCGGCACGGTCACCAGCTTCGAGTTGATCGTGCGTGAAGTTATCGAATTTGCCATCAAGCACGGCCACGGCGTTCGCGATCCGCTCGCCGGCAAGCACCCCTGGTATGTGCTGATGGAAGTCTCGTCACAGCATGGCGACGGCCTGCGCGAAAGTGTCGAGCAGTTGCTCGCCGACGCCACCACGCAAAGCCTGGTCGAGGATGCCACCTTGGCCGCCAGCTTCAATCAGGCCAAGGCATTCTGGCATTTACGCCATACCTTGACGGAGGTGCAGAAGCCCGAGGGCGGATCGATCAAGGCCGATGTCTCGGTTCCGGTCGCAGCGGTTCCGGAATTTTTGAGGGAAGCAGATGTGGCGGCCAAGGCGATCGTACCGGGCTGCCGGCCGGTGCCGTTCGGCCATCTCGGCGACGGCAACGTGCATTTCAACATCAGCCAGCCGGTCGGCGCCGACACCGCGCAGTTTCTCGCGCGCTGGGACGAGATCAACGACGCCATCAACAAGATCGTGCTCAAGCACACCGGCTCGATTTCGGCCGAGCACGGTATCGGCAAGCTCAAGCGCGACCTGCTGCCGAAGGTCAAGGACCCCGTCGCGCTCGAGTTAATGCGCAGCCTCAAGCGCATGCTCGATCCGAACGGCATCCTCAATCCGGGCAAGGTGCTTTAGCCGCAGCTCGAAGATCGGTGCGGCCCCTGCTCCTTAGAACAGCACGCCCTGCCCGTCATTTTTCTTGGTGCGCCTGGCAGGCTGTTTCTGCGGGGTGGGCGTTTGCTCGGGCGCAGGGTCGGCGGACGGCGAGCAGCGCTCCACCAACTTTGGATTGTCGTTCGCCGTTCGGTTGACAGCGGTCGAGACCTCGTAGGCCTCGAGCGCCGCGTCCGGGGCCGGCGCGACCAAAGTCATGGCGGTCTCCACATCGACATTCGCGCAATCGAGCCACAGGTTGAAGGCGTCCGCCGGAACGATCACCGGCATGCGATCATGGATGTCGCCGAGCGTGCGGTTGGCGCGCGTGGTCACGATTGCCGCCGTCTCGAGCTCTTCGCCGTTGGGCCCCATCCAGGTTTCCCACAAACCGGCAAACGCGATCGGTCCACCGGATTTCGCACGCACGAAGTAGGGTTGCTTACCGGCCTTGCTTGCCTTCCACTCGTAAAAGCCGTCGGCCGGGACAAGGCAACGCCGGCGTTTCACGGCAGCGCTGAAGGCGGGCTTATCCGTTAACGATTCGCCCCTTGCATTGATCAGCAGCGAGAAATTTTTCGGATCCTTGACCCAGGGCGGGAGCAGTCCCCATCGCACCAGCGCAAATTGCCGCTTGCCGTCGACCAGCCTTACGATCGCGATCGGCTGCGTCGGCGCGATGTTGTAGCGCGGCGGGAAATTGGGCTGGTCGGGATACCCGAACAGGGCCCGGATTGCTTCGGGTGCCGACGTCACGGCATAGCGGCCGCACATCAAACGAGCCCTAAATATCGGGTGCTTAAGCGCAATTTAACCCCGCATCGTGACACTGCGGCCCGATCCGCTTCGGGGGAAGGGGCTCGATGAAATATCAGAACTGCGCCGCCGTGGCGCAAGCTGCGGACGAGCCGCTTGATCTCGATGTGGGCCTCCGGCTCTCGGACGCCAATATCAATCCATCGACGGGTCTCGCGACCGACTACCTCAACCGCTTCAACGAAGCCGTCATGCTGCTCGACATGTTGGCCACCTGCCCGGAATTCCGTGATGACTTTCTGTCCTGGAAACCGATGAGCTATCGCGAGCACTTTGGTGTCTCCCACTCCCGGACTCGCGACCTCGCTATTGCCGCCTACGAGACGGCCGACCCGAACGTGCGCAGCGGCCTCGACACGCTAGCCGCGACGATGACCGTCGTGCTAGAGGCGACACGGGCGGCGATGACCTCCGACCTCAAGCCCGAAACGATCGCTGCGCTTGCGGGCAATGCCGTCGGATGGCTGAAGCCGATGATCGCGCGCGCCGGCGGAATCATCAACGGCGATGAAGAGGTCACAGACGCAGTGTCTCCGCAGGCGGTCGTCGATCAACTGATGAAGCGATAGAGCGCGTGGCTGACGAGCGAACCTATCCGCAACGCCCTTTTCTGGCGGTGAGCGCTGCCATCATCCGCGACGGCAAGGTGCTGATCGTGCGGCGAGCGCGCAAGCCAGCGCTCAACCTTTACTCCCTGCCTGGCGGGGCCGTTGAGGTCGGCGAGCAGCTTGCCGACGCGGTTGTTCGCGAGGTGCGCGAGGAAACTGCGCTCGACATCGAGCCGATTGCGCTCGCGGGGCACCGCGAAGCGATCATGCGTGACAAGGAAGGCCGGGTCGAACGCCATTTCGTCATCCTGTGTTTTGCCTCGCGGTGGCTCAGGGGCGAGCCGGTCCTCAACAGCGAGCTCGATGATGCATGCTGGGTCGATCCGGCGGAGCTTTCCGGCTACAAAACGACCGAGGGTCTGGCCGAAATTGTCGCGTCCGCAGTAGCGCTGATCGCAGCTGCGCGCTGACCCTCCCCCGTCTTGCGATTGCCTTCGGGCCGGCGCATATGTTCCGCGACTCATACCGGCTGGTTTTCCGTGAAAAAGCTGCTCGCCATTGCCTCGATTTTCTTTTGTCTGGCCGTGCCGGCTCGCGCGCAAAGCGATGCGCCGGCGCCGTTCGATGGCGATCTTGCGCGGCTGAGCGAGATCCTCGGCGCCCTGCACTATCTGCGCGCGGTCTGCGGCGCCAACGACGGCGCGAAGTGGCGCAACGAGATGCAGGCGCTCATCGATGCCGAGGCGCCGGGGGGCGAGCGGCGGCGCAAGATCATCGCCGGCTTCAATCGTGGTTATCGCGGGTTCCAGCAGACCTACCGGACCTGCACGCCCGCCGCCGATCTCGCCATAAGGCGCTATCTCGATGAAGGCGCGAAAATCGCCCGCGACATCACGGCGCGGTACGCCAACTAATTCACGCGATTAACCTTCTCTTATTTCCGTTTTTCGATCTAAAGTATTGATCTTATTAGCGTGTTTTCAATATTCGCTTGCACAGAACTATCCCAAAACTAACGATCTGCCACACAAACGCTGTCCCCGAGGTTTTGACCGCGTCAATTCGCGATGTCCGCTTTACCCCCGAAAGCAGGCATGTGCAGTGCAGTAGCTCATGTCTGCTTTGGGCCAAAAGCGGACATTCGACTAGCGGCAGGTTCGCTCAATTTGTGACCATCTGCCGCGACACGCGCGACGCGGCGCTATGGGACCGTTGTAATACCACCAAGGATATCCGAGTTCGTAAGTCGCGTAGTAACCAACGTAATAGGGGTTGTCATAAGTCCTGTAGGACGGCGGATAGATAGGATAGCACCCGTAATCTTGGGCCCGATTAACGCCGAGGCCGCATCCAGCTGCGACGCGTACAACTAGTCCAATCTGCGGTTGGCTGAATGGCAGGGCTTGGACGGTCGTAATGCTGGCGGCGGCTATTCCGAACAGCAAGAGTAGAAGTCGAAGCATTTTTTCTCCCAGTTGAGTTCGGTCTTAAAGAGCGGCCGGTTTCGGTTCTAAGCAGACGTGTGCAGTGAAAGAGCCTATGTATGCTAAGAGCCAATAGCGGACATTAACGACACGTCCGGTGCTGCTACTGCGGGCGAGCACGGCGTTTCACTGAGCGCGTATGTTCTGCAGCGTTGGCGACATAGTACGGGCTCACATTGCAGAAGCCACGATTGCCTGCCAAAATATTGCCTCTGCGGTAGCAGTCTTCGAACGAGTGATACTGGCAGTCCCAATAATTACTACCTGGGCCTAATTGGATCACCGCGCACCAAGGGGCTTGGTAGGCTTGGACCGGCTGTGGCCCGAAAAACGCACCGGCGAGAGCAGCGATAGCCACTAAATTAATGCGGGTCATCATCAACCTCCGTGCTCCCCGAGCCCGCCGATTTTCACGTCAACGCGGCGCAAAATAAATTGCCCTTTGGGGCACCAGGCGGATAGGCACTGATGTCCGCTTTGGGTCAGAAGCGGACATATGCAGTGCACCAAGGCATGTCCGCTTTACCCCCGATAGCGACCACGAAAGCGACTTCTCTCAAAAACCTATATCCGCTTTACCCCAAAAGCGGACACGTGCAGCGCACTAGTCGAGGTCAGCTAAGGGCCAATAGCAGACATTCTGTAATTCATTTTGATCACCTCGTTCGCAATAGGAACCGTCAATTCGCCAACAAGACGGGCAAGGCTGCATTCTCCAAGACGTGTTGGGTTGCTCCGCCGAATATCCACTGTCGCAATCGGCTCTGCGTGTAGGCACCCTTGATTAGAAGGTCGCAACCCAGTGATTGGGCTGATGCCAGGATCGCCTCACCAGTGTTTCTGCCATCAAGCTCAACTCTCATCGACTTTGCGACAATCCCATTGCACTGGAGGTATCGGATCAATTGTTCAGCCGAGGGTCCCACCACTCCCGTTCCGCCAATGACCGTCAGGACCGTAACGCGATCAGCTTTCTGAAGAATCGGCATCGCAAGGGCAATGGCTCGTGCCTGCTCTGTGCTGCAGTTCCATGCGATCAACACGTTGGTTGCAATCTGGCTTGGCGGCGATGGTGGAGCCAGTAGTATTGGTCGCCCGCTTTCGAACAGGCCCGATTCAATCGCTCTATCGTGCATGGGGCCCGAGTTTGCATCGCGCCGGTTCATCACAATCACGTCGAAAACGCGGCCATAGCTGCCAATAAAGCCTTCCCCCTCTGCCGCATGGTCCAACCAGCCGAATGACACCGATCCTGTCGTCTCGGTTGAGCGCAGCACGCCGTGTTCCTGCATGAAGATTTCAAAAATCTGTTTTGCTTTCCTCGCTTCTTCTTCAATGTCTTCTTTAAACCTATCCAGCGGTAGTCCCCCCATTGCATCGATGCCGCCAACAAGCTCGGTGACCTGCCAACGCAGCGCAAAACCTTCTATGTAGCTGTTGTTCCGTTGACCGAATAGAAGCGCGGTTTCCAGTGCTGACTGCATGTCATGGTTTTTCATCGGAACCAAGATCGTCTTCATGCTCATCGTCGCCTCCCTTCAATTGACCGTCTAACCGCAATGATGATCTCGGCGGGTGTGTTCCCTGTGGCGCTACGGCCCCACTCTGTGCACGACATCGTGCTCGCGTACGTGCTCGACCACCTTTAGGCCGAAATCCTTGTTCGGCCCCACTTCGAATTCGTACCGGCTCAAATTACCACTTAAAGGCTGAGGAGACCGCGAATGTCGACTTTGAGTCATTCGCGTCATAGCCGTGGCTGTTATGAGCAGGAGCGGTGCAATCAGAAACCCGCCATTTGGCTGCGAGCGCATGTCCGCTTTGGGTCAAAAGCAGACATGTGCGCCGCAATAAGTCATGTCCGCTTTACCCCCAATAGCGACCGCAAAAGCGGACATGGGGCGGAAGCTTATGGCCGCGAAATACCAGCCCCGTAAACAGACCGGCGCCTATCAAATACCGAACGGCTCAGCCGTTGCCGCAGCATATGATCAAAATGCTCACGGTCGGAGCATTTGGGAACGACATGGCGGCCGTTCCGTCCCTTGTTGGGCTGGCAGCGGTTTCTAGCGCCTCGTCGGATACGTCACAGGCGAGAATGGCTTCGTCGCTTTCGTTACAAATCGTGTCCATCGGTCGGTGTGGCTCCAAGTTTTGTCAGCACTCTGCCAGATGCGATTATGATGATTTCGGGCGAGCGAGGCGAGTTTTTTAAGCCAGATTGCCGTCAGTCGCTCTAACGAGAAGGCGACTGCGGATTTGACTTCCACTCGCGTGCGAGCTTCTGCGCTTCGGCTATCTGCGCGGGGGTCATGCGCCGTGCGATAAGGTCTCGCAAAGCTGCCGCACCTTCTCTGCCTTGCGCCGCCGACAAGCTGAACCACATGTACGCGCGGACCTTATCTTGCGGCACACCTAGGCCATTGTCGTAAAAGGTTCCAAGATTGTACTGGGCGTTGGCATTGCCTTGCTCGGCCAGAGGACGATTAAGCCGCACGGCGGTCGCGTAGTCGCGTCTTTTGAGCGCGGCATCAGCATCCTCTAACGGGCCTGCGGCCGCTGGTGCAGCAAAGCCCAGAACCAGAATGATGGCGGCGGCGACGTGCTTAAGCGTGAGATTCATGGTCTGTGATCTTCGCCCCTAGGCCATGAACTTATATTGACGTGCTGATGCGCTATCGAGATGTCGAATCGCATATAGTGGAACGATGAGCAACCAATTTGGCGATGCCGTTGACGTTAGCTGTCCGCATTGCGGGGCGCGGTACGTTGTAAGTTATGCCAAGTTGCCGATTGCCGACAGCGGTAGCGACTATTGTGAGTGTTGCAAACGGAGGATGTTCCAATGGAATTCAGCCTTGCAACCACTTTATAGGCTCGTGGAACGACCCGAGCGAAAACACCCATAACGCTTCACGCGTCGGATACATCCAACGCTAGGGGTCATGAGGATTAGATTTTGTCAGCGGGGTGGCTATAGGCGATTATCGATATTTTCGGGAATGCAGCTTTGCATTTAACCGTATCGCGGTGTCAGTGTGTTGCAATGCCAAAGCTGGATGGCATTTTAGAAACTGCGATCCACACCAAGGACATGGTGCGCTCCCGAGTGTTCTACGAAGGCGTGCTGGGGTTGGCGCCGATCTATAGCGATGACCGATTAACCGCTTACGCCGTGGCCGGGCGCGATGTTCTTTTAGTACTTCGCAAGGGCGCCACAGGGCAGACCGTTACCCTCCCCAGCGGCACCATTCCCGGCCATGGCGGGGATGGTGTATTGCATGTGGCATTTGCCATCGCCAAGGACGAACTCGACTGCTGGGAGGTGCATCTCGCTTCGCGTGGGGTGGTCATCGAAGGACGAAATGATTGGGAACGTGGCGGCCGCAGCATCTATTTCCGTGATCCCGACGGGCACCTTTTAGAACTCGCCACGCCGGGATTGTGGTCGGTGTATTAGCGCTGCAAACTCTCGCCCAGAGTCGACGCCGATGGAGGCTACTCATGACCTCATACATCGTGGGTCTTAGGCATAAAACACGGTCCAAAGTTCTAACAATAGAAGCCGAGGACGCTCTAATCGCAGCACTCAGGGCCAAGTATGAAAATCCAGACGCACTGATCACCTACGTCCGCAAGTCCAATCGACGCGGCGACTATCGTCACCCGCACGAGGGGCTGTTGGACAGAAAAACCAAATGAGATGTCCGCTTTACCCCCGAAAGCGGACATGTGCGGTGCATTTAGGGATGTCCGCTTTGTGCCAAAAGCGGACATAATATCGATATCGCAGCCGAATTCAGGCAGTTTCAGTGGGGGCTCGTACCACTACGTAAACATCCGTAGTTGATGGGTCAAAAATTTTTGATGTAGCGCAACGTTTCTCGATCTCGCATCAGCGATAGTGTTCGTGAAACGACAAGTGCGAGTAGCGCGGACGAGTAGCTTTTGTTTATTAGTTTGAGGCTTTTTCAATGTCCTCAAAACTGACGGCTGGCGATCTGCAGGTTATTGGCCGCGTTGCGGTCTTTCGCGGCCTGAAGCCCGAGACCGTTCACCATATCATTGCGCCGGCGACCGCCGTAATGTTGCGCCGCCACGAGTGGATCATGCGACAAGGCGAGCCGGCGACAGCATTTTTTATAGTCATCGATGGCTGGATAAAACTTTATCGTAGCACGCTGTCGGGAGACGAAGCCGTTATCGAAATTATGACCAAGGGCGACAGTTTCGCCGAGGCAGCCGCATTTACCGGCAGTCGATATATTGCGAGCGCCGAAGCGGTCGACACCGCGCGCGTTGCACGCGTCCCTGCCGATCACCTTGTTAAGTGCATCCACGAAAATCCTGTTATCGCATCATCGATGATCGCGTCAATTTCCACCCACATGCATCACCTCGTTCAGCAAGTCGAACATCTCAAGGTGCAAAATGGCGTGCAACGGGTCGCCGAATTTCTTGCGTCGCTGGCTTTGGCGAATCAGCACAAGTCTGCAGTAGTCCTTCCTTATGATAAGGTATTGATAGCAGCACAGCTCGGGTTGACGCCTGAGTCACTGTCACGTGCCTTTGCCAGATTGAAAGCGGTCGGTGTCGCTATCGACGCAGCACACGTTGTGGTGAAGGACGTTGCTAAATTGCGTCAGATCGCGGCCGACGATCGTGGCTCGGTGCGAGGTAGTTTGTGGTCGATACATTGAGGGGCAAATGTCTGCTTTGGGTTAAAAGCAGACATTTGCAGTGCACCAGCCCATGTCCGCTTTACGCCCGAAAGCGGACATGTGCGGTGCATTTAGGGATGTCCGCTTTGTGCCAAAAGCGGACGTTTCAAAGTTTTCGTTCTAGTTTACTCTAGTGCGCTCCAGGGTGCCGCTTGCGGGGGCAGCATGCGCTCGAAACACTGCCTCAATTATCATGATTTCCGGGAACTGGCGCGACGGCGTCTGCCAGGCCCGATCTTCAATTACATCGATGGCGCTGCCGATGATGAGACCACGTATCGAAGAAACACGGCTGCATTCGAAGAATGCGACCTCTTACCAAATGTTTTGAGGGGTGTAGAGCACGTTGACTTGTCAGTCGTCGTGATGGAGCAAAAACTGCAGGTCCCATTTTATTGCTCACCGACTGCCCTGCAGCGGCTCTTCCATCATCAAGGCGAGCGCGCTGTGGCCCATGCCGCGCAAAAATTTGGAACTATGTTCGGAGTTTCATCACTTGGCACTGTCAGTCTGGAAGAAATTTCATCCAACTTCTCGTTTCCACAAGTTTATCAATTCTATTTCCACAAAGATCGGGGCCTTAACAACGCAATGCTTGAGCGCGCGAAGGCAGCAGGCGTGCGCGTTATGATGCTGACGGTGGACTCGATCACCGGCGGTAACCGCGAACGTGACCTTCGCACCGGATTCTCGATACCTCTTCGGCTGACACTAGAAGGAATGATTCAATTTGCCATAAAACCGAAATGGGCGATTGAGTATGTCACTCACGAAAAATTCAGGTTGCCACAATTGGAACAACACGTCGACATGAGCGGCGGGGCGACCTCCATAGGCGGCTACTTTACTAAAATGCTTGACCCTTCAATGAACTGGAACGACATCGCCGAAATGGTCAAACGTTGGAATGATAAATTCTGTCTGAAAGGCATTATGAGCGTCGGCGACGCAAAGAAAGCTATCGATATTGGCTGCTCAGGCATTGTCGTATCGAACCATGGCGGACGTCAGCTTGACGGATCACGTAGTTCATTTGACCAGCTTGCTGAGATTGTCGACGCCGTCGGCGACAAAATCGATGTTCTATTTGATGGCGGTGTTCACCGCGGAACTCACGTATTGAAGGCGCTTTCACTTGGTGCCAAAGCGGTTGGACTCGGCCGTTTTTATCTTTTTCCCCTTGCCGCAGCGGGACAGCTGGGTGTGGAACGGGCGCTCGGGTTGATGCGTGCGGAGATTGAGCGTGACATGCGACTCATGGGGTGCAGTTCTATTCAACAGCTCTCTCGCAGCAATCTCAGATTCCGCAGTTAATGAGCCGGATACTAGATAAGTGAAATCGCAAGGATGAATGTCCGCTTTGGGTCAAAAGCAGACATTTGCGCCGCGAAATGCCATGTCCGCTTTACTACCGAAAGCGACATGTGCAGTGCACTAGCATCCCGCAAGGCGCCGACGTGCACGTGCGCCGAGCAACGGCCCGGGATTGTGCCCGAGCAGCTTGAGGCTCTTGATACGTTCCTGCATCTCAGCGCCGTATCTTCGCCTAGCTAAGCGTAATTAAAGTCACCGTGCGTGTCGTGTGATAAGCGGCGCGCTGCCGCCACGCATTCTGCGCGCGCTTTTCGGCGGCGCGCGTTTGTCGCGTGGCCGATTGCAGGGCGACGACGCTGGCTGCTGCTCGGTTGAGGTTGGTTTTCGCTCAGTCATGATTGTTTGATTTCGAGATTTTCTGAGTCACTCATATTTTTTGATCCAAAGCGCTCGGGGTCGCCCGTGTGCTACAAAAAGTTGCCCGCCCCCCCGACGACAACTCAAGCTTCACGGGAAATGTAAGTAACAACACACGTGCACCCACCCGTTTGCGACTTCACTTCCCCTCTATATTTACACTCGTACATGAATAGACAAACTTGAAAGCGCGGTGCCCGCTTGGCTGCACGACGACAGCAAGCCCTGGCTGGCGCACATCCCATACCGCATAGGGGCGCGACGCCAGTGGCTTTAAGCTTTTGACGAAACTGTCCGTGAACTTCTGCTTGCGCGGGGCTGCTGGACGCTCCCCGTTGCGGCATGGACGTGCCATTTCAAAACTAACCTACAACTAACGATCTGCTGATTTTTGAGAGAACGTTGTCGGGCGGGGTAGCGCAGAAGTCCAGCAATTACGGGCACTCTTAACGATGCGAAACGACACAGAGATTAACCTTCTCTTAAGTGTAGGCTATTGGCGCCTGATCCCCGTGCTAACGTCTTTTTGGACGTATTGGGCGTCCGCCTGGACGCCTGGGGACTTACTATGCCGGTTACCGAGAATCCTATTCACGCGAGCGAGCCTGTTTCCGATCGCGAACAGAAAATGATGGCACTGGGCTACCTGCACGAAGCCTGGGCGGAAGCGCGCCACGATGGCATTGACGGCGACTGCCTTGCGCAAGCGTGCCTGTTCGCCGCGCTCGCTGAGTTCGTGACCACCTATGGCGAAGAAGCCGCCGCAGCCTTCACCGATGGACTGAGCGCACGCATCCGCAATGGTGAATTCACGCTCGAGCAGCCCCGGCAATAACGCCTCGACGTCTTTTCAACTCGCAAGCGTTTCCAGGAATCTGACGCGCTCGCCCTGGGCCGGTGTCGCAAGCGCGCCCTGCCACATCACCTTGCGCCCGCGTACGAAGGTCCCAACCGGCCAACCAGTCACGGTCACGCCGTCATAGGGCGTCCATCCCGCGCGCGAGGCCATCCATTTGTCGGTAATTGTTTCGCGCCGCTTGAGATCGACGATGGTCAGGTCGGCGTCATAGCCGGCAGCGATGCGCCCCTTCGAGGCGATCCCGAACAGCCGTGCCGGGCTGGCGCTGGTGAGATCGACGAAGCGCAACAGTGACAGCCTGCCAGCGTTGACGTGGTCGAGCATGACGGGCACTAGCGTCTGCACGCCGGTCATGCCGGATGGACTTGCCGGATAGACCTTGGCCTTTTCCTCGCGCGTATGCGGCGCGTGATCCGAGCCGAGGACATCGACGACGCCCTGCGCAATACCGCTCCAGATTCCGGCGCGGTGCGCCGCATCGCGCACCGGTGGATTCATCTGCGCGCGCGTGCCCAGCCGCTCGTAACACCCAGGCGCTTCCAGCGTGAGGTGATGCGGCGTCGTCTCAACCGTGGCCACGTCCTTGTGACCGGCGAGGTATTCCATTTCCTCCACCGTCGACACGTGCAGCACGTGCACGCGCGCGCCGGTTTCGTGCGCAATCGTGACCAGGCGCTGCGTCGCCTTGAGCGCGGCAATTTCGTCGCGCCAGACGGGGTGCGAACGAGCGTCGCCCTCGACGCGCAGGTTTTTTCGCTCGTTCAGGCGCGGCTCATCTTCGGCGTGAAACGATGCACGGCGGCGGATGACTTTGAGCACCGCACGCAGCCCGGCATCATCGGCGACCAGCAGCGAGCCGGTGGACGAGCCCATGAAAACCTTTACCCCGGCGCAGCCGGGGAGCCGCTCCAGCTCGGCGAGATGCTTCGTATTGTCGGCGGTTGCCCCAACGAAAAAAGCAAAGTCGCAATGCATGCGATGATGCCCGCGCTTGACCTTGTCGGCGAGCGCCTCGGCACTCACGGTCAGCGGGTCGGTGTTCGGCATCTCGAACACCGCAGTGACGCCACCCATCACCGCCGAAAGGGAGCCGCTCTCAAGGTCTTCCTTGTGGGTGAGGCCGGGCTCGCGGAAATGAACCTGGGTGTCGATCACGCCCGGCAGGAGATGCAGCCCCCGGCAATCGATCACCTCGCCCGCAGACGCGCGCGACAGGTCGCCGATCGCCCGGAAACGGCCGCCGCGAATGCCGAGATCGCGCACGCCTTCGCCGTCATGGTTGACGACCGTGCCGCCCTTGAGGATCAGATCGTAGGTGTCAGCCATGCGCTGCCGGAACTGGACTTGAGGCCTGTCCGACAGCGCTTACGTTCCGCCGCGAGTTCTGGCAAGAGACTATCGAAACAGACCCCAGAGAACCGGCATGCAGACAGCACTTCTCCTCGATCGCGGCGTAGTCAAAGTGGCCGGCGACGACGCCCGGCGCTTTCTCAACGGGCTGGTGACCGGCGATATGGCCAAGGTCGCGGCAGGCAAGCCGTGCTTTGCGGCGCTGCTTAAGCCGCAGGGCAAGATCATCGCCGACTTCATCATCGCAGAGGCCCCGGCCGAGGACGGCGGTGGCTTTTTCCTGGACTGCCCGCGGGCCCTCGCCCCGACGCTGGTGGAAAAACTAAACTTCTACAAACTGCGCGCCAAGGTGATCTGCGAAGACCTCTCGGAAGTGCTCGGGGTGATGGCGGTCTGGGGCGGAATGGCCGACAGCGAATACGGCCTGAGCTACCCGGATCCGCGGCTGCCGGCGCTCGGCTCGCGCGTCATGTTGCCGCCGCATCTGGCGGCCGCTGCCGCCGCCGATCTCGGCGCCAGTTTCACCGATGCGGACGATTATGAAACCCATCGCATCGCCCTCGGCGTGCCGCGCGGCGGCCTCGACTTTGTCTACGGTGACACGTTTCCGCACGAAGCGGACATGGATCAACTCAATGGCGTCGACTTCGACAAGGGCTGCTATGTCGGCCAGGAAGTCGTCTCGCGGGTGGAGCACCGCGCCAGCGCCCGCAGCCGCGTCGTGCCGATCGCCTACGATGAATTCGCGCCGAGCTCCGGCCTGCCAATCATGGCCGGCGAAAAGCAGGTCGGCACGCTGGGCTCTACGGCGAAAGGCCGGGGCCTTGCATTGATGCGGCTCGACCGGATTGCGGATGCTTTGGCTGCGAACACGACGCTGGAAGCGGGTGGCGTCGCTGTCCGCGCGGTGAAACCATCCTGGGCGAAGTTCGACTGGCCGGGCGAGGCAAAGGCGATCTCATGAGCAAAGTGATTGTCCACGCGGACGGCCTCGTGCGCTGCCCCTGGCCAAAGCAGGATCCGCTCTACGTCGCCTATCACGACGATGAATGGGGCGTTCCCGAATATGACGATCGCGCGCTGTTTGAAAAACTTGTGCTCGACGGCTTTCAGGCCGGCCTGTCGTGGATCACCATCCTGCGCAAGCGCGACAATTTCCGCCGGGCATTCAATGATTTCGAGCCGGAAAAAATCGCGCGCTACCCGAAGCGCAAGATCGAGTCGCTGATGAAGGACGCCGGCATCGTGCGCAACCGGGCGAAGATCGAAGGCGCGGTGTCGTCAGCACGGGCGTGGCTCAAGATCATGGAAAGCGGCCCCGGATTCTCGAATTTTTTGTGGGACCATCTCGACGGCAGGCCGCAACAAAACAAATTCACCTCGACCAAGCAGGTGCCGGCGGAAACCGCGCTGTCGAAAAAAATATCGAAGGAACTCGTTGGGCAGGGTTTCAAGTTCGTCGGCCCCACCATCGTCTACGCGTTCATGCAAGCCGTCGGGATGGTCAATGATCATCTCGTAACCTGTCATCGCCACACAGCTGTGTCGAAACTCGCCCGGAAACGATGAGCAAGCCGACTACCGCGCGAGGCCCGAAGGCGCCGCCGCGCGCATGGCAGCGGATGTTGTCGGGACGGCGGCTCGATCTCCTCGACCCTTCCCCGCTCGACGTCGAGGTCGATGACATTGCACACGGCCTTGCACGCGTCGCGCGCTGGAACGGGCAGACGCAAGGCGGCCACATCTTTTCTGTTGCGCAACACTCCTTGCTCGTCGAGGCGCTGGCGCGCGCCAAGGTTCCGCGACTCGACAACAAGGGCCGCCTCGCGATCCTGCTGCACGACGCGCCGGAATATGTCATCGGCGACATGATCTCGCCGTTCAAGGCAGTGATCGGCGACAGCTACAAAGCCGTGGAGAAGCGACTGCTTGCCGCCATCCATTTGCGTTTCGGGCTGCCGGCAAAGCTGCCGGAGCCGCTGCAGGCGCTCATCAAGGCGTCGGACAGGAGCGCGGCGTATCTCGAGGCGACGCGGCTGGCGGGGTTCGCGGAAGCCGAGGCCCGGAAATTTTTCGGGCCGCCTCCGAAATTTTCGGCAGCGCTCGAACGCGACTATCTCAAGCCCTGGCCCGCAGGGACCGCGCAGGCCCGCTACCGCGAGCGCTTCGAAAAGCTGCTCGGCAGCTGAGCCTTTCCAAGATGCAGCTCAAGCCCTACATAAGGGCCAGGAATCGCACGAACGATCCATGATCCACGTCTGCTCACTTTCGCGCCTGCATACCACGGTCGACGAGACCGGCGCGCAACACATCGTGACCTTGCTGCGGCTTGTCGACAGGGTGCAGCGGCCAAGCCACATCGCGCCTCAGAACCACCTGGTGCTCTCCGTCGACGATATCACCATGCCGATGGACGGCTACACGATGCCGGCGCACGAGCACGTGCAGCGGCTGATCAGTTTCGTCAGTGCCTGGGATCGAAAAACGCCGATGGTGATGCACTGCTTCGCCGGAATTAGCCGGTCGACGGCGGCGGCCTATGTGGCCGCCTGTGCCCTCAACCCGCAGCGCGGCGAAATGCAGATTGCCTGGGATATCAGGCGCTCCTCGCCCACCGCGCAGCCGAATTCACGCATCGTCTCGGTCGCCGACCGCCTGCTTAATCGCGATGGCCGCATGATCCGCGCAATCGACGCTATCGGCCTCGGCGATGCAGCGATCGAAGGCCACCCGTTCCGGCTCGATTTGCTCTAACCCATACGGCCCTACGGCCGCTATTCGACTCCCTCCCGGCAAAGTAGCATTGCAGCGACTCATCCATGTGGGGGGCGAGCGATGTCGGAAGTGGTCGGAGTTCTGTTTCTGATACTTCTGGTCTTGGCGATACCGGTCATCTCCATCGTCGCTCTGGTGATGACACTGAATGCCCGCGATGGGGTGCGGCGACTTGAGCGTCGTATCGCGGCGCTAGAAGCGGCGGGCGGGGGTCAGCCAGGTGTTGCTCCAGCCGCAGAGCGCGCTCCCGCAGCCCCGGTACAAGCCGCCGAACCGCCGCCGGTCATTTTCGAACCGGCAGCCGATCCCCAGACTCCCGAGCCGGCCGCGCCTGCACCGGCCGTGTCCAAGCCGGCGCCAGCGCGGGCGACGCTGGAGGAACGGTTCGGCACGCAATGGGTCGTCTGGATCGGCGGCCTTGCGCTCGCGCT
>Ga0207428_10001265_pt1 | contig 27066 bp, 34 predicted proteins | sample RhiMethybrSRZTD1_FD_187600 | JGI IMG/M metagenome (GOLD analysis project Ga0207428, IMG submission 187600) | Populus rhizosphere microbial communities from Tennessee, USA - Rhizosphere MetaG P. TD hybrid SRZTD1 (SPAdes) (version 3) | ecosystem: Host-associated > Plants > Roots > Rhizosphere >...
GCAATATCTCTTTTGGATATTTCAGTTCGCAGGTAGAACAATAATTAAAAAAAGTATAATCGATTCTGCTGGGAATTGGTTTTAATCTAGCTTTCTTACTTTTGGAATTTACTAAACATTGTGATAAGGAGTTATTTTCTAAACAAACTTCAACCATTTTATCGTAAAACTTGGTTCCTATTAATTTAGATTTAGTTTCTACAACATTAGATACTTGCTTACTGTCATTAAGAACCATTTAGAGTTACTCCTGATAATATCAAGAAAGAAAAAAAATGATTTAGTTGACTAGCAGAGCTACTCAACTTTTATGTCTTTGGATTTTGACTTGAGAGGCTTTTTGAGCTGTATCTTTAATTCCAGTATTCCGTTTATGTAGCTGGCCTTTGTAGAATCACTGTCTAATTCTTTATCTACGGGAAGTTCTGTATGGTATTTCTTATTACCCTTTTCTGCATTTATTGTTACTAGACCTTCCTGCATTGATACCTTTACGTCTTCTTTAGTTATGCCTGGCATCTCTGCTGTTATTATCATCGTATTTTCCTTTTCATTAAATGTTGTATCTACAAGTGGTTGGCGGACGGTACTTTGTTCTATCAGTCCCTTCGAAGAAGGTCTTACATTACCAAATTCCTTAATGTGAGGTTTTCCCTCTGGTCCTACAGTTATTTGATATCCATAAAAGTATGGACCTGTTTCTGATGTGTTGGTGGTGCCTGTTTCTCTTACTGTTCTGAACATCCTGTTGAGCATGTCCTCAGCCTCGGAAAATTCTTTGTCTATCTGTTCAAAAAATCTATCTCTAAATCCCCACGGATCTTTCCACAATTTTGCATTTCACCTTACATTATGTAATGTGCATTACAATATATATATTTTTCTCTTTAAATGAGAGATTTTATTACCATCCACAAAAAATCGCTCTACAGGTCGCTATCGATCAAAACCATAAACATGCTAGTTCAATTTAATAGACTGGAATTGCACAACTTTTAATAATGTCAGCAGAATTCACAGATTAAAAAGTTGGTACTTATGACATATAGAAACATCGGAATTGTTATCGGTTTTTCGGCAATATTTCTCGTTTTCACGTCAAATATAGTAATGAATAGTGATCATTTTCTTCAAGGGGCACCCTTTAAAAAACATAAAAACAACGTCTCTAAATTTGTGAAAAAACTTAAAGAGCGCATAAAACATCAGGTCGAAGTCCACCATCATGACATAAAGAAGAAGGATGATAAGAAGAAGGATGATAAGAAGAAGGATGATAAAAAAACAGCAATTGTGCAACATGAATACAATTTTGCTGACGAAGGCGATAATAAGCGTATAGATTTTAATTTTGCTGCCGCAGGTGATTTTGGATGTTCAAAAAATGCGGAAAATACGGTTAGCAATATGGAGGATAAAAAACCTGAACTAGTGTTACCTCTTGGAGACCTTTCTTATGATAAGAGTGCCAATTGTTGGCTTGATCTTATCTCTCCGTTCAGTAATGAATTAAAAGTAACTCTAGGATTTCATGATGTTAACGATGGAGCGCCAAAAATGAATCAATATAATGACACTTTTAATATGAAAGAACCATTTGGTTCTTTTGATTACAGGCACGTGCATTTTATTACGATGTCCTCTGAATCTGAATATCAGCCAGGTTCTGCACAATACAACTTTATAATTGATGATTTGAATAAAGCGTCAGAAAACAAAGATATTGACTGGATAGTAGTAACGACTTATGGACCATTTTACACATCACCATCGACACATAACGCTGAAAAAGTGCTACGGGAAATATATCACCCCCTCTTTGAAAAATATGATGTCGATCTAGTATTGCAGGCTCATAACCACAACTACCAGAGAACATATCCAATATCATATAATTCAGCTGGTGATAGCGCAAATCCTATTGTAAAAAATCAAAATACGACTGGATATAATAATGACACAAAGGGAACCATTTTTGCAGTTGTAGGAACGGGTGGAGAGAGTTTTTACCCCTTAGCGAGTCAGGCACCTTACGTGGCGAACCAAATTGGCGGAAAGTTTGGGTTTCTAGATGTAGATATCAGTAATGGAAATCCCCACACTAAATTGACTGGAACTTTCTATGATAATAGGGGCGGGAACATATCAGATCAATTTACAATTGAAAAAGAAATAAAAAATAAAGACGGAGATGTCCAACCTGAACCTCAAAGCAGTTCAGACGATACGCAAAAATCAATAAATAAAGATGTAAATGTCCAACCTGAACCTCAAAGCAGTTCAGACGATACGCAAAAATCAAGTTCGGATCGCGATTATCTTCCCTCCTATGGTAAATAGTTCCCTGGATAAGAAAAGATTATGACAAATTCTGGATAATTAGAGAGGCCCTATAGCTGTTGGTAGTAGAATACCGATAATAGTTGTAATTATCCATATGCCTACTGCCACTATCAAGGCTTTTAGCCATCCCATATGATAGATACCTTTTAGTGCCAATAGCCACGCTATTCCACCCAAGACTGCAGAAAGAAAACCATTCCCCAACAGAACATAGGCAATTCCATATACTATTGATCCTATAATTGCAGTGAACAGTGCCAATTTTAGGCTTCTTCTTTGTCTCATAAATAAGGTTACTAGGTAAATTACGACAGTAGAAACTAGTAATCCTACAAGAAAAACAATAATTGAAGTTGCACTGAGGTTCTCAACTGCCATTGATATATACAAATTATGTACAGTGGCTTAAATAGATGACCGGAAATACGTCTCAAATCGATTTATACTTTGTAAACCATGTAAGTGCATGAACAAGTCAAAAATCAAAGACAGTCATTTTAGACATTGACACTGGGGTATCACGTGAGAGTTTACAAAAGATTGCTAATATTCTAAACGACGATTTAGCAGATGAATATGTACTATTGACAAGACAAGAAATTACCATTGGAATGTAGAGGATCCTAGATTCAATGATCTCCACAAGTTTTTTGAGGAGCAATATGAAGTATTATCTGCTGCAGTTGATGAAATCGCAGAGAGGGTAAGAGCCGTTGGTGGCAGGACCAGGACTACATTGAAAGAATTCATAAATTCTTCTCAAATACGGGAAGATGTAGGGTCGTATCCTAATGCTGATACTATGTTAGGTAATCTTTTATCTGACCATGAAACTATAATTAAGACACTTAGGAAAAATATCAATGAGTGTCAAGAGCTAAACGATGAAGGAACCGCCAACTTTCTAACTGATAAAATGGAAGCTCATGAAAAAATGGCTTGGATGCTGAGATCGTTTCTAGCATAGCATATACTTTGTTTAATTAGATCTGGCATACCAGCAATTATCCGTGCACTACTGTTAAAGTGCGACTACGCATATAGCCTCATTGGCTAGTTTTATGTGGCCACTTTGATGGTCAGCAAATAGTAGTTTAGCCTTATCAGTAATAGCATTCCATATTTCCTCTTTTCTCTTTTCAGTTTCGTTAGCCAATAGTGTTCGAATATATGAAACGATATCCTGATTGAATTTCGTATAGTCCTCTGCCGAATCAAATTCAAATGTCACATTTATGGTTTCACTTTGTATGTCTGTAAATCCTGCTTTTAGTAATGATTTCTTGAATCCACCTACATCGGCTAAACTAAACGGACCAGGAACCGCCTGACCCACTAAGGGATCTCTTATGTATTCTCTAGCAGTACTCATTGGTATATTTATGAGTGGAACTTTTGATGGTTCGGACCAAACAGCAACTGCCAACTTTCTGCCAGGGAGTAACATTTGATGAATCTTGACCAAAGCATTGTCCAGATTCGGGAGAAACATTAGTCCCCACCTACAAAGAATAGCGTCAAAAGCCTGATTTGTTCCTAGTTCAAGATTTTCAGCATCACTCTGTTTAAAATCCATTATATCATCCAATCCCAGAGAGCGAGATCTCTCCTCTGCAATAGCCAACATTTCTGTAGACATGTCTGTGGCAGTAACGTGACCTCCTTTACCAACAACTTTGGCTGCACTAACTGCCGGTTCACCAATCCCTGTTGCTATATCTACTACCCGATTTCCGGGTCTAATTCCTGCGAGTTCTATTAATCTATCGCTAACATGTTGTGCACCATTCTCAAATGTCTGCCACCACTTCTGCCATCCCCTTGCAACACTATCCCAGCTTTTTCTTTGATCTACCTTAAACTTGTCAGGATTAAAATCGGAATTCATTATTATAATTGATATTCTCTTCTCAATCTTATTAGAATTATCATGGAGATTCTGTTATGTGAAATAAAGTGAAAAAAAATAAGAACTAAAGCGTGCTATTCGCACCTTTTTTGCCTATTAATTCACGGAAGAAAATGGATCTTTTTCGTTACTTTTGATTCTCATGTCACCGTGATTGTCAGCAGTTTCTTCGTCATCAACAGGATCACGTGTGTCTGTTGGTCCAAGTAATCCACCTAGATGAGAATTAACGTTAGTGGATTTATCATTATTAGAAAGATCTATTTTATCTTCATTATGTGTCGACTTTGGTTTGTCATCTGTAAGTCCGTCATTGCTTATTTGTTTTGAAATAGAAGGTTTGGCTTTGGTATCTACTTTGTCTGACAGTGGCTTTGCGTTAGTGTCAGTAGCTGCATTATCATTAGGTTTGTCCTCTGATAGTGGTTTGGCTTTGGTATCTTGTTTGTCTGACAGTGGCTTTGCGTTAGTGTCAGTTGCTGTGTTATCATCGCTTAGTTTGTAGGTTATAGTTGGTTTGTCCTCTGATAGTGCTTTGGCTTTGGTATCTACTTTGTCTGACAGTGGCTTTGCGTTAGTGTCAGTAGCTGCATTATCATTAGGTTTGTCCTCTGATAGTGGTTTGGCTTTGGTATCTTGTTTGTCAGACAACTTTGCGTTTGTGTCAGTAGCTGTATTAACTTCACTTTGTTTGTAGGTTATAGTTGGTTTGTCCTCTGATAGTGGTTTGGCTTTGGTATCTTGTTTGTCAGACAACTTTGCGTTTGTGTCAGTAGCTGTATTAACTTCACTTTGTTTGTAGGTTATAGTTGGTTTGTCCTCTGATAGTGGTTTGGCTTTGGTATCTTGTTTGTCAGACGGTATTGCATTTGTGTCAGTAGTTATATAGCTTATAGTTGGTTTGCCGTTCTCATCTTTGACTATTACTGGTTTAGCCTTAGTATCCCCTTTATCAGACACTTGTTTTACATTTGTGTCAGTAACTATATTATCACTAATACGTTCAATTATTTTCTTCTTTGCAGTTTTGGATATACTAAAATGATCGTCTATAACCCCATCATTAGTAACGAATTTTGCATCCAATTTATTATCAGAAAGATGGATGTCCAAAATTCCAAAATTTGAATCCTGTTGGGATGCTATAAATGGAGCTGAATCTGATAAACCATGAAGGTTTACTCCACCGGTTCCCACTATGGCAAAAATTTCACCATCGGGATTTTCGTAATCTGTCTTCATAGTACTTGTTACTATCGGGTTTGACGGTGTCGCTTGATTAAATTTTAAGGGAAAACTTCTCTCATAGTTATGAACATGACCTTGTAAAACAAGATCTACACCGTATTTGTCAAATAGTGGATGATATAATTGACAAGCTTCGTCTCCTCCACAATCAAATTCCTTAAAAGTGTTAGGAGAAGAATAAAATGGAGAATGCATGGTAACGATTATCCATTTGATATCGGGGTTATTTGCAGCATTTCTCAGATCGTTTACCACAAAATTATATTGCTCGGAATTTGTGTCAAACTTTTCTTCTGTTGCCATTGTTAATACATGAACATTGTTGATATTATAAGAGTAGAATGGATTTGAAAGTCCAAAATGACTCAGGTATGAATCAACGAGACCATGATCTTCATGATTTCCCAAATTAATTTTTGTAATTGAATCTACTGGTTTTATGAGATCAAGCCAGCAAGTAGAAGTTTTCTCATAAGAGTAGTCTCCAAGTGCCAATAATAGTTGAGGATTCTTGCTCTTTACATTGTTTACAGTTTTTTCAGTATTGCTAGAACAACCCCAATCTCCAGCTGCAGCAATATGTGTATCGGTTGCTGCGAGTACTTTATGTAAAAATGGTGGTGTATACGCTACCATTGTCAGTAACAGTAATAATGGCACTACGGACATAAGTAATTTTAGACTAATATTCTCAATGTATCTAATCATATCCTAATCCAGAATAATTTTAATTAAATATCGCTTTAAGTCCTTCTTTACTATATTAGTGTTAAAATTTCGAAAATTGATTTCTGTACGTTGTTCTGATTCTATTTATGATTCCAATTATACCAATTAATTTTATACATTAATTTACGAATCTTTTTTCTACAAAAATGTTTGTCAAAAAATAATAAAGGAGAATAACATTTGAAATAATAAACATGTACAGCATTTTGTACGTTACTATTATCGTCTTTGCTGCATTGTCATCTTTTAATTTTTATGAAAATGTGTTTGCCATCGAACTGAAATCGACAGATTCATTGACAAACAACTTTAGCAATAACTTAAAGTCCAAAATACACAATCTAATCTCAGAAGCGCTAAATGGTACCAATATCTCTAGTAACACTGGTAACACCGTCAACACTAGTTCCCATTTGACCAATGGTTCTAGCCTTATATCCAGCCAGGTACTGATATCCAGTAGCAAGAGCAAAATTGTGTCTATTAATACTAGTAGCACTAATGATAGCAAATCAACAATTAAAAATCAAGTTATAACTAAGAACGGAGTATGCAGTTCAGAAAAGGTTGGTGGTAATGGCAATGATACTCTGAGCTCTATTGGTAAATGTAATGACGAGCTAACAGGTGGGCCTGGTGCTGACAAGTTTACTTGCGGTGAAGGAAACGATACCATAAGAGATTATAATCCAAAAGAAGGCGATATAATTCTAGACCGACCGAATTGTGAAAAAATACTTTGAGAAATTAAAAAGTTTTAGTTATTATAATATTGCAGGTTTTAGTATAACCGTTTACGGTAAACACGTTATTATTAATAATAAAAAAGTTATGCCTTTCTTATACCACTGAATGGAGCACCAATAATTTGCTTCCTCGCTATCCTCACGACTTCGTATATGAGATTCTTGACATCCCCAGCTGTTTTGCCTAGCAGCCTAACTATTATTCCTTGTCGGCCTGGTAGAAATGAGATGCCACCAGCTATCCTGCCCTCAATTTCAAATCCTTTAATTCTTTCATTAATCTCATCCAGGAGCTCTTTTACATAATGTTCTCCTGTTACGATGTATATTGTACCAAGTACTTCAAAATTTCCCAATATTCCATCAACCCTCAAGTCGTCTTTCTTTGGATCTAACTTTACTATATCTATGAACCTAGGTTTACCAGATTGGTACCTTGCGGTAGTTTTTATGTAGCAGATATCGTATTGGAATTTTTCACCACTTGCTACTCTGCCGGGAACTATTGTTTCTGAATAGATAATTGTGGCCTTTTCATGTACTATCAATTCTACATCTTGGTAGAATCTAGAATTACGAAATGGTATTATCTGATCTGGGATATACTCAAGATAGGCACCTTCGTCTACCTTAATATTGGCAATATGAGTTCCATAATTGTTTTCCATCTTGTAGATTCTCGTAGCTCCTTGTGTGGTGATGTGAACAAGAGAATTTTTACCGAGTGCGATATCTGTACGATATCGGTCTCCTTGCAAAATTCCCCCTGATGGGGAGATGATATAAATGTAAGCCATGGCGGGAAGAGTCTCCTCCAAATAAGTTGCGCGTTGTATGAACAGTGGTACGCGACAATATTGGTCTTCTAAAACTGTCTTTCCGGTAGCATTGTCCCTTTCTAGTTTAAGTTTCAAAATACCCACCTTTCCTGACTTGCCCACAACATGCTGTCGAGTTTTTGCTAAATATGCCTCAATCTCTGGAGGAATATTTTGTGGTTCATAGGAATCGACAGACATTTTTAATCTGCGTCCCAAATTAGGTTGATACACCTGCCTATCAACACAATTTCCACAAAACACTTTTGAGCCTCGCTAATTTGAAAGTGTCTAGACAATTTACTATTATTAGCCAGTTATCTTTTTACTAGGTTTTTTGGTGCAGCGGCAAAAAGAACATCATTTATTATATAAGATATAACTGAATCGATCCCTTGGCTTGTTTTAGAATTGACAAAAACAGTTGGTTTGCTTTTTCGAACTATTTTTGCATCACGCTCCATTATCTTTAAATCTGCTCCAACATATGGAGCGATATCTATTTTGTTTATTACAAGAAGATCGCAACTTTCTATTCCCAGTCCCCTTTTTCTAGGATATTTGTCGCCACCTGTCACATCGATTATATAGATAAAGTAGTCAGCAAGAGCTGGACTAAAAGTTGTTGTAATGTTATCCCCGCCGCTCTCTATCAGGATTAAATCTAGATAATTGTGTTTTGATTCTAATTCTTCTACTACAGAAAGATTTATCGATGGATCTTCTCTCACGGCCGTATGAGGACATCCGCCTGTAGCAACCCCTATTACTAGATCTTCGGGCATAAGCCCTCTTTCAGTTGCAAGATTTCTTCTCATCCTTTCTGCATCCTCTTTGGATACGACATCATTAGAAATTATGCCTACTTTGTATCCCTTTGTTGAGAGTATTGGAACAATCTGTTCTATTAGCATAGTTTTACCTGAGCCTACAGGACCACCAATTCCTACGCGAGGAATTCGGTTAGAGGGCATAACAAAATTACCTAATTTTCATGTAATAAACATTTTTGAGCTCATTGCTTCGTGCTTCATTTGCAAAATATCGAGACCTGGTGCAAATTGCCAAATGCTAGAAATTGGTCTGTCTATATTCCTTAATACAGATTTTAAAATGGCCGGTCTTAGCTCGTGAATTATTTTCTGGCCGTCAATATGCTGGAGTATTCCCAATCTTAAAGCTGCTCCTATAACACTAACAGTGAATCCGTATAACAGTATCAATCCAGCTTTGTTTTTTGGGATATCAAGCGAACAGGTCGCTACCCCAAAGGATACAGGATACACTCCTGTTGCCTTTCCAATACCAATAGCGTTTTGATAGTACTTTATCATTTTTTTGTGCTTGCTGAAAGTACTAACACATTTCAGCAACTGATTACCAGACCGGACAGAAGCACTTCTTGGCTCCTCTATTAATCTTATATAGTAAGCCGATTCATCCGTCTTAATGAGAGAAGCAAGATCCCTTTTCTTACAAGATTCATAAGCGTTACCTAAGGCTGTACAATCACAGGGTCCTACTACCTGTTGTAAGTAGATGGTAATAAATTGAGAGATATCATTACTCTTTAATTTTTTTACTTGTGATAGTGCTTCTAGTCCGTTGGATGTTGCATACAACCCCGTGGGAAAAAAAGAGTCAGACATCTGCAATAAACTGATGTCTCCATCAATAATTTCAGTGTCCATGAATATCATAACCCGAGTCAGGTTCAAAAATTATGTTCTCTTCTTTAATATCAAGATGGCCTCTCAGTTTAGAAAATATCTTTTGAAATAGTTCAATCTCAGATTCGGACTGGATTGGGAAATATATTTTACCGTTTGTAATCTTTATTGGTCTATGCATGTTTCCAATAGTATGACCAAGTTTGATTGCAATATTGAACAATTGGTCAGCTGCTATATTACTTTCTAGAGATATTATAGCTACATTTTCTGGTACCCTTTTTGCTATAACCATCTTCTCTTCTGTCAGCAGGACTACGTCACCGTCATTGATATGCGAACCGGGAAGCAAAGTAAGAGCCAAATCCGTACCCCTATCAGATACTTTCCTGAGTCTGGATCTTTCAGCTTCTAACCTGGTTACTTCAATTCTTTCAACGTGGTCACTTCTCAACATGGCTTGATACCTAACTTTAAGATGCGAATCGGAATTTATGTTCCCGACAATCTTGTCGGTATGAATCATCGATCGTAAACCCTAGTCATAGGTCTTCTGAATAGATTTGCGTCACGGCAATTATGATTTCCATATATTGGGATTGGAGAATCAATTCACTATACACTATCTTTGCTGTAAACTTGATTTTTATGGGATAACACGGTTGTTCCTGTCCAACACCACACTACTTAACTGTATTTCCAACTGAATATTTTAATTCGATCAGCCTTCCTGAAATTAGTCCCAAAAGTATTCCATAAATCAGATGGAAAAAAAAGGATCCTATTATTACGATAGGATACAGCCCTTGGAAATGTTGTGCGATTACAAAGATGTATTGGTTTGGAGCCGAAAAATTGAACATATTTAATTTAGGTTGTGTGATATACGCAGTTAAGGGCAAGAATAATATCAACCAAAGTGATATCCCTGTTATAATTCCTAAAATTGTTCCACGTTTGATTCCAAATGGGATCAATTTATCCCAAAATAATGCTCCTTGACCAAGTAAATTTCCGGCTACAGTGCCAGTAGCAAAATGCAATAAAAGACCTACATAAGGCGATGTGGTGGAATCATAAAATCCTAAAGATGAACCTATTACAGCAAAAAAAGTACCTAATGGAGTTTTTGAAACTATATCCAGGATGAATAACAATCCTGATATAATAATTGATGATATTAATCCAGCCAATGTACAATATACTACCAGATATTTTGGATTTTTTTCAATTTTCACAACTATTATTTTCGTTTTTCTGAAATTTAAGTATGTTAGTATTTAACCTAAATTTGTTAGAAATTCTAATTTTTTCTTGCGTTACAGTAGTGATTGGCATTGCTTCGTCACTTAATGAAATTAAAAGAAATAGATCTGCGCATACATTTTATTTAATGAATTGACAAACATAATGTTAAAAATTGGCAGCAGAGCAAGAAGCAATAATATATGTTTTAATTTCCCTTTCCATTCTACTTTTTGCTGCAAAGATTTTTGCTGAAATTTTCAATAAATTAAAACTTCCGGCCGTTTTAGGCGAGTTAGTTGCTGGTATAATTGTAGGTCCATTCGCGCTGGGTTCAATACCCATCTTTGACGGTAAACCTCTTGTGATCTTAAATGAAACCGTTCTCCAGATGGGTCAAATCGCTGGAATCGTCATATTGTTCATAGCAGGACTTCAGATCACTCCAAAAGAGTTCTTGAGAGGAGGAGTCGCTTCTTTTACAATAGGAGCATGCGGAGTAATAGTTCCGTTTTTTCTCGGCTATTATGTATTTACATTATTTGGGTTACAGGGACTGCAATCCATTCTCATCGCTACTGCACTTACTGCAACTAGTGTTGCGATATCAGTGAGCGTACTTACTCAATTTGGAAAGATGCAAACAAAAGAAGCCAAAGTTATACTAGGTGCTGCAGTAGTGGATGATATTCTTGCAATAGCAGTTCTCTCTGTTGTGGTAACTATGGTTCAGACAGGCAACTTGTCACCAAACATTGTCGATATTATATTGCTCGTTCTAAAAATATTAGGAATATTTGCTGCTTTACTTATCGGCTCCATAATCATAGTGCCAAAGATAGTACATGCAGAAAAATTATGGAAGGCCAGAGGAAGCATTGAAGGTATTGTAACTGCCTCATTTTTTGGCGCGTCAGCGATAGCTGCAGCAGTAGGATTATCTCCAATAGTGGGATCATTTTCTGTAGGAATGGCTGTTGCTAGCACAAGAATAATTAAGCGGGTTGAAGGGTACGTTGATAAATTAGAGATAATTTTTGGTCCTTTATTTTTTGCCATCATTGGCGCACAGGTAAACTTAACTGGAGTTAATATCGAGGTTCTGATCTTATCTGCAATCGTAGTTATGGTTGCTGTTATTAGTAAATTAGTAGGATGTGGATTGCCATCCCTATTATTTTTGAGGGATAAATCAAAGGCTATGATAGTAGGTATTGGAATGATATCGAGAGGGGAGGTGGGTCTTATAGTGGCAGGTATCGGAGTAACCTCTGGTGTATTGTCTTCAAACATTTACACCACGATAATCATCATGATTGCTATAACTACTCTAGTTACCCCAGTGTGGTTAAAAAAAGCATATAGTAAAGAGAAAGAACTTGTCGACACAAATTAAAGATATCTAAGGAATTATATTTACGTCGCTAGATTCAATATTGCATAACACCTATACTGCTGCACATCATGCGTTACTAAATATGATAACCAAGTTTCTGTATTATATAAATGCAGATTTCTTATAATTCAGGTGACTTTACATTTCAATCAAGTGAAATCTAAAAAGGATATTTAAATAAATCAAATTGGAGTAGACAATTATGAAGTATGATAATCCAGTTGATGTAAGTGTTAAAATTTTGACTAGCAGCAGAAATGCTAAAGATGTCTTTGATTTCTTTTTGAATGTGAAGAATTGGGAAAGTGGTGGAATTATCTCCTCGGTGATAAAAGATGAAAATGACCAGTGGATAGGCGATACTCCTGCTGGCAGAGCTAAGATTATATGCGTTCCTGACAAAAACTGTGGAATACTAGACCATACCTTCATTGTAGGTGATGTAACATGGAATGTATACGTGAGGGTAATACCAAATAATAAAGGGTCTACTATTGTGTGGACCTTTCTCAAGCCAGATGCATTAGTACCGGAACAGTTTTACGAGCAACTAAAAAGTTTTGATTCTGAAATTGATGGCTGGAGAAGAAGACTGGAAAATGATAGTTGATTGTGATATTGCCGATCAATAGCAGGTAAAATGAAAATACAAATTAGATACTAGACACTCAAAAAATAGTGTCCCATACTGGCTAAGTGATATTGCCATTTAGAGGATCTGTTAGTCAGCTCTTGTCTTCATATTTTTCAGGAAATGCATAACAGTAGACTACTTCGTAATCTACCAATGAGCCTCCCAGATCATGAAAGTGATCAATACAATCCTTAGTTTCTCGGTCTTCTAGTTTATAGAAATCCCATTTTTTGTAATCTTTGAAATTATTCATTTGACATTTTTCGGCGTCTATTTTTATAGATATTTGTTCTAAAGTATCAGATTTCTTGCAATCTGTCTCTGATGGGTGGTTATCACCGTGATTGTCACCTGGTAATTTGGCTCTAAATGGATTTTGTGCATATACGCCAGATGTTAGTGACAGGACTAATACAGCCAGCATTAGAACGCTAATATATGTGAGAATTTTCGGATCAATATCTAGACAAGTCTTCTTGTTCATCCAGTTGTAGGTAAATATGAAACTATAAATAAATTTCCTTTTGGTGGTATTTTACTCATTTATTTTGAGCATATCAAATTAAGCAAAAGCATTCACTTGATCAAAAGTTTATAAAATTTATAATATTTATCAAAAAATAATGTAAACTACATAATTTGATAGTTCCTCTATGGGCATATAATTTTATTATTAATACAATTTCATAGCTTACTTTCAGTTCATATGCTGATTTTGAGATATTTAATCAACTATTTCTGAAAGGCGAAGATATTTCTAATCTATGCCTTTGTATTTCAATCCTTCATCTTTATTCTCAGATGCTTTATGCTCCTTTAATGATTCCATAGTATCGAATGTTTGCTCACATACGTCGCATATCAGACTCCCGCTATCTTTATCCACCTTACTTTCATTCTGACTCTTGTTCAGAATCATAAAAGCATATTCACAATAAGAACTATAAGGATTTACATATATGATGTAATGTAATTAGGAGTTAGTCTTTACCATTTATACCGCCTTTAAATTTCTTTATTTTAAACTCAAATTTACTTGCCAAAGCAACCCCAATTGGTAAATCAAGAGCGAGGCCATCAGTATTACTGATCATACCTGATGCATTTTCCATGTTTGCTCGATAGTTTTATATTTTCTAGCTGACTACAATTGGAGAAATAAATGACAAATCAAATTTTTGTTAACTTGCCGGTGCAGAATCTTGGCAGTACAGTCGAGTTCTTTAAAAAGCTAGGTTTTTCATTCAACCCACAGTTTACTGATGAGAATGCCACATGTATGATCATAAGTGACAATATTTTCGTAATGCTACTGGTTGAAAAATTCTTTAAAACTTTTACAAAGAAGGAAATCTGTGATACTACAAAAGATACTGAAACGATAATAGCATTGTCCGCCCAAAGTAGACAAAAAGTAGATGAGATGATCAACAATGTGATTGAAGCTGGTGGCAAAGAGTCCAGAGAGCCGCAAGACCATGGATGGATGTACGGACGAAGTTTTGAGGACATTAATGGTCATCTTTGGGAAATAATTTACATGGATGAAGAAGCGTTAAAAAAACAGCAAGCGTCAGGAAAATAGCTGGTAATACATAAATGAAAAAAATTAAACCCAAATATCGAGTGTTACTAAGATATAGTAAGCAGATCTCAATGTAATTCCTAAGAGCAACTTTATTAATTGTGCCCATAAATTGATAAATACAATTATTATAACTATGACGTTAGCCATTGAATATAAAGGCAGAATTGGTAACTTGTGTTAAGGACCTTTATACTTTAGGTTTAAACACAGCAATATCTGGCAATCATAGTGTAAGATTTGATAAAATTTGGATGTGGATTACCCCAAGTGAAATACCACGATATAAAATGAAAACCACGGATCTTATCAAAATTAACATGAAAACAAACGCGATAATGGGCAAACATAAACCTAGCAGAGAATGGGTTATGCACAAAAAGATTTATGAAAATAGCGGTGCAAATGCCATAGTTCATTGTCATAGTCCATTTACACTTGGAGTCTCAATATCATCTAAATTTAAGAAAGTAATCGAAGAAGCAGATATAATCGTAGGCCAGCCTATTATAATAGAAAATGTGCCATCCGGCTCGCTCGATTTAGCGTCAAATGTTTCAAAATGTTTTAATGATAATAGAGTAAGGGCGGTGATAATAAAAAATCATGGGGTCGTGGCCGTTGGCGAAACTCTTGATAAGGCTAGATCAGTTGTTGAGTCACTCGAAGAATGGTCAAAGGTGCTGACGGTATCTAAAATATTCAATATAAAATTAGGATAAAGATGATATGGTTATAACTACCAATAATTGAGTAATCCATTTAATTTATTTTTTAAAAGGAATCATCAATATAATCGAAAATTAGGATGAAATAATTTTAGGGAAATGGTATGCCATGATTATCAGGTTTTGAATCTTTATGATCTGATGATTTACTATTGTCAGATCCTTTGTTATTGTCATCATGATTACTACTGGTTGATCCATCACTGGTTTTAGAACCGTCGTTATTATTGCTAGATCCATCACTGGTTTTAGAACCGTCGTTATTATTGCTAGATCCATCACTGGTTTTAGAACCGTCGTTATTATTGCTAGATCCATCACTGGTTTGAGACGGACTATTATCACTGCCCGTATTGATGTTGTTATCCGATCCTTTTTGCGTAAATGGATCTGAATTCTGAGCTTGTGATGCAGAATTATCATTACTCGTTTGATCGTTTGGGCTCGATGTTTGAGCATTAACAAGTGGAATCCCATGAGTACTGAAGAATAACAATACAGTACTTAGCCCAACAAGCAAGATAGTCCTATTCATCATAATCCACCTGAATACATTTGATCATTGCACTATATTAAACTAATGCAGTTAACTATCATCTAATAGAAAATAAGTCTGTCATATTTCTACTGAAAAATGTACTAGATAATAAAAAGGATTCAATGCCTTCCAATTCCTAAAATATTGATATCTTAATTAGTAACTAGCTGCAAGATTTATTATAATCTAGATACAAGAATTCCTTAGTTAGTAAAATAAATATGGAAACATCACGAGCAAAGTCGATAATTCTAAACAATTCAGGCAAATCAAGTCGGAGTTCTATAGTACTTGAGCAGTTCTCGATACTAACAGTAAAAGATACCTATCGAACTGGTTAAAACTTGCCCAAGTAAAGCATTTAATAGGTATAATTGATACGCTTAGTTACGTTCTGCTGAGGGTTGGGAAGAGGCGTTGAAAGGAATTTTGAATATATTTGTTCGTACTGAAAAGCCTGTGATAAGAGATCTGTAGACACATCATCTTCTGTTTTGTTACCCGATACAAGATAGTCTCTATAATGTCTATAACTTTCAGTTTCAGAACTTAATGAATTTACTAATGCTTCATGGACATACTTGTATTCATTAGGATAAATCATATTTTTCGCATTACTAATGAGAGTATCGAATTTTGGCAAAAAAGAATCTGTAATTGAGATTAGGGTATAATTATCATATTGACCTGAAGTCCACTTCCGAATTTCGTCCTGATATGATTTGGTCAATTGCTGTGACTCATTTACGATGTGACTTAGGGCTGAGCGAAAGTATTCTAGGTCCGACTGAGAAGTTGCTATCGCAATTATATTTGAGACTTTATAACTTTCCCCACTAGTAGAACTGCAGCAATATGTATATGGGAAAATCAAAGTAAGAAGCAAAGCCGCTAATATACGAATTCCGTAGGATTTTGTTGTAGACATTCTTTGTAGGTTCCTATTGTTTCTAAACAAGAGATTGTCCACTGTTAAATCTAAATTAATAATAGGCATGAATTAATTTATAGTCACCAATACTAATAATTATCTATGTTAATTGGTCATATCTAGCAAATACAATAACGAAATTGAGCATTTGAAAAAAACCTTATGAAAATGAATAAATCATATAGCGCTCTTCAAAATTTTTAGTAACTTTTTTACGAATATGAATTAGTGGCTGATTAATCGCAAGAAGATTAATTAAGGTATCTTTTGAATTAAAAATATGCCTACATTAGTACACTTCGAAATACCTTCTGATGATCTAGAAAGATCAGAGAAATTCTATGGTAAACTTTTCGGATGGAAATTTGAAAAATGGTCTAATCCAGAGTCCCTACCAGAGGGAATGGAGTATCTAATAATAACCACCACTGATGATAAAGGGAATAAATCTATAGGTGGTGGTATGATGAAGAGACAGAATTCTCAACAACAAGGAATGACAAACTATATTGACGTAAAGTCAGTAGATGAGCATTCAACTAAGGTGGCACAGCTAGGAGGTAAAGTCATTATCCCGAAAAAACCTGTTCCAGGAATGGGTTATTTTGCTGTGTGTCTTGATACTGAGAATAACACCTTTGGTATTTGGCAAACCGACTCAAACGCGAAGTAATAATCAACCTATCAATGTAGGTTTAGTAGGAAATCGTCTTCAATATTCTTATAAAGAAATGTATCTTAATTGTAGTAACAGATCCAGTGAGACTCACAAAGTTGTCGTCAAATTTCATGAGAGCATTAGTCAAGTTTTCGGGCATGCGTAGTATTGACATAGATAAATCAAGAATAAAAACCCAAAAATATCTGAATATGACTGCAATTTGCTAAGCATTTCTTAAGTATTTTGAAATAAACTTTATAGATCTTGGAGATATGTTAACGATCTAGATATTTCTTGGGATATACATTATTATATTCTTACTTCGGATATTAGTTGTGATCATTACTAATAAGAATAACTTTGTATTATACAGATCGAAATTACAGGTTATCAAAGTTGAGAAATGCGAGATAATAGGAGGATTGCAATGAACATAGCGGAATCTGAAGCACCTTATGAAATAACTGCCAAGACTTGCGGGTCTAGGGAGAAAGGGAGAAAAGTGATATATTCTTTTGTTGAATCTTTCCACAATCTTTCCAAAGATAAGAAGGATATAATAATATCAGAAATACATGCATGTGAAAGACTGAAAAAATACGCAAGAGATGAACTGGATAGACAAGTAATCGAAGCAGAACTAACCGATTTAAAGATGGCATTGGATCTTTTAACCTAGTTCACGATATAGTGAAGATTGAGGATGCTACGATTAAGGCGGTACTCTAAGAAGGCGTAAATAGAAGTCGTAAAATGAATAAATTATTTGTGATGGTAGAACATCCATTATAAAGAATAGCTTGATTCTTGCCAGGCAAAAATGGGTTTCTACCTTTTTTCCTTTTTAATAATCCTGTAAAATAGGTCTACCATCACTGGTAGTTCCAGATAATCTATGAGTATAGCAATCCAAGATAGGACATAAGGAATTTCTATAAAACTGTAATTAAATAGGCTATTATATACGACCTCGTCGGTAATCCAGAAAATATGGACAACTTGAACTGCGAGCATGCCTAGAAAGAGATAGTTCTTCTTGGCAGTGGATCTTTTGCTACGTATAAGGTAGGAATAAAAAATTATTGCAGATAGAAGAGCGGGGATTTCAATATAGTCTATTACAACAAATATCGGTAAGAAAGCTTTTGGGACTATGAAGAAACTGCTTCCGAAAATCTTTTGGAATACGACGTCTGTGGTGAGCCAGTATAGATGAAGGATTTGGAGAGATATCAAGAAAAAAGTTATTTTTAGATTTAAATTTTCATATCGATGGTAGAGATTAATGAATTTCTGTACTAGGTCAATTTTTACATTAAACCCAGGTCTCATTATAAGAGTGTAAGCTGCATGATTTAAGTAGATAAGCAAAATATCTGAAATAACACAAATTATTCCGTACCGTCCTTAAGTTTGATAGTTTCCTATGAAATCTGAACGAAAAGCTTCATTATTATGATAATTTGATTAGATGCTCTATTGATTTTACGAAATCTGTTGTAATTTACACGACAAACCTCACTGAATTGAATATAGAATCATTAGAAAAATCTTATATAAGATAGATACTATTATTAACCATGTTATTTAGGCACGGTATAAAATCATTAGCTATTCCTGATGTCCTAAAAGATTTGATCTTAAAGCATTCACTTGACAAAAAACAAATCTTAGGTATGAAGGTGGATGATCTAGCCTCTATCCTGGAATGTGATTTTGAAACCGCAAAAATAATTCAAACTTCTATAAGGAATTCATCAAATAAATCAATGTTACATGAAATGACCGAACTGGCGTAGGACAAAACCTAAATTAAATCTACACTTCAACTGGATAAAGATGCTTTACGAAATATATCGAAAAGTCGGAATAATGAATATTGATATTCAATCTGTGTTATGGTAATTTAGGCCAAAGATTGAATAATTAGTGAAACTGAATTTAAGAAAATAGAAACAAAATATTGAAATGCAGGATTTTACCTAATGTCACACCGTGAAGTTTGCGTCATCAGGGTTAGACGGATGCTTTCTTATTCTTTTAAGAAACTCTTCTTGACGAATAACTAAATCTTTCAATAATTCAGTTCCCATCGCTGAAGTATCTGGAGAATCTTGAATTCTATTAATCGTATTTTCTAAAGGAAATCTATTTCTATTGTTTCGAGATAGACTTGGGGGATAAATATCAAAAGGGCGGATAACCGCTGGACCGTAATTTATTGAGGAATTCAACCTATTTAGATGCAAAAACCTGCTCAATAGATTTTTTGGATCATATGACATGTGTGTTTTAATTTCAGATGCTGTATAAGAGTTTAACTTGAGCCATATCTTTTATTAAAAACCTAGATTATCAAATTTCAAATTGCCATTAGTTTCAATCTTTGTTGGCCACTTTTGGGAATCACACAATAAACTTAGGACTAACAAATTAATTAAGTTCCGAAAATTAGATAAATCCCGGAAGCTATTTTATTAAGTGAGAAAGAAATATGTCAACGTGTATTTGTGGCCACGATATAAAGTGGCATTGGATGGACATGCATAATCAAAGACGATGTGTAAACCATATTTCATTGTCCGATGCGTGTCCGTGCTTAAAGTATGTGGACGAAGAGAAAATAAAGTCGGTTGTGCAGTAGCCCGCCGGATCTCCCATACTTCCCTAAACACTAATTTCAAAGTGTAACCAATTTTTGTGTAAACCAAGTTATCTATTGCTTAATGTGCATTCACAATCCAGGGGTGCAATTTAGGATTCAATTTCAATTATATTATTCCTTTCCAACCTTCTTGAAAGTTTTCATATTCTGGAGTCGAAGCCTTGACTACTACAAGTTGGTACTTCAGTGCCAAGTCATCGCGAATTGCCTTATGCTCAGATATTTTTCGGTCACCACCTATTGTAAAGACATGCACAGCTCTAGGATATTTTGCTACCTGATGGTGGAATAAAACCAAAGAAGCTTCCAGTATGTTTACATATAACAGAAACAATTGAAACTACCTTTTCATTGTATATACCATCTTTATTAAGGTCAGTATATGAAGAAAAGCATAGAAAAGTGCAACAATTAGACCAAAAAGACACGTTTGTTTTATTTTGAGTCCATAAAATGCGATACAACTAGAAAAATGTATGCGTTCTATTTGAAAAGATACATCGAATTTTTAGATGGGCATCACCGATTTTATGAACAGGACGCTAGAACAATGGAATCAAATCTAATCGAGTATATAGCATCGATGAAACAGCAACGAGTTTTGGAACTGCCGATACTATTAGCCGTCGCGTAGAATTTAGAAATACAGATACCATAGTAAAAGGAGCTGAACGACAAAGTTTGAGTAATGCTAAGGAGGCTATCAGACCCTGACATATTCATAGAATAGTCGAGATAAGAATGTGCGATTTATTGCTAAAAAATTGGCGGGCCTGCATTCGCAGAGTTCAAAAACCTACCCGCCAATTTGATAAAAAATTTAACGTGAACATTTCAACCTAATTGTATATGTATATAAAAATTTTGTAGGATTTTGCTGAACAAGAATCTATTCATATTTTTCAGATTTATCCAAGTAGAAAAAAATCTCTTCTTTTGTTACCACTTGTTCTTACCCAATCTACTTATACTTAGTTTAGTATCATTTTACGATAAAAAACATGAATACAAAACATGTGTTGATGTTAGTAATGCTGTCTGCAGGAATGTTGACAGGACTAACAGCAACAATGATACAAGCAACACCAGTATATGCTGACACCGAAGATTGCAAAAACAATGATAACCACAACTGTAACACAAGCGAAAGAGACCTCAAAATAAAGCAGGAAGGTGAATGTAAAGTAGAGAATGGCGGAGGTAATGCAAATGGCGGTGACGCCAAAGATGATAGCGGAGATGGCGGTGACGGTGGAAGCGGTAGTGGGAACAGCAATAACTTTTCTTGCCTCAATGATGTAGAACAGCCAAACACTGGGAATGATGCATTCAATCTTCCATAAAACCCAATAGGTAACAATTTTTAGTTACCTACAATCCTTTTTTCTTTATTTAGTAAATAAATTCCCTATAAAAAATTCTCTGACTCCTAAACTTAAAACTGGTGAGCCAAATTCCCAAAGCGCATCAGATGAAAACTCTTTATGACCGTTCACATCAACGTCGAATCGAAATAAAATAATACCGTTCTCACGGAAACTGGTAAGGTGAGGCCGGTCTAAATACCACTTTCAATTTATTTTGCATTCGGCTTTGTCATATCGGCAGCTGTCTTAATGGTGGCGTAATTCCTGAAAAAAATGAGCAAATAAAAAATTTGCAGAAATGAAATGATAGCAAATCATGAGCTGTTGAAGTGGAATTTCTATCACTAAAATTAACAGCAGTAACTCTAATTTGCATTATACTTTGCTCACTAAATAGCCAAGAAAGTATGTCCTATACAAATCATTTATTTAATTCCAATAGCAATAACATAGGAACAATGTCGATTAAAGGAGTGAAATATGTAATTTTGATAGTCGTAGCTTTTTGGATTTTCATAGGCTGGCATACTGTCTATGCGGACTACGCAGCTTGTTTTAATTCGGAAAAGGATTATAAACAATTTCTGGCTAGCAACAGTACGGGCTACATCACGTCATTCCCATGCCCAGTAAACGATACCCTTTTGAATCAAAACATTCCAAATGATGAATCAGGTAAATGATATACTTCAAGAAAAAAAGTGGAATCAATTATTAAGTCAATTTCAAACTTTGCTGTATAGCATCTATTAGATCCCATCATAATTGGTTTATTCTTTATCAAGCGAATACTCTTTAGCCCAAGGAATAGACAAAATAAGCAAAATTTTTTTTTCGTATGACCACCACCCTATCCACCCTATCTCCATTTATTTTTCCATTCATTAATTGATTGACTAATATTCAAGATTAGTAAAGATATCAATTGCGTTTTTGTACCCCAGATACTAAAGACTTTTCAGTTCTATTTTAATGGAAAACAATACGGAATTTATATCCATAATAAAATTAGGATTTTTCCGACCAAGGTCATATAAACCGAAGCGATGTGTAAAAACTAATGATTTTGGGTTTAAGCACCTTACTTCTAATTTCAATAGTTCTGTTGATTGGAGCGGTATTTGGTGCAAGTATAGCCAACGCACTCACCGAAGATCCATTCAAAAATAAAGGTGGTGTTCACCATGATATTTTCCCTGTTGGATTTTCTGACAAGATAAGGATATACTCCCATTCAACGATGAAAAATTAATCACGCATCTAAGTTAGCATTGTTATCCTAACTTGTCTATTTTCTGTTAGTTAGCAAGCTCGTATTTAATACACTATAGCTATGGAAAAAACAGAACCTAGTATTACTGCATAGATGCTTTCGCTTAACTTAACTCTAAATCTTTATCATTTGGTTTATTTCGTTTTGCAATTGTATAAATGTGAATCCGTTCGGGGTTGTTCTAAATGTCCTATCGAGAGGGTCGTATTCAAGTAAGCCACGTTCAATTAAAATCTTTGAGTATTCGACAACCTGAGCATACGTAAGATAGGACCCAAACATTATTTTAGAGCGTGTGACTCCTGCTCCTGATCCAGCAGTACCAAGAATTGACGCAAAAATCTCTTCCCTACTACGGTAAGCCATACAAGTAATAGGACATGATTATTAATATGTATTTTGAATTTTTATTTAAATAATCCATTGTAACAGTATTTTTGTTATACCATAGACGTTTATCTCCTTATATAGAATAACTGATCATAAATGCCATACGAATGAAAAAAAAGGACGAGACTGTAATTAGGAAAACAAAAATTATTCAGGCCACGCCCAACGTGGTTTTCAATGCTTTAACTGAACCAAAAGAAATGTGAATGGTTTCAAGATGAAGCAATATTGGATAAGAGGGTAGGAGGCAAAATAAGTCTGGTTACACGCAAAGAAATTCATCCTGATTGGAACTTGGATAAGGATTACTATATGAATGGAACTATCATGGAATTTGTTCCTAATAAAAGACTATCTTATAGTTGGAAATTTGATAACTCACCTGCGTTTCCCGACACTGTGGTGACCTGGGATTTAGAGCAGATCAATTCTGACAAAACTAGGGTCAAGCTAGAACATGTTGGGTTTACAGGAGAAGGGAAGGGAAACTATTCTCTTAAAAGCCATAATCAAGGTTGGGCAGAGGCATTAGATAACCTTGCAAAATACTGCGAACCAGTAGCAAATTCATAAGTACTGAAATTGGATTGATATATTAAACCGGTTTGAATACTGGTTTGAATAATTTGTTACCACTTTTCCTACACTGCAATTCCAATCGTCTGTCAGTGCTTGAAGGAAGTTAATCTTCAATTGGTCTAAAAACAAAAATATGTAGCGCCATCATAGCTTACGACATCTAACCTAACTGATTACAGAGGTAACTAGGTTTTGACATCTTTATGTAACTCTATTCTCTGATACTTGATGGCCTCCTTTATTATTGCAAATTCCACCTGTTCTGCCATTTTGGCCAATTTTCCAACATCTTCTCGATAGTCCTCAAAAGATGTGTGCTCTTTAATACCAAGGTATATTTCCTTAATATGATATCCTGCCATTGCAGCCTCAATCAAAAACCACACATCTATTCCCCATCCATCAGGAGGATTTTGATCCAATAATCTTTTCCATACCTCAATTCTTGCGCATACCTCACCGCTTAATGGTTGTTCAATATGTGAAAGCTCAGGAAAAAAAATTTGTATCATGGGTCTTGCTATGAGTTTTGTTACTGGAGCATCTCTGCTGTGTCTTTGATAGTATCCTCTTACCATGTCACAATTAATACAGCCTTCTACTAGCTTATCGACCCACTCTGTGGTTAGATTTTTTATATCTGCATCAAGAAATAGAACGATGTTTGCATTAAAACTGATTGCTTCCTTAATTCCCTTTTTCATTGCGATTCCTTTTGCAGGGAACATTCTATTGTCCTGTTGAATTACCTTTGCACCATTTTCGAGAGCTATTTTGACTGTTTTATCTGATGAATATGCATCAACTACTATAACATCTGGATGGTTTCGGCTTTTTTTTGCGGTGTTTATGACATGTTCAATGGTATCTTCTTCATTTTTAGTTGGAAATATTACAACTGGTTTTTGTACAGTATCTTGCTTATCCACACTGTTAATGAAGGCAATAGATACTTTAAGATTCTCTCAAATTGCAATGATGATACGGAACAACAGTTTGCCTTTATGTTGCTATATGATAATATGATACATAGAGAAAATTCAAATATTTTTTGAATAACCACGACAGAAGTTAATGGAGCAAGGGTATATCGAGATAGGGCTTGTTAATGGAAGAACCTAAAGGTCCTATCTTTTGTTTGTTCTAAAAATGTATTAATATCTATTACAATATCATAAAAGCTTCGTATTTGCGATGAAGTTTTTTCATTATTTTCTGATTCGACAAAGTAATTTATGTAATTTCCTAAAACGGGTTCCTTAGTAACTATCCATAAATTCTTGATATTTGGTTGAAATGTTGTAAAATTTTGTATTTGCTTCGTTACGCTCCTGGCATCTTTAGGTATCTGTATAACAATTGCCTTATCAGGAAAATTACTTAGCGTATTTAGATTAGGGATTACTATATCTATATTGATATTATCGATAGTAACTTTTCTAGCAGAAGGCATTGTACATGCTGTTAGCATGAAATGCAATAAAGCTTCACATAGAGATGCAATGCTCTCATCATTTGCATTAGATACAAGATTGTTATATCGATCCAAGATGATTTGGATATAGTGTCTTGACAGCTCTATCTTCAAAGTAATATCGCTCTGAATTTTATCCTTGCCAATTTGACCAATTATTGAATATAGTGTGTTACTTATGTTCTCCATACTCTATTTGACTCGACCATGCTTCGAAACCCAATTATATATACTCTCTATATTTGTGATTCCAAAATGAAAATATTACGCTGATAAAAATTGCATTATTTTACCCTTTACTCTATCTAAATGGTAATGACTTTTATTTTGACCTAACTCTCATTTTGGCAGGTTTAAACGTTAAAGGTAGGCTCTTGACTCCATGAAAAAATGTCCCATAAAGTGGGCTCAATGATTCTTCTTTGTAATCTTCAGGATATTTTATATTCTTTAATCTATCCAGTATTACTTTTAGAACCACTTGAGCCTCCAAACTTGCAAGGGCAGAGCCCAAGCAGTAGTGAATTCCGTAACCGAAGGCTAAGTGGGCATTCTTACTAAAGGAACGATTAATGTAAAATTTTTCAGCATCATCAAAAATAGATTCATCACGATTTGCTGACCCAATCCAAATTATTAATCTTTGTCCTCGTTCTATTCTCTGTTCTCCAATAACTACATCCTCTGCAGCGAAACGAATCAAAGCTTGAACAGGAGATCTGTATCTAAGTGTTTCATCTATTGCAGATGAAATTAAAGGATAATCATTCGGGTTGTCCTTGCTGATCATGTGGCCATTGTGGTGAACTAATAGCTTCTCTAGCTGGTTTGGATTATCAATTAGGGAACGTATCATATTGCCAATTAAGTTTACAGTCGTCACATGACCTGCCAAAAGTAATAGAGAACAAAACGCAAGTATTTCATCTTCAGTCAGCTTATTGCCATCCATTTCTGCTTTAAGTAAATTGCTTATTAGATCATTACTGGGGACTTTGTCTACTTTTCTTTTTTCAATTATATCGATAAAGTAAGAATCCATTTCGGTTTGAACTCTCTTGAAGATCTGTTCTGACCTTTTATCAATAGGTAGATTACTGTTACTAGAGGTAGTAGAACCAATTAATTCGTCAGCCCATCTCTTAAAGGCATCCTGGTCGTCTGATGGGATACCTAGCAACTCTGCAATTACTGTAACGGGTAATGGATAAGCCAAATCGTTAATGAGGTCCATAGAACCTCTCTCAATGACATTATCTATCATATCATGAGATATCTCTTCAATCCGGGGTCTTAATCTCCCGATTGTCGTTGAAGTAAATGCAGAGGATATTACACTCCTTAGCTTATTGTGATAGGGAGGATCAGAAGTGAGGATACTAGGTCTCACAGATTCACGTTCTTGCTCTTTCTTATTTTGTATATGTTGGTTCATTTGTGCTTGTTCAATATTGATTAATTTTTGAAAATCTGAAGAAAAATGTCTGTAATTTGTTAGGACGGATTGAATATCCTCATAGCGAAAAATGCCCCAAGCTTTATTTTTATCATCATACACAATAGGATTTGATTTTCTCATCTGTGCATAAAATGGAAAAGGGTTTAGTATTTGATCTGGAGGAGGAAATATATTCATCCACATATCTTGGCTCTGGTAATGTATATAGTTAATAGAAGATTTCCGAGCGTTTCAAACTATTTTGACTGAATCTGCCTATTTGCCTTACAATCATGTGTTGAACCAACCATATTGAAGGCTAGCGATTTACCCACTTGATCAATCTTTCTTATCTTTTTGTTACGAAAAGATACATTCCTCAACAAAAAACAATTGCAAACTAAAAGTAGGTGGTAAATTGTATTTGGTTATAAATATCTGTGAGGGTGAACTTGTTGCAGAGATAAAGAAAAAATGAGTTAAGTATATTTTTCTTTCAATTAATATGCTATTTCTTCTTTTAAAAATCCCATGGTAGGAAAGATTGTTGACCCAATCTGTCCTCCTGTTAGGCTTGAACTCTTTTATAATTTATTGAGCCCGTTAGTACAACGCTTCAACACTGCAACTGGTGGGGCTTGGTTGTATCTTGTTCATTAAACGGCCTGAGTGTCAAACCCACCAGTTGCTAATCATTCT
>Ga0207428_10001266_pt1 | contig 27022 bp, 28 predicted proteins | sample RhiMethybrSRZTD1_FD_187600 | JGI IMG/M metagenome (GOLD analysis project Ga0207428, IMG submission 187600) | Populus rhizosphere microbial communities from Tennessee, USA - Rhizosphere MetaG P. TD hybrid SRZTD1 (SPAdes) (version 3) | ecosystem: Host-associated > Plants > Roots > Rhizosphere >...
ATATAAAATAGACATTAATTCTCTTACGACGCTGTACTTGATAAGTGCAATAGTATCAATACCATTTACATTGTTAGCGATCTTCATGAACCATAGAAATGAATAAAGACTAAACAGAATCAAGTAAAAGAACATTATAATGATTAGAGGACTAAACGGTGAGAAAACGATATGGTACTTAAGTCATTGGTTAAACTCCAACTAGGCTAACAATGAGAATCCAGATCTTAGATAAACCTTTGACCTTCAGAAGTATCTGCATAAAATTCTTCTCGCTCACACATTTGAACATAAAATATGGAAAATTCCATGATAACTATATTGTTGGCAATTCGGGTCCTAAGACAACATTTTTTGAGGAATTCAAAAACTTCTAGCCAATCTTTATATGGATAACAATTAATTCTATCTAGCGTAGATAATTTGACAAAAATAGGTGAGTTAATGACCGAAAAGTTAGAAACTATCGAGGCATCTTTATCCGCTCAAGAAGCAGCAACGAAAATGCGCGATAGAAAAGTAAGCTCATTAGTAGTAGTTGATGCTAACAACAAACCAGTAGGTATGGTAACAGAAAGAGATTTGGTAAGAAAAGTATGTGTTTATGATGCGAGTAGTAAAAATACCTCAGTACGAGATATAATGTCCGATGCAATTGTCACTACTGATGCGATATCAGAAGTAGGGGTTGCAGCTGATCTCATGATACAAAATCAAGTGAGACATTTGCTAGTCGTTAAAGATGATGACATAACCAAACCATTGGGTATAATTACACCTAGTGATTTTGCGGGTTATCTTAAAGAAAATTTGGATATTGATGATGTAAACGCGACCATACTTGAATCCTTAAAAGAGACTGAAAAAGATTAGTACGGAGCTTTTGAGAAATTTGTAGTATTTATAATAGAAAACGAATTGGTAGAGCTAGTGCCAGATTAATTCAATTACTTTACATTCAGCTTTAAAAGACACATACAGAAGACGGTCTAAGTCTTGTGAAAGACAAGGACGCGTTCGTATTTAAAGTTCCTATCATTCACATGTCCTGTTTATTAGGGATTAAATATACAAACTATTAAGGATTTATATAATCATACAATTATATAATCATCTTAATATGGGCTCGCCATGGAAAGCTTTATCAGATGATAATAGAAGACAGATTGTGCTATTGCTTAAAAATAAAGATATGATCCCTACTCAAATAGCGGATGAGCTTAACTTCACTCTACCTGCAGTATCAATAAACCTCCGAATCTTAAAAGAATCAGACTTGATAATAGAAAAGAAACAGGGCAAATATCGTTATTATTCGTTGAACAGGAAGACAACATCGGAGTTGGCACAATTTTTTGACGATATGTATGATTATAATTTAAAATCATTAAAGGAATATGTTGAAAATAAAGAGAACAAAAAGAGGAGTAGGAAATAATAAATGACTAGATCATTAGACGCGCACAAAGTTGTTTCTGAGAATGAATGGATTGAAGCTCGTAAATTACTTCTTAAGAAGGAAAAAGAATTTACAATTATGCGTGACCAGCTTAACAAGCTGAGACAAGAATTACCGTGGAAGGAAGTCACAAAACAGTATCTCTTTGAAGGACCTAATGGTAAACAAACACTTGCAGAACTTTTCGACGGAAGAAGTCAATTGATAGTTTATCACTTTATGTTTGATCCAAGCTGGGACCAAGGATGTTCACACTGTTCCTTTTGGGCTGACAATTTTAACCAAATAATAGTGCACCTGAACCAACGAGACGTCACCATGATTGCCGTTTCACGGGCTCCATACAGCAAGTTAGTTTCTTATGAGACTCGAATGGGTTGGGATTTCAAATGGGTTTCTTCTTATAATACAGATTTCAATTTTGATTATAATGTGTCGTTTACGCAAGAAAACTTGAACAAGAATAAAGCATTCTATAATTATGATTTGCAAGATACACACAGTTTAGAAAGAGAGGGAGTAAGTATATTTTACAAAGACTCAACTGGAAGAATATTCCACAGCTATTCAGCTTATGCACGCGGTATCGATATGTTGAACGTAGCATATCACTATCTCGATTTAGTACCCAAAGGCCGAGACGAAGAAGATCACGAATTTCCACAGTTTTGGGTGGGACGACATGATGAATACGGCAAATAGATGACTCCAGATTGTGTCAGAATTGGATGATATCAAAGTACATGTAATAGTTGTGATTTATGAAGATATTTTGAATTACCATCTACTATCTAATTCCATTTAGCGGGGCTAGTTTTGGATATCAGATGTCTGTGGGAATTTGTAATGACCAAGCTATGTACATAGGGTGCTACGTGGTTTATACCTTGACTTCAACTTGAGGAAATTCGAAGAAAAATAAACCTTTTCTAAGACTATATTTCACATGAGTTAACTAATCCTACCTATGGACATAAATATTAGGTTGATTTACTTTATTATATGTCCCACTACATCCTATTGTTAAATTGGACTGATCAGGGAATTAGAAACGTGAAGGACACGATAAAACGAGCAGATGCTTTTAGGTCATATCTTGAGAAGAAAGGTGGCAAGTTAACCGATATATTTTATACCTTTGGACAATATGATTTGGTCCTGATTGTAGATTTGCCCAATGACAATGAGGCGATGTCTGTCTTACTAGGGACTGGATCATTAGGAAATATACGTAGTACAACTCTTAAAGCTTTCAATTTGGAAGAAACGCGAAAGATAGTTGAAGATATAAAGTAACGGCAATAATTATTGTTTAAAGCAATTGGTAGCATTAAACTATATTGTTAAGTTATAGCAACTGATTAGACATTAGGGACTAGACTTAAAGTCCATTATCTTGATTCATTACCTCCGATCAGTTGTTAATTTGCATTGATTTCTAAATAGTCGTTATGGATTCAAGTCTAAAATACAGTTGTTTATTGTCATTACAAAATGGTAACCGAGTGGACTTGATGTCATTTATTAATTATATAGGACTATTTTTCCAGTAGTTGTCATCGTTGCCTATTATTTCGTTAATTTCTATCAGGTAAGATTATGGTAAGAGATTTTGGGATAGTTTAATTCTTACAACACTCATAAACACACTTAAAAAATTAATTTACTACGATTTGAATTATAAAAAAGTCTAAGATATCTTGCTTGTTTTTAATTCAAAAATTTAGCCCTTTTCCATCAATTGGGATAAGTAAATTTAAATGAATCGTCTCTTTTTACAGGGAAGCTTGACAATTGGTTCTGATTGCAAACTGGACATATGCTATTAGTCCCAAGTATATCATGTAGATATAATTTATTAAGACAAGTTACGTTCCAGAGACACTTATCACAAATAAGAAAAATACTATCATCATCCCTAAAATTTTTATGATGACTAATCACTACTTTTGAAGCCAATTAAGATAATTTTGTTTTTTCAGTTATTTAAATTTCGATTATTTATGTTAAGCTACTCAGATTTCTTTCATCAATAAATTCTCTCAACAACCTTATGCATTCCTAGTGTACCAAAAATGCAAATAAAGTTTATTCGAAAATGAGCATCCAAGATGGCATAATGCTTAGGAATTGAAGTAATATATTGTACGTTCCTTCTAATCCCGACCGAAAGCCTGTATACATGAGTTAAGACAAGTTTACAGCTGACGCGGCTCGGATTCCGATGACAAATGGTGTTATTATTAAATCACAATTCATGGCGAAACGACCTAATCGCTTAGAATTCATCGATGTAGCAGCACCTTTGTTACGACGAAAATAATTTGAAATTAGAATTCTGTTTTACACTATCGTAGGACACTTATTATTTCTCGTGAGACTTTGTAATAAAGAAATGGTCTATTTTATCCAAATTCGTGTTCTCGTAGAACGTTCCTGATAATGTCGATTCTTTTTTAGAATTAGCTAAATCGATATTGATAAATCCGTAACCTGCGAATTGCTTTGCAATAAATGGCGAAGTTCCTGTAAAGTTGTATATTTCTGCTCCTCCTGTTCCTACAGTAAGAAATAGTACTCCATTTGGATCTTTATATTCTGCCGTATCTTTATCAGCAATAATAGGATGATATTGTGGGAACAAAGAACTTTCATTATATATTAATGGGAACGTTCTCTGATAGTTGTGATTATGTGCTTGTAGAACAACATCAACCCCATATTTGTCAAACAACGTATGAAATGATTTTGGTAATACGTCATCTCCGTAATGTTCTGTAACGGAGGAGTAAAGCGGTCTGAACGTGTATACTATTATCCAGTCAATACTCTTGTTATCATGAGCATTCCTTAAATCTTCCTCGACAAAGTTATATTGTTCTGAACCATTTCGATAAGGAATAACCGAATTTTTCGCAGTTGCCATCGCCAAAAAGTGAACGTTTTGGTAATTAAATGAATAATAGGGCTTTGTCATATTGAAATGCCTAAGATAAAGGTTATATGCAAACATCTTTTTTGTCAAGTCGTGCTCACCAAAGGAAATTTTGACACTTCCGTTGAGTTCTAATGGCTTAACAGTGTTTAGCCAACAGTAGCCAAATTTATCATATGAGAGATCGCCTAATGCTATTGTAAATTCTGGATTTTGTTTTAGCATTCCTTCGACTGTTCTATTAAGATTATCTCCGCAACCAAAATCGCCAGCGGCAACAAAATTAAATTTTTGAAACTTTTTTGACATAAATGGGTCTTCGTCACTGTCCGCATAACATATGAAATATAAACTGGAAAATAAAAAGAAAATAAAACAGAAAGCCAGAGGGATGGAAGCTGCATAAGCTTTTGCCGATTGTCCCACGACTTTATTATAGGTCATTTAATTAGAGAATTTAATCTCGAATAATGCCTTATTTTAAATTTTTGTTTGGTAAGATGCACCAAAATTAATCCTCCAAAAAATACAGGTTTGTTTACGAATCAATATCGTTAATGGAAAAAATAACATGCTGCTGTTAGGTATCGTCAAACTTAGACCTATTTGGAAACACAGATTAGTCAATATATAAAAGAGGATAAAACTCTAAAATCAGGAATTGGGAACGATTCTGTAAATTACCCCTTTATCATTCCCTTTGATCCCTGATACCACATATAAATAGCCGTCATAGGGACTGACTACGAGATCGGTAATTATTCCAAAATTTCTTCCAAATACTATCTGAGCAGGATCATCTTTCTTGTTGAATATCAGATCTGAAAGATCCCCTGGTAATGACAGCGATTCTCTATCTTTACTAACTTTAAAATGGTAGATTATCCCGTTTTTTACTGAACCAACAAAAATATCATTTTGATATTGTTTACCAAGTTTGCTTGAATCTAAAAATGTCAGTGCAGTTGGTCCTACAGGTTTCTCCCATACAAATTCCGGCTTGCTATAACTTCCTTTACCGCCAAAATTAACTAGTGCTACCCCTTTATCTGATTGGTTATATACCGCTTCTATATCTCTCGTCTGGTTTAATTTCCAAATTCCTTGTACTTTTTCCCATCCGCTATTGAAACCTGGTTTGACAAGATTGATTTCATCTCCGAATTGTGGACCATTCTCTGACTCCCACAAGTTATTCGTTAACGGATCAAGTCCTATGCCAAAGCTATTTTTTATTCCGTATGCATAGTATATATTGAGAGGATAAACGTCACCTAAAATCCCCTTTCCCACCGGCTTGCCGTCAGGAGTTACCCTGAGAATTCCCGCTCGGCCATCAGGATTGGTCCCATTCATAATATTTTGTGCTTTGGTATCATAACCTACCACGTTTTGATTATAATTAGTTGGTTGTAAATCCCCGATAGTAACAAAAAGATTTTGCTCCTTATCCATTAGAAGCTTACCCCCATTGTGGCTTGGTCCTGGTAAAGCCGGTAAACTCAGTATTAATCTGGGATCTGTGAGTGTATAATTATTTGTATCAAGTTTATATCTATACACATAATTTCCACAATTCTGAGGAGTTTGTGCCTGTCCTGATACCTTTGGACAATGTGTATAGTATAGGAAAACAAAAGTATTCTTTGCGTTTGAACTACCATTCTGTAACAATGCCAATCCTAATAACCCACGTTCATCTCTGAATGAAACATCAATGTGCAAAAGTTGATGTGTAACGTTACCATTTAGCAGTCTTATCACGTTCCCTGTATTCTTTTCTAGCAATATGACATCATTTTTTCCCAAAAAGGCCATACTTGTTGGAAAATCAAATCCTTCTGCTACCTCTTCTATCCTTAAATTAGGGTCAGTTAGTGAAGGCTGGGATATGGATTGAGTGGATTGGTTATTGGTAACAGTTACGTTAGGGTTTTGAATTTGACCAAGTATCGGATGTTCTGATACAAGAAATAAAAAGATAATGCAAAATAGCACTATAGGTAAGCAAGAAAAGATCAACTCTGGATCTTGATTATTGGGCAATCTTCTTCCATAACTTTGAATTTTCTTATCTATCTGTACCCAAATTATTTCCACGCCTATCAACATATTTTGTAATGTCTCAAATGGTCGTGAACACAATGATCCTATTGCCTCAGAATAATGATTTAAACTTATTTTACTGAGCATAATCTCGTTCGTCTACAATCATCGCGAAAAGTATCCAACCACATGCTGTATATGTCCATTTTGACTATTAGGGACAGGTGAGAATACAAGTATTTCATTATTGTGTCGATCTGATACGTATACATTGTCTTTGTTGTCTATTGCCAAATGTTCCGGATCTACAATCTGCCCGAGCTCAGTTCCGTAAGTACCAAACTTTGTTATAAAATTACCATTGCTGTCGAATTTTAGCACACGAGGTTGTTTGCTACAGCCAGGGTCCGACTGAGGGTCGGTTACATACACATTATCATACTTATCGAGTGCTATATGTTCCATATGACAGAATTCATTATCGGAGGACCCCTTGTTTCCCCAAGATAATAAGGGTTTCCAATTGCTATCAAATTTCTGGATACGCTCATTTCCTCTCTCGTTTACAAAAAAGTTACCTTTTGAATCAATCTCGATAGTCGTAGGAAGATTAAACTCACCGGGATTACTCCCAAATTTACCAATTGCCCTCACAAAGGTGCCATTAATATCAAATTGCTGAATACGATTATTTTTAGAATCTGCAACATACACGTATTTTAATGCCCTGTCTACTTCCACAAATCTTGGATTATCAAATTTTCCCGGTTCACTGCTTGGATGACCATCCAAGTTACCAAATTTCGAAATGAAATTGCCTTTACTGTCAAATTGCTGAATTCTATGATTTCCTCTATCAGCAACCCATACATGACCCCTAGCATCCACATCAAGGCCATATGGTACCAAGAATTGTCCATCCCCTTGTCCCTTTTGTCCAAACTTGAATAGAAATGTACCATTCTTGTCAAATACCTGTATTCTGTTTCCATCTCTGTCCACGGAATAAAGATAAGTGTTATTATTGTCAAATTCTAGATCGTGGGGGCGTAGAAATTGTCCATCTTCAGTCCCTTTAGAACCCCATTCTCTAACAAACATATAATTTGTAGCCTGAGTCGGTAATAATCTTGTTGATTCTATACCTAGCATATACTGCGTATGGAATACAGTCAATAAAAAAGTTAGAACCAATCCTACTACTATCATTATAATGTAGCTATTGATTGCCAAAGCCAATTCGATGTAATTTATATGATAATATAAATGATTTATATAAACAGAAGATTACTATCACCGACTTCAGATTTCATTTTCATATTAAGTCGTCTCACATATACCGGCTGGCAAAGGCATCATATAGCGCTAACTATCCAACCAAGTGGGAAGGGTACAACAGTGGAACGATAATCCACGTGACAATCTTACCTCAGAATAACTATACCTCGTTTGAAAATCCCAAAATAGATGTAACCAACACCTAAAACTGTCAGGAAAACATTAATTCCAAGGCCTTTTGTCAAGACAGCATTCTAGTCTCTAACATACTTTGAGCCCTTTCAGTTAAATGAATTGGTCTGACAATCCATGTCTTTTATATTATCTAAATCCTATCTTCTTCATCTTGATCCTTATCAGCCGTCACCTATCGTTCAAATTAATAAATTCTATCTACCCTTTGTGAATAAATTCACAGTCGGCACTCACCTCATCTTTGTCAATGCTAGTATTTATCCATGCATTGTCATTCCCTTCTCCGCAATCGACGATATCCTTGGCACCATCTGACTCCGTTGTATTCCTATATGAAGTATAGATAATATCGTCATCTGGACCACCACTTATTTCATCAGCTCCATGGCCACCGACAATAAAGTCATTACCTTGCCCCGTAATAATAGTATCAGGACCGGCGCCTCCTAAAATAGTATCATTTCCTTCTCCTCCGATTATTTCGTCGGCACCTAATCCACCTGTAATGTTATCGTTACCCGTGTTACCCAATATGGAATCACCACTGCCGCCTCCGTCAATTACATCATCACCTATTCCACCAATCAGGGAATCAGTCCCATTATCACCAATTATGTTATCATTACCTGAAAGTCCAAGAATATAGTCACTTCCCTGAAGACCATTCATCTTGTTTGTTTCCTTATTGCCTATCAGAACATCCATCTTCTCCGATCCCATACAGGTCCTTTTTCCATCTTCGCACATAGTGGTTTCGGCATTTGTTATGATATGATAAGATGATGAGAAAAGAATACAGAGTAGAGTAACTAGGCCCATAATTCTATAGTTACGTAAATTCATACTCAAAATCCCTTTATCGGATTTCAAACATTTAATCATATACTCCGTTTTACAAACCGTATTTTTTATCAAATGTGAAGAAAAATATACAGGCTGATTAAAAGAGCCTCTTCAGGCTAAAGATTTTGGTATCTTAAGCTACTCATGATACAATACAACATTATAGGAGACAAGGCTGTCGTGACTGATAACAAATGTATAGATGATGTTTAATCTGAAGTAATTCTTACTAAGCTCCATTCTAAAGGTCAATATTAATTATCAATTTACACCGACGCGATTCCGCCCGTCAGAGGAATCTCTGGTGATTTTATGTATTAATAATTACTTTTTGTATCATCCCAGATCTTTCATAGTTACTATTCGAAAATTGTTACTATGGAAGTATCTCTAGGTTAACATCTCTGATGGTAATAGAGCCGGAACCATTATTTCTTATCCAAAAGTACGACTTTGTCTCATACAAGTTTCTATCGACCATCCACGTTTCCGGCGAATTATCGAAGATGTCAATAACTTTATGAAAGCCGTTTCCATCCATGTAGTCAATTTCACCAATCTGATGCACCGTTGCACCTTCATCTTTAACTGTATGCCGTAAAATTATTGCTTTGTCATTTTGTATTATCTTTGGAACTGAACCTGACTTGTGCTGATCATGGCAGTTGTGTGTAAATTCTCTCTTTGAATTCCATCCATTATAATTTACAGCAAACCCATATCCACCAAATCTATTTCCATCTAATGGGCCACCTCCTTTGCAAGTCATACCCGGTTCATTATGTCTTGATCTCATCTTCAAAGAACAGTTGTCTTTCATATCCTTAAAATATGGTATCAAAGTCACAGTAAGTATAGCATTATAATTATTATAATAGCAATAAATTCTTCTCCTATTTCCGGTAATCGTACAATTACCATTACCATCAATTACACATGGAGTGTTACCATTTGCGTGAACTTCGACTTTATCATCGTAAGGATCAAACCCTCGGAAGGTTCTGTTATGACCATCACTCCATGCTTCAGAAATGCTGAGATTTACCATTAAAGTAACTGTGTTGCATCGTATATATCAGTTTGATTGTATTCGGTTCCTGTGGTCATCCAGCATCCAAGATTTATGACCAATCAGGATTATAAAAATATGTTCTAACAAAACCTGTTAGTATAGATCTTCATTTGGATTAATTATGACTTGAGTTTAATTAATAGCTGAACAAAGGTAACTAAACAAAGGTAAGGAATCAATATAACTACTCTTTATCAGTACAATGAGTAACATATGATTAGGACAAGGCCGTTAAGTATAACGATTGCAGCATCATTTGTCTACGTAGCATGGCTGAGCATGTCAATGTCAGGAGCACTTCAACAAATAGAAAAATCTGCATTTGCGCAAGATATTAATTTCCCAGGTAAGTTTGTTGATGTGTCCACGTATGGAAATTCACCTATTGCCAGCCCGGTTAAAAATCAGGACACAACGGCAAACGGCAAGAACCAAACCAACTCACTTCAATTAAACGCTAACGAGAAGAAAGGAGTGTACACTTGGGTCGATAAAGAGGGAACAAATCCAACCCTAAACTTTAAACTCGATGATAACAATGTCGTCCAGTTGAAGAATCCGACGGACTCAAAACATCAGTTGATCCTAACTTCAGGAGCAAACCAAGTTGCGACTAGTGGGGATATTTTAGCTGGCAAGTCAGGTAAACTTGTAGTTCCAGTACTTAGTCAAGGTGAAACTCTGACATACCATTGTCTCTATCATCCAACTACGATGAAAGGAACCGTAACGATATCTCCTTAATTTTTTTATTCTTATTTTGAATGTTTATAGTATCTCACGATCGAAATTATACCATCCTACTAACTAGAAGTTTAATCTTTCTCATAAGCATAATGCCGCTACGGCCACATCATATTATAATGAACAAAAAGAATTTAGGTGACCATTCTTCGAAATGTTAAATTTATTCTTGGTAGGGTGACTTTAACAGATTTGGGTAAACAATGTAGCCAGTTTTTTTGGATTGCGTCCTTCATTAACAATAAACTACCATGTTCAAGTAATACCGAAATAATCCTCTTACTTTGTTTATGCTTAAAAGTGAATTTGCGTTCCGCACCAAGACTGACTGAAGCTATACAGCTACTATCTTCAATTGATTTTTCATCATCACTATGCCATCCTATTCCTACATTACCATCATTATACAAGTTCAATAAACAAGAATTAAATTTTGTATTAGAATGATTCTCAACAATTTGCTTAACGTTTAAAAGCACGTTAGTCCATGGTAATGCTTTCTTTTCAATATTTGAATAAATATATACATAGTTAGAATCACCATACCAAGCAGTTTTCCTTTTGGTAACTATATGTTTTCCAAATACTACTATTTCATCGTTCTTCCAAGAAATATTTTGAAGCAATGATTGAAAGTATCCGTTTGACTCATGAAACGCAAAGATCTTGCCATAGCAATATGCAGCTCCATCCGAGGGTAGTAGATTAGTTAAATGTTTTTCAATAATGAGGGTACTTTTTATTATCTTATACTTATTACTTATGTCACTTGAATGAAAAAAAAGGTGCTGAGAATAGGGACCTGGTTATTTGTAATAATTGCCTGTGGGCTGTATCCTTGTTAAAAGGTTCGCACAAATTTTATCGATGTCCTTTGTGTAATGGTAAGAATCTAGAGGTTATGCCTGTTGAGGATTATGAGAATTATAAGCTAGAGGTAAGCCAAAAAAGAGGTTTAACCGTAGAGTTTACTGGCGAAAAGTAAAGTTATATCCGGCATTGTTTCGTTTATACTATAGGGAGAATGCGCATTTTTTGAGACAACTAAAAGGTATTCTTTCTAATTATTTACTAGCTGTGTACAAAATTGGATTGAGTTATGGATTTCTTTCTTTAAATTGTATATTTTGCATATGTTTCCTTGCGTTCATATCCAAGTCAGGTCCACCAACAAGCATTTCTATCCTTTTACTGTAGCATTGCATTAGTAACGATAATACGTACGTTCTATCCTTTATAGTTATCTTGGATTGTTTGTCTTCAATAATCTCCCATAAATTTTTCATTATTTGATTTAGCCCAGAGATATATATTTGAAATTCATTAGGAATTTCATCTTTTACATACAAATCCAGTGAACTTCTTGCCTTCCTCCTTATTTCAGCCAGATCTCTGCTGATTGTAGACTGATTAAGATTGAGTTTACGGGCTATTTCCGATTGAGAATATCCCTTGCTATGGAACATCAAAACTTTAGCTAACCTTTCTTGGTGCTGTAAGTCTTCTTTTTCGATGGTGTGGGAATCATCGTTTTCCAATTTGTGTAAAAGAGAGGAGGGTCTATGCATGTCTACGTTCAAATTATGCAATATTATGCAAGCTTAGCTTTTAAGTTTTATTGATAAGTATAGTATCAGATCTTGTATCAGATACTTGAAATCAAATCTGATGAAACCCTTTCTGCTCGTCTACATAACATTTTGTATGAATCGAGGATATCCATTTCAATAATTCCCGGCAGATGCTCAATTCCAGGGACATAATTATTTATTGTGTACAGATTTTGTATTTTAACTTCAATTTTAATATCATTACTTTTTAGATCTTCAGATTCCGATCTATTGATAATTTGTACCGAATCCGAAAATTTTTTCTGTTGATCTTCTAGCGGATACCTGCCTGTGCGGATTGAGTCTTGAATCATTGTACATAATTCCGAAATTTCCATAGATACTTTAGTGATAATTTGATAATTTATTTTATTACAAGTAAACCTAGCTCACTTTTAAAATAAGGAAAATATTAATTAAATATATGTACTGGAAAGCGAAGAGCGGGTAATAATGGTAAAAAAAGTATCTCACTCTCACAATTATGATCCAGTACTTCTAGAAAGATTGTTGTTTAAAGTGTCTAAACGATGGATTGCCGGCTATTCAAATAATGACGCTATGATAGAAGCAAAAAAATCTAATCATAATGGAATGTCAGCCATCCTTAACTATCTTGGTGAAGGATATGTTGAAAAATCTCAAATTGATAGGTCAGTTACAGAATACATTACATTACTTGATCTATTAAAATCCAACGATATCAGGGGTAGTGTATCTGTAAAACCTACACAGATTGGTCTTAGTGTTGGGTACGACAAATGTTTAGAGAACTTTAGAAAGATTTCTGAAAAAGCAAAACAAAGTGGGCATTTTATGTGGATAGATATTGAAAGTTCCAACTTTGTGGAAGACACTTTGTCAATTTATCTTGAAATTCTAAGAAAAAATAGAGATACGGGGGTAGCGATTCAATCATACCTTAAAAGGAGTCACAGCGATTTGCTACATCTTATGGAACATTCTGCAAATTTAAGAATTGTAAAAGGTGCCTATAGCGAAGAAAAGGATAAGGCCTATCAATCAATTAATGAAATTAATCAAAATTTTTCAACACTCATGAAATTAGTATTAGAAGAGTCTGTTTACGACGGAATTGTGGCTATTGCTACTCATGATTCAAAACTTATACAGGAGGCATTAGTTTTATCCTGGAAAGGATCTGAAAGAATGAAAAACTTGCAGTTTCAATTATTAAAAGGAATTAGAGATGAGTTGAAACTACAATTGGTTACAAATGGATATTTAGTCTTAGAATACATACCATACGGTGAAAAATGGTTGCAATATTCCATACGAAGAATTAAGGAGAGAAAAAGAAATGTATTTTTACTTGCAAGATCCCTGATAGAATCTTGATTGGTTTGATTTCCAAATATTCCGGCTCAGCCTGTCATCATCAGTATCATCAACACCAGCGCCAGCTTATTACGTACTTTTAAATCATGAATGTGAATTAACAGTATGGAATTCAAGAACGAAAATACGTTTCAAACATTTCTTGATCATAATCAGGAGAGTCGGTTTCATAGATTATTTGAAAAGGCAGTTAATTTGGTTTCATCTGAATTTGGAAAAACTTACCCTATTATTGTTAATGGCAAAAAGATTCATACACAAGAGACCATGATAAGGGTATCCCCAATAGACACAAGAATTACTTTGGGATATGTGTGTAAGGGTAGCCCATCAGATGCAAAAAAATCAATTCAGGCCGCAAATAATGCCTTTGAAAAATGGAGTAAGATGGATTATGAGAAGAGAGTAAAGTTGTTTAGAAAAATAGGAGCAATTATGAAGAAACGTAAATTTGAACTGTCTGCATGGCTTACTTTTGAAAATGGCAAGAATAGATATGAATCAATTGCTGACATAGATGAAGCAATTGATTTTATTATGTACTATTCAGATGAGATGCAAAGAAACAGAGGCTTTGTAACCAGGAGATTGGGAAGTTCAAAAGAGCAGAATACAAGTACGATGAAACCATATGGTGTGTGGGCTGTTATAGCGCCTTTTAATTTTCCAGCAGCAATTTTAGTAGGTATGTGTGCTGGTGCTCTTATAACGGGTAACACCGTAATTATAAAACCAGCCAGTGATACCCCAATTATCGGTTATAAGATTGTTGAAATTATACTTGAAGCAGGAATCCCTAATGGAGTACTAAACTTTGTTCCCGGATCAGGGCTAGAAATAGGAAAGACCATAATAGAAAGCAAACAGGTGGCTGGTATTGTATTTACTGGTTCGCGGGAAGTTGGTTATAGGTTGATGAGTGAATCAAGCAAGACAAGACCACGTCCAGTAATTGCAGAATTGGGAGGGAAGAATGCGACTATAGTGGCAGATACTGCTAATTTGGATAGGGCGGCGGAGGGAGTCGCTAAGGCTGCGTTTTCATTTTCAGGACAAAAATGCAGCGCATGTTCGCGTGTGTATGTTCAGAAAAAAGTCAAAACTCAGTTCTTATCAAAGCTGATAGAAAAGACAAAAAAACTAAGTGTTGCAAACCCAAAAGAGCGAGAGAGTTTTATGGGACCCGTGATAAACTTAAATGCATACAATAACTTCAAGAGGTATTCCAAGCTTGCTTCAAAACAAGGTTACATTCTTACTGGAGGTTCTGTAAAACAAGATGGAGAGCTTGAACACGGCTTTTATGTAGAACCTACGATTGTAGATGGAATACCAGCACATCATCCTTTACTAAAGAAGGAATTATTTGTTCCTATATTGTGTATATGTGAATACGATAATTTTGATAACGCAATTAAAATGACAAACGAATCAGAATATGGGCTTACGTCAGGAATTTACAGTAACAAAAATGAAGAAATTTCGAAATTCCTCCAATATATAGAAGCAGGAGTTGTGTATGTAAACAGGAAAAAAAGTTCTACAACTGGCGCCATGGTGGGGTGCCAATCTTTTGGAGGCTGGAAGGATTCTGGGACTACAGGCAAAGGTACGGGTGGGAGATATTATCTTACACAATTTATGAGAGAACAGAGCCAAACTATTGTCAAATAGGTAGATCTACTTAGAAAGACAATTCATGCAGACTCATGAGTATGTCTAAGTAATAATTTAATATTGGGAGGTCTTGCTAATGAACAATAACAACCATTAGTAACCCCAAGCTTGAGGTCAGGCGTTAATATTCACTTATCAACAAATTGTATGAAGTTTGAGATTGAGCTCCTAAATATTGGAATTATTGGAATTTTTTATTTCGTTGCCATAAAATTTGTACAACATTTGTAAAAACAAAATGATGAAATAGAGAAATAGAAAAATAAAATGTATTGTAGAGATTTCATATTTGGTTTTTGTTCTACCGCGCTAGTATTAACGGTCTATTATATTTTTAAATAAAACAATATCCTGTTAAAACTTGTCAATAATAGATAGCAAAATGAGCGAAACACTCTGGATGGCGATTGCAGCTGGAATTGGGATTGCGATTGTCATTGGCTTGTATATATGGTCGCGAAATTAACAAAATAAAATGAGTAACTTTCTAACGAAAATTCTAAAGCTTCAGCACGGCCTGTTCTAACAGTACAAACATCCTCCTAGCTTGGTCTGGAAAATTTCCTCCCGTGTAACCAACTCTTGTTGATTTTACTCCTTTCATTTCAAGGAACGCTTCTTCTACACCCCAAAAACAGCCAGCAGCAAATGTGGCCTTCTCAAGATAATTTTCATACATGGTATTATTAGTGCTTAGCAGTCCTAAAACTCTTTTCTAGGCCCCTTGAATTTGAAAAAATTCGAAAATATTCTAAAATCCTTAACGAAAATTCCAAGTTCATAATTCACTTTCGTGACCTTATTGGTTTGGATCTAAGATGAAGATGACAACATGGGCAAAATGATCCATCATGAAAAAAATACACCGAACATCTTCTACAATATTTGACTCCATCACTATAGCTTGCTCCTAGTATTCCTATTTCATCACAAATATGCTTGCAACCCATTCTATAAAATTACTAGACTCGTCTTATAATGCTGAATACACCTAGCAGGGAGTGGGTGTTATGAAGATATGTTTGATTGATAAACCATAATTGAGTTAGTAGTAATGGGAAAAATGGAAGAAACTATATCAGATGTAAACATTATCTTTTACTAATTTCTGGAGTTTGCTTACTGCCTCTGTAAGTGGCTGATTTGTACCAAAAATAATCAGTGTATGATTACCGGTCTTATTATCAGGCCAGTACTTGCCTTGGCAATACGAGCATGTGTTATAGGTGAAATCATATTGGCTAAGAATATTAAACCCATTCTTTGGGAACTCACCTTCATAATATCCTAGCCATCCAGGATGCATGACTCCATCATTGTCCAAATTATTTGATACTTGATGGGTTGGAGTATAAAACCCGCCCACTATTTCTTTACCTTTAGAACTTTCATCCATTACCGTAATGCTGCCTTTCATCCAATTATATTTAGTGTCCATCATAGAATAATTTCCTACTGCTAATATTTTTAATTCAGATGCGTCAGAATAATTCATCTTTCCAGTGGTGTAAATCACATTTCCAGAGCTATCTATTATTTTTATTGTATGAGGATGCGGTGTATCCCATGGAGCATCTGCGTTAAGAAACAATACAGCTGTTCCTGCAGGAATAATCAGATTCGTTGGCACATAAGATGGGTTATGATCTGTAATATGTTTATAATTTTCCTTAGGCAATTCTTCATGAGCTTCATTTGCTATAAGAATTACGAAATAACCAACAGAAGTGGGCACACGCATAGTTTCAGTGTCGTAAACTGATTTTGCAATCGGAAATTCTGATACATCTTGCTCTAATGCAAAAGATTTGTTATCAACATTCAATACTATTGCTAGTATGATTGAAATCATGGACGCAGAAATGATAAAAATGTTTTTGCAGGACATTTTCATTTTCAAAGGCCTAGTTACTAACAGCAATAGTCCTTTATTTTTAAATTTTCCGATTCCGTGAGTTCCATATTGTAATATTATCAACGTAATCAATTCTGGAGAAAGTAGTGTTATTGAAATATAGCTATATCAAATTTGACGATTATGAAAAATATAAAGTGATTCCTTTTATTGAGTAATAGGACATGATTTCTCTTTATGATGAGTGTTTTTCATTCCAATGTGTCACAAACTCTTCAATATTCCCTTCGAACTCTTCCTTGGAGCGTATTAGAAATGAGTGTCCAAATTCCCAACCTAACCTATCACATGTTTTACATTCATTTTCATAATTGGAAGTATAGCCATGAGCTTCACCTACAATACATCTCGAAGGACTGTCAAGCTTAAAGTACCATTTCCACCATTGCAAAGAAAATGGAAATGGAAAACCTACCTCTGCTAGAGCCTTAACTTTATTTGCCCAGTTGGGTGTAATCTCAACAAAATTTAGACTTTTTAATATCACTTTTTGATCCATTGCTACGATATATCAATAGACTGACATTATTAAATATTAATTTGGATTCTCGACATTTGCTAGAAGTCGGTCTAATATGCGTATTTATCTCTAACTTTTATCGGATAAAATTTACGTTCTAAGCCAAAATATCATACATCAACATCAAGAAATGAGTTTTGAATCTCATTTCAGCAGAATCTCATCTTTTCTCTCATGAGAATACATCAGATGTATTCCGAATATCATGATCGATATAGCGATGATCTGATTTATTGTTATCAGTTCATGTAAAAATATTATTGCAAATACAAGCCCGAACACCGCAGATAGGCTCAGCAATGATGACGCCTTAATAACTCCAATTATTTTTATGCTGTGCAGGTATAGATAAAGCGATATCGCAAATCCAAAAATACCTGTCAGAATAATTGGAACCAATTGCTCACTTCGCAAATTGAAAGGTATTCCGAATACGAAAACTATTCCTAGCATAATAGAGCCCCCAATCAACGCCTTTAACTGAATCAACTTTGACACATCAATCCGCCTAACTATAATTTTCGAAATATTATTGTCGAATCCCCAAATTATTGTTGATAATATTACGAATACATTACCAATATTCAACTTGAATACAGAACTATTAAAATCAAGACTTGTTGTTACCAGGAAAACGCCACTTAGGATCAGTGTTACTGCAATATAGCCGATAGGTCTCAATCTTTCTTTAAAAATAAGTAGTGCGAATAAAATTGAAAAAACAGTTTCCCCATTTGCAAGGAGGGAGGTGTCAGCAGCTGTACTGAGTTTTAACCCAACAAAGAAAATAATAGGAGCAATTGTTGCGCCTGCTATTGCGCTTATTAAAATGAGGCCGTAATACTTCATTGTGATTCTTGATCGCGCACGCGAAGCAGCAGGAGTAAAAAAAAGTCCAGCAATTAGGTAAATTAATGAAGAAAGCACAGAAGGGTCTATTGTTGAGAGCATAGGTTTTGCCAGAGTAGAAACCCCTCCGAATAGAATTGCAGCGACAATCGCCGATAGATAACCTATGATTAAATTGGAACTTATCCATTTAATATTAATCAACTTTTTTCTTGCATCCATCACGGATACATTATACATATTAAATCTTGGTCATCTTGTTTATGTCTTTACAATCAAATGAGCTTAATTGTCTCCGAATAAGAGACCTCTACTTGGACTCTGATTCGAACATTAAGTTACTAAAAATATAACAAAGTATTCAAGATTTCAATAAGATATACATATGTTGATCTGAACACTTTTTTTAGTATATGAAAATAATAATTGAGCTTATTGGAATCGCACTTGTATTGGCAGGTGTGATTTTTACGGCACAATCTATGGCGCTACTAGGCCCCTCAAGTTCCTTCATGTATAGTAATCCTGGTTGGACGATTAATGGTTTTATGTTTATTATTGCCGGTATTATTGTATTAATATTCGATATTATTTTTAGAATTGTCTCTCGCCATTAATTCAAATGTAAAGATTAGAGGCCATACTTTCTATGCTATAATTTTTTTGAAAGTCAATTGTTAGATTACCTTGAAACCCTGATGGGATGACTGTGTTAGTGACTACAGTTAATCTATTTACCCAGGAATTGAATTTAGCTATCTCTTAATTGTCGCGTGTAGTTACTTTTTATACCCATTTAACATAAAATGTTTATTTGAATAATTATTTGTCAGAGTTTCTTTATTTATCACTGGCTAGTGTGTTCTTCTTTAGCAATTGTATTATTTGTATATCTGCCCAAGATGATCAGAAGGTAATATCACTAAAATCCAATCCAATAATAAACTCGGGAAGTTTTCCTATTGGAGTTGATATTAATCCTATTACAAACAAACTTTATGTGGCTAATCAATTCTCTAATACAATATCAGTAATAGATATTGATAAGTCCAAAGTGGAAAAAAATATCGATGTTGGTGATTCTCCGTATGATGTAGACGTGAATCCTTTCTCAAACAGAGTTTATACATCGAATAGAGATTCTGACTCAGTATCCGTAATTGATGGTTTTACTAATAAAGAACTTGCTAAGATACCAGTAGGAAACTCTCCTCTAGGTATAGGCATCAATTTAGGCAGAGGGTGGGTGTACGTAGCAAACCTGGACTCAAGTACAATCACAGTAATTGACGCGATCGATAATCATGTTATAAAAACTTTAAAATATGCCACGTTACCCTATGATATTGTAATCAATCCACTAACGAACAAGGTCTATGTTTCAGATTTAGGGAAAGATAGTGTTTTAGTATTGGATGGAAGTAACAATACTTTGGTATCAACAATACCTGTTGGTTCGAATCCCTCTGTTCTCGCGATCAATACACAAACCAATACAATTTATGTCTCAAATTTCTCGAACGATTCTGTAAGCGTCATAAACGGTACATCTAATAAAGTTGAAACAAACATAAAAGTTGGGCATAATCCAGTTGGAATTGCAGTAAATCCACGTATTAACGAAATTTATGTTAACAATCTGCCGGATAATACAATCAGTGTAATTAATGGGACAACAAATAAAGTGAATCATAATATTTCACTGGAACCTGCAATAATTGGATCGGGAGTTAACAAAGCATTCATTAATGTCCCCTTGAAAGTTACTTTTCCACTCATTGCAAGTAAAATAACAGTAGATCCTACTACAAATTTCACGTATGTCACTAATCCAAGGTCTAATGGAATAATTACAATCGATGGAAAGACAGACAAAATAATTACAAAGATTTTTGTGGACATCAATCCATCAAATGCTGGAATTGTGAAATGTAATGATACCGTTTTAGCAGATGGTGAGTCTATTACTCTACCTTTTAATTCCCTTGCCAAATGTGAAGGAATACCTGATAGGGGATATGAATTTGGACATTGGTCCGTGACGAATAATACCAGCCAAAATCCTGTAATTTTTAATGTCACTGGTTATGACACACTGACGGCAAATTTTAAAGAGGGAATTTTAACGGAAACATTTATCATTATTACTTCTGTGATAATAGGATTAGTTTCAACCATCGGAGGTTGGTTTTATAGACAGAAATCCAGATTGTCCTTTAAGAGAAGCCTAAGAAACATAGATTATACTTATGAGATGTTATCAAAAAATAATAAGGAAGAATGCATAAAACAACTTGAGCAGATTCAAAGAGATTTAAATTTCTTACACAGAAAAGGAAAAATTAATGAGTCACAGTTAGAGTTCCTAGAAAAGAGAATTAATTGGTATATAAGTCGAGTGAATGTGTAAAATACTAACATGATCTCTTACTGCATTACTACATCCTTAAGAATCTTCGAAGTACTCGTATCAAATTCATTCCAGCTTATAAATTCCATAACTTGCACTTAAAGCAATCAATAGGTTATACATACTAAAACTGTCAGAATAGTTAAATTTTTTTTACCCAACACACTTCCTTAATTATCTTTGAATTATTAGAATGAATATCATTCAATTCAATAACCGATAGTAATGATAAATCAAGGGTCACGGGCATAGTGGATTACGCTGAATAAATTAAATATTAGAAGGGATTAAATGAGGTTGCCTATAATGCCCTTTCAATTAGCAAGGTGAATTGACTATATGTTAGAAGATAATTCTTGTTCAACAAAGGATAGAATATTGAGATTTATTCAAAAAAATCCTGGGTGTTACCTTCGACAGATAAGAAATGAGTTATCTCTATCGATGGGATCTGTTCAATATCACGCTTATCAACTTCAGAAGAACGGAAAGATAACGACTTCTAGGGAAGGATTGTACAAACTTCATTTTCAATCAGGAGCATATCAAGATCATGAGAAGTTACTTTTCAGGGTATTAAACCAAGAGACACCAAGAGAGATTATTTTATTCATTATCGAACAAAATTATCCTACACAAACAGATATCGTAAAAAAATTGAAAATATCCGCACCATCCATAAACTGGCACGTTAGGCGATTAATTGATTTAAATTTAATAGAGGAAGTTAGGGAAGGAAAGTACAAGAGATACAAGTTGCGTGATAATTCCATTGATTCTAAATATATAATGGAGTTATTAAAAATCCACCATCCGAATCTCTGGAATAAATGGAGCAGTAGATTAGTTGAAATGTTCCTGTCATTATCTGATGAAGACAATTAGTTGTTGTGAATATCTTGGAAGGATTAGTAGTAGGAAATGCAATATTCGATTTAGTGGAGTCTCCTATATGTAGCAGGTACTATCTTTGCTGCTATACTAATTGCATTATATCGATTTCTGCTTACCGGAACACACATTTGAGAAAGCTACTATATGCCATTGTAGCATTCCTTCTCTTTGGTATTTTTCTATTTTATGAGTATTTAGAACATGCCATTCCATTGGACAATCCCTTTACCGACATAATATTGCCTTCCATGGCACTATCTATTTTAGTTCTATTCTTTTTAGCTATAGTTAATAAAAGATAGGTTATTTCATTATGGAATACGTAATAATGCGCCGATCCAAGGTGCCATTAGATTAATTAGTTAAATTCCAATGAACTTGTTGATAACATTCGGGGCACATATCTAAATTATTGGTATGGTCACAAGAATATGTTACCTTAGTTTGAATATTACATCGAGCACACTTTTTCAATAATTTAAGTAGAATATGAAGGAATTTGAATATTTTGTTAAAAGTCACTTGGTATACAGCAATTAGATCATAAATAATTATTTTTGCTTACTTTGATCATTAGAACACCAATGGTTAGATTATCAATGTTCCTATGTCAGTAACAAGCTGCAATAATCAGTAATTAGTAACACTCTAAATAATTATAAGACAATAGATAAACTATAATGTCGCTGATAGTATGTAGATGCAGATGGTGTTTTTGTAACTATGTCAATATCTGACTCATCATATTAACGACAAGATATTAGAAATAAATACTAGAAGATGAGATGGGTCATATTCACACCCAAAATGAAAGAAATGAAATATCATGAAATATATTGTATCTCATGCTATGATGCTTAGTTGAAGTTTATAATCATGTCAATTATCTGCGTTACGATATTCATAATAATAGGGATTACGGTTTCACCGAAACTTGGATACCAAGTTCCATCAGTTATTAACTTTGATGAATCAATCTCATCACTCATCTATCACTCTCATTATGAACCTATAGATGATTTTATGATATTGTTGTCAAACTATGGGCGAGAAATAGTATGGCTGGGAGTTATTGTGTTTATGAGTATTTTTGCAGGGTGGAAAGGAAAAAAAATTGCTGTAATTATCATTATTTCATTTTTGATTATAATTCCGCTAAACACAGTATTCAAGAACTTTTTCGAGAGAAACCGTCCACCAGTGGAAAAACAGGAAATTCATGTTCCAGAGAAAACTGATTTTGCCTATCCTTCAGGTCATGCTTCTATCGTTGCAGCAGGAGCAGTGATATTGATTATATTATATCGAAGAGAAAGTGAGCTAATATTTTCTATAGCACTGGCATTTGAGGCAGGACTAGTATGCTTATCCAGAATATATGTTGGTGAACATTATTTCTTGGATGTAATAGGTGGAGTATTATTGGGAGCTGGAATCTGTGTCTTGACAATTTCGTTATCTAGATACCTTGATCCCATAATGACTGGAGTCCGTAAACGTATACAAAAAGAGCCATAATATGAGGATTTTCTATCTAGTAAGTCCCTTACCATGAAAAATACCCTCTCTTATCCATTTCATGAATTCTCTATCGGGTAATTTTTTTCTCACATGGATGGAATTTGTGGCATCATTTCCAATTACATATCTTAAGGCAGGATCATTAGAATTCACCGCGTGGAGAATGGTGTTTGCAACTTGATCACTAGAGGATACGTTACTATTAATAGTTGCTTTCAAAAAGGCGATTCTCAAATCCATTAGTTTATAGTATGGTGATTTAGCATCGTTGCCCTTGATTTTTAGATTATGAAGAAAATCGGTTTGGACAACGCCTGGTTCAATTAGTATTACCTTTATTCCAAATTCCTCCAGCTCAAACGAAATAGACTCAGAAAGTCCTTCTAATGCAAATTTGCTCGACACATATGCAGCATTAAGTGGAACACCAAATCTTCCAACCATTGAGCTAATATTTACAATAGTTCCACTTCGTTGTTTCCTCATTATTGGAACTATTGCCTTTATAAGCCTAATTATTCCAAAAAAATTAGTTTCAAATTGTTCCTTAATATCTTCCAAAGAAATCTCCTCAATAGGACCAAACATACCATATCCGGCATTATTTATCAGAATATCAATTTTTCCTGAGTCGGAAATAATTTTTTGGATTGCTATTTTGATAGATTCATTATCGTTTACATTAAGACGGATTACTTTGAGAGGAAGTTTTTCTCTATTTATTATTTCTTGAATTTTTTTAGCTTTTGATAAATCTCTTACAGAAGCATATGTAGTAAAGTTGTTACGGGCAAACAATAGGCACGTGGCATATCCTATTCCCGAAGAGCATCCAGTAACCAACACCGTTTTGTTATCTTTCATGTAGAATGTTATGAAACATGATTAAAAAATTTTCCCGCTAAAATAGTTGATACAGTGCAAATAAGTAAAGTTAAATTTAGTAATTTACCATGTTTATACACATTAAGATCAGTGAAAAAACTTATTGTTTAACCCTAGTTTTTGACTTCCTCTGCGGTTTGTCCTCGTATAAACCAATTAAATGAAGGAATTATGAAGCCTTTACTTAAAAATATTGGTAAACTAGCCTGATTTTTTATGCGGATCTTTTAAAACTCAGAAAGGCCAGTTGCATTTTTCATTGAAATGGGATTTCATCTAAATTATATGCCAATAAGTAGTTGTCATTTCTTCCATTTATTGCGACGTACAGCTTGTGTAAATGTGTATTTACTCCCATGGCAAATTGTACGGGAGATTGGGGCGGAGCTAAAAAAATTGCTTGACTTGAGACTAATATAATGCCATACTCAGTAAGAACTCCTGAATGAGATGTTACTCCATCCTTACCCAATATCATAAGGCTCACTTCATCTGAGTTTACAATATATTTCAGAATTTAGATAATTAATACAAATATCGTTTAGCCCTGGACAATGAATTAAGTTTATAAGTTCAATGCGATCACGATCCAAGAATTGTTCATCACTGGTGTCTTGATTGTTGTAACGAGTTCAATGACGATACCAGCGATCATGACGATTTAACTCATTCAACAGTATGTGAATAGTGCGAATATTTCTGTGGTCTGATTCTTGTCAAGAAATATTTTAAAAGTAGTTTTTGATCTTCAAGGCCTTTTTTTCGCCAAACAACCTTGTACCAAACTTGCGAGATAATATACCACATTGCAGAGTTTACAAGAACTGTAATAGCGAATCCAAGGAAATAGGTCATAATAATCCCAGTTATTGTGCCACCTATCAGAAAAGGAACCTGCCGTTTAATTGCCGCTACTATCTTGGAATCCATAATTTGCAATACACTATTACATATACAACAACTCTTAAGAGTATAGAATCGCCAAGGAAAAATGGTCTCGTTAAATCAAACTATGTGAGATAACGTGGAGTCAGATCTGAAACGCAAAACATGCGAATGGCTTAGCTCATTATTAAGGGATTGTGAAGTACAATAAGTATGGCAGATAAAGAAATGATACAAGAAAAGATAGGCGAGGCATTAGGTTTAGAAAAAGCAGCTCAAAAGGCAGTTGAGGAATTACATTCACGAGGTTTATTGGAACCAGAACACATGAAGAAGCTATCAAAAATGAAGGAGCAGGCAGGCAAACAGGAAGAGGAGATGGAAGTATTGATCCAAGGTCTAACAGATACTGACGGATTTGATTCGTCCACTATTGAAGAAAAAGCAGTAGAAACAGCCGACAAAGTGTCCAAAATTATGGTAACATATCTTGGAGACGAACCGGATACACAAGAGGTATTAGAGTTCTTATGTCTAGCAGAAGGAGGCGAAGTAGCTCATTATGAAGTACTAGCTTCAGTGGCGAAGGATGTAAAAAATAAGAAGTTCGGAACAAAAGTTAGAAGTATACTAAAGGAAGAAAAAGGACATTTGGATCTGTGTACTAAGTTAGCAAAAAGTAATGCCGCTTCCGCATAACCCTCCATTTTTTAATTTCTAGACATTGTTATAACACTAGTACATGCTTTGAGTAACGCTGAGAATGTAGAAAGCACTCATTAGTAAGATATCAAAATTCCGTTTTAGATGAATTTAACCTGGAGACTTGATCCATTGTTATGATAGCCATTGATAGGTGCTTTGTTACACCGGATTTGCACCAATCTATTTACTATTAACAGGGATAATCATAAAAAATGACTATGGACTAATTCTAGTCCATTTTTTCCTTTATCTTTTCTTTTTGGTACTCAGTTTCCAAATCCTTGTCAGGATCTGCGACTTTCTTTCCAAATGCCTTTGCACCGGCTTTAACCTTGTCTCCTGCATCTTCTAATTTTTCTTCGGTGTCGTTCTTTGTATCTTTAAATTCTGTTTTTTCTTTGATTTCGTAATCTCCCATTGTAATATTAGTATGCACTACATTGCTTAATAACAAAAATGGTAGTGCCTTTCCTGATGAAATTTATGGACCAATCGCATTTGAATATCCCTTCCACTTTTATACCTGAATGATTACTACAATAGTATTGCCAGTCATTCTTTTGCCAGGACCCTTGAGAATAAATTTGTTGGTCTAAAGTCTGATTTTTCACTTCCAGAATTATATATTCTATTAGGATGATTAGCAATTATAGATCAAACAAAGTAACGATAATTAAGTTCAAGTAACAGAGCAAAAAAAGAAAACCCGGTTTTTATTGCTAATATCTTAAAATAATATGTTGCAGGCCCATGTTTATGATGAAAGAATCTCTGCCGATCCTTCTTTTGTCTTCTATTATTATAATGAGTGAGCAGTATCACAGATTTGCACATGCTGGAAGAGTTTGTACCAAGTTCTGTCGGTGGATTGTATCTATACAAAATAGTGAATAATTCATCTATTTTATCTTTTGATTCTAAAGTTTTCGTCAATTTCTCTTCGAATAGGGTGTATCTAAAGGACTGATTTACCATTTCAAGGAAACTAGGTAACTGATTTTAACTGTACAACCGCAGAGGGACCCTGCGCTATTTTAACTAATATGTTCCAATACCCTACAATATTCTCTTCTTTCGACCAAACACGTGGATACGTCTTACAATTAGATTTATTGCTAAATAAGAGCCTGCCGATGCGATGAGTGAAGCGATTATTGCAGCCTGCACTGGTTGGTAATTAATTTTCAATAATTCTAGTAAAATAAGGAACCGAGACACAT
>Ga0207428_10001268_pt1 | contig 26994 bp, 29 predicted proteins | sample RhiMethybrSRZTD1_FD_187600 | JGI IMG/M metagenome (GOLD analysis project Ga0207428, IMG submission 187600) | Populus rhizosphere microbial communities from Tennessee, USA - Rhizosphere MetaG P. TD hybrid SRZTD1 (SPAdes) (version 3) | ecosystem: Host-associated > Plants > Roots > Rhizosphere >...
ACGGCGAGCTGGCGGAGACGGCGAGCAGCTCGGGCAGGAAGTTGCGCAGGCCGTTGCAGACGGCGACCGCGCGGTCCGGGCCGTTGATCGCGACGTGGACGTGCAGCCCGAACGTGTTGTTGCGCCAGACCACGTAGCGGAGGATCTCGTCGTTGCGGCGGTAGTGAGGCGTGTCGATGATGCGCTGCTCCTGCCAGGGGCTCCAGGGGTGCGTGCCGGTTGCCGCCAGGCCGACGCCGACCGAGTCCGCGAGCTCGAACAGCTGCGCGCGGCGCTCGCCGAGCCGGGCGGCCGCCTCGTCGAACGAGTCGCATCGGCCTGTGCGAATCTCGACCTCGGAGGCGATCAGCTCGCCGACGAGGTGCTCCTCCAGCGGCGTGCCCTGTGCGCCAGCCTGTAGCTCTTCGAAGCGGTTGGTGAGGTCCAGGGTCTCCGGGTCGAGGACGGCAAACTCCTCCTCGACGGCGACCGTGAGGTCGGTCGCAGACTCGAACTGCTCGCGGGCGAAGGCGATCTGCTCCTCCGGGGTGAGGCGCTGGGCGTCTCCCATGGGGCCGCTACCTTAGTTGAAGGATTAGCGCAGCCTCGCGCGCGCCGCCGAGCGCCCGTGGGCGCGCGGCCTAGGTGAGGTGGAAGTAGAGCGCGTGCAGCAGGTCGACGGCGGGGTTCGACGTGTGCACCGTGACGTCGCTCGGGACGTCGAGCAGCGCCTCGGAGTAGTTGAAGATGATCCGCACCCCGGAGTCGATCAGCTCTTCCGCGACCTCCTGGGCATGGTCGGCAGGCACCGCGACGACGCCGACGATGATGTTCTTCTCGCGCACCGCGTCGCGGAGGAGGCCCGAGTCCTCGATCGGCATCGCGCCGATCGTGCGCCCGACCTTGTCCGGATCGTTGTCGAAGACGGCGGCGATGTTGATCCCGTGCTCGGCGAAGATCGGCGAGCTCGCGATCGCGTGGCCGAGGCGTCCGGCCCCGACGAGCGCGATGTTGTGCTGCCCCTGCGTCCGCAGGATCTTGCGGATCTCGCCGAGCAGCGAGTCGATGTTGTAGCCGACGCCGCGCTTGCCGAACTTGCCGAACGCCGAGAGGTCGCGGCGAATCTGCGTCGCGTTGATGTTGGTGTAGTCCGAGATCTCCTGCGACGAGATCCGGTCCTTGCCCATCTTCTTGGCCTGGGTCAGAACCTGCAGGTAGCGGCTTAATCGAGCGGCGACCCCGACCGTCAGCCGTTCCGACCCGGCCGCGCTGTTAACGGTGGTTTGCAACACGCACGAGCATTGTGCCCGATCCGCGCGGCTCCGCGCGTCAGACCGTCACAAACTCGGCCCCGAGCGGGCACTTTGTGCTTACGCCAGCCGCCGCCTGAACGCGTCCTCGTGGACGTGATAGGTGAAGGCCCGTGCGCCGTCGATTTCGACGACAGGGAGCCACTCGCGGTAGCGCGTTTCGAGCTCCGCGTCGCCGTCGATCGCGATCTCCTCCAGCTCGAACCCGAGCTCCTCGTGCAGTGCGCGCACCTGCGCGAGCGCCCGCTCGCAGAGGTGGCAGCCGTCCGCGTAGTAAACGACGACGCGCGAGCTACGGATAGAGGCCACGCGTAATCGTGGCTTCGGCGACGCGGCCGACCGCGACGCCGTAGGCCGCCGCCCGCATGCTCGTCTGCTTCTCGTCGTAGACGTGCCAGGTCTCGTTGAAGGCGCGCGTGACGATGTCGCGCAGCTTCGAGTTCACCTCGGGCTCCTTCCAGAAGTACTCCTGGAGGCCCTGCACCCACTCGAAGTACGAGACGACCACGCCGCCCGCGTTGGCCAGGATGTCGGGCAGGACGAGGATGCCCTTCTCGTCGAGGATCTCGTCCGCCGCCGGCGTGATCGGACCGTTCGCGCCCTCGCAGACGATCTGCGCCTTCACCTGGTCGGCGTTGTCGGTGGTGATGACCTGCTCGAGCGCGCACGGCGCGAGCACGTCGCACTCGAGCAGCAGCAGCTCGTCGTTGGTGATCTCCTCCGCGCCCTTGAGGCCGGCTAGCGAGCCGGTCTCCTGCTTGTGGGCGATCGCCGCGGCGACGTCGATGCCGTTCGGGTTGTGCAGCCCACTCTGAGAGTCCGAGACCGCGATCACGGTTGCGCCCTCCTCGGCGAGGAACTTCGCGAGGAAGCTCCCGACGTTGCCGAACCCTTGCACGGCGACCTTCAGGTCGGCCAGCCGGAGCTCCTTCTTTCGCGCCGCCTCCTGGATGCAGTAGAGCGAGCCGCGCGCGGTGGCCTCGAGCCGGCCGAGGGACCCGCCGACGTTGAGCGGTTTGCCGGTAACGACGCCGAGCACGGAGTGGCCCTTGTTCATCGAGTAGGTGTCGAAGATCCAGGCCATCACCGTGGGGTCGGTGCCGACGTCCGGGGCCGGGATGTCCTTCTCGGGCCCGATCTCGTTGATGATCTCCGTCGTGTAGCGGCGGGTCATGCGCTCGAGCTCGCCGCGCGAGAGCTGCTTCGGATTGCAGACGACCCCACCCTTGGCGCCGCCGAACGGGATGTTCATCAGCGCGCACTTCCACGTCATCCACATCGAGAGCGCCTTGACCTCGTCGAGCGTGACGTCGGGGTGGTAGCGGATACCGCCCTTGGACGGCCCGCGCGCGATGTTGTGCGTCACGCGGTACCCCTCGAACGCCTGGATCGTGCTGTCGTCCATCGTCACCGGGATCGAGACGACGACGGCCTTCTTGCACTCCTGGAGGACGTTCACCAGCCGCTGGTCGATGTTGAAGATGTCGGCCACGCGGCGCAGCTGCTCGCGCGCGATGTCGAACGGGTTCTCGCGAAGGTGGGACTCGGGCGCTTCGATTGTGGTCACGGAGGCTCCTCGGTCGGAAACGTGCTGCAAACGGGCTGAGTATAGGTCGCTACTTGATGCGGAAGGTGATCGTCTGGCTAGTCGGCGGGCCTTCGCTCGTGGGGAACGCGACCAGCCGCACCTCATAGCGACCGGGCTGCAGCACATTGCCGCCGGGGCCGCGCCCGGTGAGGCCGATCGCGACCCGGCCGGGGAGCAGGTCGCGCAGGCGCGCGAGCAGGCCGATCCGCCGCTTGGCCCGCCAGAGCTCGACGTCGAGCCTCGAAACCGGGTGGACCTCGGCGCCTGCAGGCCCCTCGCGGACGAGACCCGCCTGGAGCGACAGCACCGCGGGCGTCGTGTCGGAGGGCTTGAACGCCGAGGCCGAGAGAGCGACGGACGAGATCAGGCTTTCCGGAGGGGTGCCGTACGTGATCGCCCAGGGCACTTTCAGCGGGCCCGCGCCGCGCGCGACGAAAAGCACCGAGCCCTCGGCCGAGCCCTCGGGCGGCGCCGCGCCGTTGAGCCGCGCCCGGAGCGTGACGGTGGCGTGCCCGCCCGGCTTCAGGCGCACCCAGCGCGGCTTCGGGGTGATCACGAGGCCGCCGCTCCCCGCGATGCGGACGCGCACGAGCAGGCGCCGCGTCGAGGAGTTGTGCACAACGACCTCCTGGGTGGAGTGCCAGCCGTCGCCCTGCGCGCGGCCGAAGGCGAGGGTGACCGGGTTGGTGCTGACCTCGCCCGCCGTGGCCGCACCGAGGTCGACCAGGCCGGCGCCCTGTGCCGTGACGCTCGTATCGCGGATCGAGCGCGCCGTCCCCGTGAGCAGGCTCCTCAGGTCGAGCGCGCGCAGGCCCGGGCGCGCCTGGGCGAGCACCGCCGCCGCGCCGGCGACCACAGCGGCTGAGGGACTCGAACCGTTGACGGTGCCGAACCGCGGCGTGCCGTCCTCGTTCGCGCCCGGCTCGGAAGTGATCAGCGCCACACCGGGAGCGGCGACGTCCGGCTTCACGCGCCCGTCGAAGGCGAGGCCGCGCGACGAGAAGGGCGCGATCCCGCCGTCGCCGCCGTTGCGCACGACGGACGGCACGCCGATCGAGATCGTCGGATGCTCGTCCCTCGCGATAGCGCCGAGCGCTGCCTGCGCCACCCGCAGCGGGACGCTCACCACCGGGACCTCAACCGACTCGTCGACGCTGATGCCTCCTGCCGGCAGCTGCGTCCCGTAGACCACGACTGCGGTTGCCCCCGCCTGCGCTGCGTCCTCGACGGCGGCCACCGGGTCGCCGCCGCCGTGGATCAGCGCCGCGCGGCCGGCGACGAGGCTGTGCCCGCGCTCGTCGAAGAAGCGGTCGATCGTCGGACCGGTCCCGTGGCGCGGCGTCGCGAGCTCGAGCTCCCGCGGCTGCGCCGAGGGAACCGCGCCCGCGAGCGGCAGCCGGCGGTCGAGCACGAGGCCCAGGCCGACGCGCACCGAGACCGGCACCTCCTGGGCGTTCTCACGCAGATCGGCAGCGCCCGCGGTCAGCGCGGCCGGGGCCCCGCCGGGGCTGGAGACGCTGCCGTAGCCGGGGCCGGCCGGCCCGTCGTTCCCGGCCGGGGCGACGACCAGGGTGTCGAGCTGCAGCGCGCCCGTGATCGCGCGCGCCTCGGGCGAGTCGGTGAAGGCCGCGTACGACACTGCGGCCCCGACGAGGGCGATTCGCGCTGCGTCGTGGGCGTCGCCGTCGAGGTTCGGGTCGACGGCACGCTCGAGGCCGGCGATGAGCTGGTCGGTTCGCGCATAGACGGCCCAGCCACCGGTCTGGTCGCGCTGCCAGCCGGCGACACGGATCGGTAGGACCGAGGCGCCCGGCGCGATCCCCCTCGCACCGGCGAGGATCCCGGCCATCTCCGTCCCGTGGTGCTCGCGACGGCCGGTTCCGTCCGGGTCCAGCGCGGCCTTCACCACGGGATCGCCGCCGACGACGTCGACCCCCGGCAGGACGTGGCCGCGCAGGTACGGGTGCGCGCGGTCGACGCCCGTGTCGAGCAGCGCGATCGTCACGCCGCGCCCGTCGAAGCCAGGCAGCCGCAGCGACGGCAGGCTGCTGGCGCCGCCGGCCAGGCCCTTCCCGAGCAGCTCGGACGAGACCGACGCCGGGTAGGCGACGCGTACCGGGTAGACGCCCGCCACCTCGGGCCGCCGCTCGAGGACGGCGATCGCGCGCGCATCGAGCGGCGCCGAGAAGCCGTTCAGCACGCGCGTGTAGCTGAACTGAACCTGCGGGCGGATCCCTCGCGTGCTCAGCTCCGTGAGCAGCTGCCGCTGGGCCGCGAGGGCGGATCGCGTCCACGTCCGCTCCTTCCGCTGGGTCGCCACGCCACCGTTCATCGCGACGCGCTGCGCCATCGAGGGCGAGCGCAGCACGACGAGCACCCGCTGGCCGACGTCGACGGCCGGATGGCCGCCCCCGACGAGGCCGCGCCAGGACGACGCCTCGGAGACGAGCGAGCGCACCTTTGTCTGGGCGACGCCGAAGCCGAGCGCGAGCGCGGCCGCGACCAGGGCCAGGACGACGAGAGCGCCCTCAGAGAGCCGACGCGTAGGCATCGAGGGCAAGATAACCAGGCGGCGGGATCGCCTGGACGTACCGCGCCGCCGACGCGATCATCGCGGCGTTGTCGGTACAGAGGGCGAGCGGAGGCGCTTTCGCGTCGGGCAGCGACGCTCGCAGTTCCGAGTTCGCCGCCACGCCGCCGACGACGGCGAGCCGCTCGGCGCCCGTTTGCTCCGCTGCCTCCTGCGTGCGTTGCACGAGCGCGCGGACGATCGCACGCTGATAGCTGGCGGCGAGGTCGGCTCGCCGCTCGGAAAGCTCGTCGCCGAGGTCGCGCACCGCGTAGAGCAGCGCCGTCTTCACCCCGGAGAAGGAGAAGTCGAGGCCCGGCACGCGCGCGACCGGGAAGTCGAACGCCTCCGGGTCGCCGGCGCGCGCGAGACGGTCGATCTCGGCGCCGCCGGGGTAGCCGAGCCCGAGCAGCCGCGCGCCCTTGTCGAACGCCTCGCCGGCCGCGTCGTCGATCGTCGTGCCGAGCCGCCGGAATGCACCGTGCTCTGGCACGTCGACGAGCAGCGTGTGGCCGCCGCTCGCGAGCAGGCAGAGGAACGGCGGGTCGAGCGGATCGGGCTCGAGGTAGAGCGACGCGACGTGCCCGTGCAGGTGATTCACCGGCGCGAGCGGCAGGTCCCGCCCCCAGGCCAGCGCCTTCGCGGCGGACAGCCCCACGAGCAGCGCGCCGATCAGCCCGGGTCCCTGGGTGACAGCGACCGTCTCGACGTCAGCGAGCGTCACCTCCGCCTCTGCGAGCGCCTCGCGCACGACCGGCATGACGAGCTCGAGGTGCCTCCGCGACGCAACCTCAGGCACGACGCCGCCGAACCGCGCGTGCAGGTCTGCCTGCGACGAGACGACGTTCGAGCGAATGTGGCCGCCCTCGACGAGCGCCGCCGCGGTCTCGTCGCAGGAGGTCTCCAGCGCGAGGATCAGGAGTGCGTCGCCGGCTCCGAAACCGGGTCCTTCCACATGATGAGCGCGTCCTCGCGGTTGTCCGTGTAGTAGCCGCGTCGGACGCCGCGCGGGCGGAAGCCGAGTTCCTCGTAGAGCTTGATCGCGCCCGCGTTCGAGACGCGCACCTCGAGCGTGTAGCCGCGCCGGCTGCGGCCGGCCGTCAGCTCGAACAACCGGTTCAGCAGCAGCGAGGCGATCCCGCGGCGGCGCTGGTCGGGCCTGACGGCGACATTCATCACGTGCCACGCATCGACGTAGCGGGAGATGATCAGGTACCCGATCAGCTTCCCGGCCTCCGCCTCGAACGCGCCGAGGCAGAGCGACGAGGGTTTCGCCAGCTCGCTCGCGAACATCGAGCGCGACCACGGGGTCGGGTAGGAGCTGCGCTCGATCTCTTCGATCGCGTTCAGGTCGCGCAGCTCGAGGCGGCGGAGCTCGACCTCGGTCACGCGTTCTTCTCCGCGTCGGGGACGCGCAGGTAGAGAGGCTCGACTGCGTCCGCGGGGCCGAAGTCCCTCGCGAGCTGCACGTGGAAGCGTGCCCGTGGCAGGTGGCGCTCGTCGCCGTCCGGCGGCACCTCCGCCCCGCGCTGCTCGAGCACCTCGCGGTAACGCAGGGCGCCGTCGCCGACGCAGAGGCCGCCCACGATCTCCTGCGGTGCGCAGACCACCGGCTCGCCGTCGACGAGCGCGAACACTTCCCGCCGCCCCGCGTCCACGACCGGCACCGCGCCTGGCGCGCCGGCGGCGAGAGCGTCCAGCGTGGAGACACCTGCGACCGGCAGGTCGAGCGCGAGCGCCAACCCACGCGCTGCCGCAAGGCCGAGCCGCATGCCCGTGAAGCTACCGGGCCCGGTGCCGACGACGATCCCCGTCAGCTCCGAGCGTTCGACGCCGCCCGCGCGCAGCAACTCGTCGGCGTCCTCGAGCACCCGGACCGCCCGGGAGACCGCTTCTCCCAGCACCTCACCGTCCCGCACGAGCGCAGTAGTTGCAGCGCTCGTCGCGGTGTCAAACGCGAGTGTCAGCACCCCCGGGCAGCCGGTCGAGCAACGACGGTTCCTCGCTTTCCAGCGAAATCAGTCTATGAGCGACGTCCACGTGGGACAAACGTACCTTCATGCGGACCGGCGGGAGCGCATCCGCGGCGGCCTCCGGCCACTCGACGAAGCAGATCGCGTCCAGGAAGTACGGCTCGAGGTCGCCCCACTCCGCGGCCGAGAAGCCCTGGAAGCGGTACAGGTCGAGGTGCGAGACGTCCACCGGCTCGCTTGGGTAGCGATGGCCGACGGTGAAGGTCGGGCTCGTCACCGGAACCGTCACGCCGAGCGCGCGGCAGGCGCCGCGGACAAAGGTCGTCTTGCCGCTGCCGACCTCGCCCGAGACTGTGACCACGTCGCCGGCCCGCAGCCCGCCGGCGAGGGCGGCCGCGACGGCTTCCGTCTCCGCCGGCGAGGCGGAGCTGACTTCCATGGTCTTAGAACCCGCTTCGGGATGACGCTTCGTCGCCGAGGTGCGATGGGCGGTGCGAGGCAAGGACGCAGCGGAGCGTGCGTAGCCGGAGGCTACGGACGCTTCCGAGGACGCCGCCTCGCGGCGTCCAGCGCGGCTCGGCGGCACAAGGCTTCATCCCGAGACGGGTTCCTTAGAAGAGGCCGAGCTGGACTGCCTGCGCCTGCGCCGGCTCCGGTGCCACCGGCGTCAGCAGCGGCGTCGGCGGGGTGACCTCGCGACCCAGCAGCTCGGGCAGACGCGCGAAGTCCTGCTCGAGCACCTGCAGCATCGCCGGCGTGTAGAGCGCGGCGGCGGGGTGGTAGAGCGGGTAGAGCACCACGCAGCTGCCGCCGAGGTTGACCTCCTGCTCGGTCCCGTGCACGCGTGTGATCCCCGCCGGCTTGCCCGAGAGCAGCTTCGTCGCGAAGTTGCCGAGCGTCGCGACGACCTTCGGGCGGATCAGCTCGATCTGCCGAAAGAGGTGGCCCTCACAGGCCTGGATCTCGTCAGGGGCCGGGTCGCGGTTTCCCGGCGGCCGGCACTTGAGCACGTTTGCGATGTAGACGTTCGAGCGCTCGAGCCCGATCCCGGCCAGCAGCTTGTCGAGCAGCTTCCCGGCCTGGCCGACGAACGGGTACCCCTGCTTGTCCTCGTGGAAGCCGGGCGCTTCGCCGACGAACATCAGGTCGGCATCCGGGTCGCCGATACCGAAGACGACCTGCGTGCGCCCCTGCGCGAGGCGGCACTTCGTGCACCCCGCGACCTGGCGCGTGAACGCCTCGAGCTCGGTCAGCGGCCGGTCAATGGCCGCAGCCACACGAACCGCCGCAGCAGCCACCGGAGGACCCGCCGAAGGTCGGCTGCTCGGCGGTGCCGTGCGTCGCGAAGACCGAGAACTGCTTGCGCACGTTCGAGGAGGCGCAGTCCGGGCAGCCCGGCTGCTCGCCGTTGCGGACAAGCTCCTCGAAGTGCGACTCGCACTCCATGCAGACGTATTCGTAGATCGGCACCGTGTCAGCAGACCCTAGCAACGGGTCCGCATGTTCGACCACGTGTCGGACGTCACGCCTTCGGCAGCTCGAAGTAGAACGTCGAGCCTTGCCCAACCTGCGAGTCGACGCCGATCGTGCCGCCCATCCGGCGCACGAGCTCACGGCAGATGTAGAGCCCGAGGCCGGTCCCGCTCGGCACCGCCCGGTGCTGCGGGTCGGCGCGGTAGAACTTCTCGAACACCGCCTCGTGCTCGCCCGGGTTGATCCCCATCCCCTGGTCGCTCACCTCGACGCGCACCCCGGACTCGCACGGCGCGGTGCGCACTTCGACCGAGCCGCCGTCGGGGGAGTACTTGAAGGCGTTGTCGATCAGGTTCACGAGCACCTGTTCGATCCGGTTCGCGTCGCCCAGCGCCGCTGCACCGTTCGAGTCGGTGCTCAGGACAAGCGAGACCGAGTCGGGCAGCTGCTGGCGCATCGTCTCGACCGCCTCGGCGACCAGCTGCACAAGGTCGACGGGCTCGCGGTCAATGCGCACGTCGCCGCGGTCGAGCCGGTTCGCCAGCAGCACCTCTTCGGTGATCTGCGTCAGCCGCGTCCCCTGCGCGCCGATCATCTCCAGCAGCTGCTGGCGCCGCTCGGGCGAGAGCGCGATGTCGTCGCGCAGCAGCGTCTTCGCAGCGCCGAGCACGGCCGTCATCGGCGTCCGCAGCTCGTGCGAGATCGTGGCGATGAAGTCGCTCTTCGCCTCCTCGAGCTCGCGCTCGACGGTGAGGTCGCGGAAGGTGTAGACGACGCCGCCGGACTCGGTGCGGACGGCGACGAAGGACAGCCACAGCTCGCGATCGTCGACCTCGACCGGGAGCGTCACGGAGCGCGCGGGCTCGGAGCCAGAGCCCTCGGCGACCGGGATCTCCCGCACGATCCGCGCCCAGTCCTCGAACACCTCCACAGGGTCACGGCCGATCACGTCGTCCCGTGAGCGCCTGGTGACTAGCTCGGCCGCGTGGTTCCAGAACCGCAGCGCCCCCTCGGGGTCGACGAAGAAGATGCCGTCGCCGACCGCCTCGAGGACGCGCGCGGCGCGCTCGCGCTCCGCGGCGATGGTCTCGGCGGTGGCGCGCGCGGCCGCCTCCGCCTGCGCCTGCTCGTGCAGCCGCGCGTTGCGCACAGCGGCAGCCATCAGCCCGATCAGCCCCTCGGCCAGCTCGAGCTGCTCCTGGTCGTACACCTCGCTCTCGTGCATCAGCTGTACGACGCCGACGACCTCGCCCTCGTGCTTGACCGGGAGCATCATCGCCGACTGCACTCCCGGAGGCCCCTCCTCCGGGAGCTTCCGCATGTGGCCTTCGCGATCGACGTCGTAGTAGACGCCGCCGGTGTCCTTCACGCGCTCCGGCACGTCGCCCACGAGCAGCGGCTCGCCGCTCATGATCACCCGGCTCTGCATGCCGCCGCCTTTCCGGTTCAGCGGGAGCGGCGGCAGGATCGCGGGGTCGAGCTTGCCGCCGTCGACCCACGCGTAGTCGCAGCTGATCAGCTCGGTCCCGGTGTCGAACGAGGAGACGATCAGGCCGTTGTGCGGCACCGCCTCGACGAGCAGCTCGCGGAAGCGGTCGTAGACCCGCTCGAGCTCGAGCGTTTCGTTCAAGTAACGCGCAGCTTCGAGGAGAAGCTCTGCTTTCTCTGCCCCCCTGTGACGACCCACTTCTCGTTCATCATGCCCGAGTGATGCGGGAAAGTCTCGCCGTGCGGCTGGAAGGCCGCTTTGTGACGCTCGAGCCGCTGGGCGAGGAGCACGTCGACGGCCTCCGTCGTGCAGCCGCCGACGAGCGGATCTGGGAATGGATGGTCACACGTGACGTCGAGGCCTGGATCGCCGACGCGCTGCGTGACGACACCGACCGGCAGCCGTTCGCGGTCCTGCGTGACGGGGAGGTCGTCGGCTCGACGAGCTACATGAGCCTCGCGCCCGAGCACCGGCGGGTCGAGATCGGCAATACCTGGCTGAGCCCCTCGACCTGGCGCACCGGTGCGAACTCCGAGGCGAAGTACCTGCTCCTCCGCCACGCGTTCGAGGAGGCCGCCTGCCTGCGGGTGGAGTTCAAGACGGATGCGAAGAACGAGCGCGCGCGGGCCGCGCTGGCCGCGATCCCCGCCGAGTTCGAGGGCATCCACCGGCGGCACATGGTCGTGCGGGGCGGGGAGCGGCGCGACTCCGCCTGGTACGCGGTGACCATCGACGACTGGCCCGAGGTGCGGCGCACGCTCGAGCAACGGCTCGCGGGCTAGACTTCCCGTCGCCCGGTATCCGCTACGGAACTGGAGCACTGGATGATCAAGAGCGTCAACGTGATCGGTCGCGGCCGCGTGGGATCGGCCCTTGCCGCGCGCCTGGAAGAGCGCGGCGTCGAGCTGCGCGAGGACGCCGCGGAGCTGACCCTGCTGTGCGTTCCGGACACGGCCATCCGGGACGTGGCCCGGGGACTGTCCCCCGAACAGGGCTGGGTCGGACATGTTTCCGGAGCGACGCCGCTCTCGGCGCTCGACCCGCACGAACGGCGCTTCTCGCTCCACCCGCTGCAGACATTCACACGTGCGCGAGGCCCCGAGCAGCTCGACGGCGCCTGGGCGGCCGTCACCGCAGAGACCGACGAGGCGCGCGAGCTCGGCTTCGAGCTCGCGGGGGTGCTCGGCCTCGAGCCGTTCGAGCTCGACGACGACGAGCGGGCGCTCTACCACGCCGGGGCCGTGGTGGCGTCGAACTACCTGGTCACGCTGTACGAGGCGGGCGCGGGCCTCGTGGCCGCGGCAGGAGCACCGCCGGAGGCGCTCGAACCGCTGATGCGCCGGACGATCGAGAACGGCTTCGAGCTGACGGGCCCGATCGAACGCGGGGACTGGGAGACGGTCGATGCGCACCGCCAGGCGATCAGGAACTCGCGGCCGGACCTCGAGGCGCTCTACGACGTGCTGGCGGAGGCGACGGTCGCGTGAGGATCGTCCGTTCGGCCGCCGAGCTTCCGCGCGAGAGCGAGATCGGCCTCGTCCCGACGATGGGCGCCTTCCACGAGGGGCACCTCGCGCTCTTCCGCGCCGCGCGCGACGAAAACGAGATCGTGGTCGCGAGCCTGTTCGTCAACCCCGCGCAGTTCGGCGAGGGCGAAGACCTGGAGCGCTACCCGCGGGACGAGGAACGCGACGCGCGGCTCGCCGAGGAGGCCGGCGTCGACGTCCTCTACGTCCCGGCCGCCGACGAGATCTACCCGCCCGGGTTCGAGACGTGGGTGGAGGTCGAGCGGCTCGGCTCGATCCTCGAGGGCGAGCACCGGCCCGGGCACTTCCGAGGCGTCGCCACGGTCTGCCTGAAGCTCTTCAACCTCGTTCGGCCGAGGCGCGCCTACTTTGGTCAGAAGGACGCGCAGCAGGTGGCCATCGTGCGCCGGATGGTGCGCGATCTCGCCGTGCCGGTCGAGATCCGAATCGTCCCGACGGCGCGCGACGAGGACGGGCTTGCGCTCTCGTCCCGCAACGCCTACCTGTCCCCCGAGGAGCGCGAACGTGCACTTGCTCTCCCCCGCGCGCTGGCTGCCCGTGATCGGAGCCTGCTCGACGGCCTCGAGGTCGACTACTTCGAGGAGGCCGACTTCGAGCCCCGCGTCCTCGCCGCCGCCGTGCGCGTCGGCAACACTCGCCTCATAGACAACGTCGTCCTGGAAGGAGAACCGTCGTGAGCAAGTACGCATCCTGGACCCACGGCAAGCTGCCGCTCACCGAGCTCGCCGAGCTGAAGCGGCGCGGCCAGAAGCTCGCGATGGTCACCGCCTACGACTTCCCGAGCGGCCGCATCGCGGACGAGGCCGGAGTCGAGCTCGTGCTCGTCGGCGACTCGGCCGGGATGGTCGTGCTCGGCAACGAGTCGACGGTGCCCGTGACCATGGAGGAGCTGCTGATGCTGACGCGCGCGGTGACGCGCGGCGCCAAGCGGCCGCTCGTCGTCGCGGACATGCCGTTCGGCTCGTTCCAGGTCTCCGACGCGCTCGCGGTCGTCAACGCGGTCCGTTTCGTGAAGGAAGCGGGCGCCGACGCGGTCAAGCTGGAGGGCGCGGGCCCAACGCTCTCGCGCGTGCAGGCGATTGTCGGCGCCGGTGTGCCGGTGATGGGCCACGTCGGCCTGACGCCGCAGTCCGCGACGATGCTCGGCGGCTTCAAGGCCCAGGGGCGCACCGCAGAGAAGGCGGAGCGGCTGTACGAAGACGCACTCGCGCTCGAGGCCGCCGGGTGCTTCGCGATCGTGCTCGAGGCCGTCCCAGCCGCGGTCGCCGCGCGCGTGACGGAAGCGCTGAACGTGCCGACGATCGGCATCGGCGCAGGCGCCGCCTGCGACGGCCAGGTGCTCGTGTGGCACGACCTGCTCGGCCTCTACGCGGGCAAGGCGCCTCGCTTCGTCAAGCGTTACGCCGACCTCGCCACCGAAACGAAGCGCGCGCTCGAATCGTACGTCGACGACGTTCGCGAGGGCCGCTTCCCGGAGGAGCAGCACACCTACGCGATCCCGGACGAGGAGCTAGACGCGTTCGAGGCCTGGGTCTCTGCGCATGAGGAGGCGCACGCCCAGCACGAGCAGCGCTAACGCCCAGGCGACGAACGCAAGCTCGATCACGACGAACGCCGTGTTGCCGGCGCCGTGGTCGGCGCCGCCCCGCTTGAACACATCCTCGCCGTAGACGGCGAGCCGTACGGGCCAGACGACGAAGAGCGAGAGCGCGACCGGTGCAGAGGCGAACGCGAGCACGTGGCGCACCTGCCGGTAGGTGATCCCTCCGGCGACGCGCGTAACGGCGTACAGCACCAGCCCGCCGAGGAAGTAGACGAGGGCGCCGTAGATGCCGCCGCCGATGAAGGCGATCACCGCGACGTTGAGGGCGTCGTTCGCGACGTCGTCCTGCAAGTGGCCGTACGTCGGGCTCCACAGCACGGACGCGATCCCGGAGAGCCAGACGAGCGCGAGCACCGCCTCGCTGCGAGCACGGGCCGCAGCTTCGGAGTCGTCCCGCAAGAGCGCGAGCACCTCGCGGGGCCGGACGAGCACGAACAGCGCTCGCTGCAGCCAGACGAGCTCGTCGCCCGCCGACGACGCGGCCCGGGCGTTCACGCCGCTGCGGGCTCGCGAGCTGGCAGGATCTCGCGCAGGAACTGGCCGGTGGCGGACTGCTCGACCGCCGCGACATCCTCCGGCGTCCCGGTCGCGATCACCTCACCGCCGGCCTCGCCGCCCTCGGGCCCGAGGTCGACGATCCAGTCCGCCTGCTTGATCACGTCGAGGTTGTGCTCGATCACGAGCACGGTGTTCCCGGCGTCGACCAGCCGCTGCAGCACCTCGAGGAGCTTCTCGATGTCCGCGAAGTGGAGGCCGGTCGTGGGCTCGTCGAGGATGTAGAGCGTCCGCCCGGTAGCGATCTTCCCGAGCTCCTTCGCCAGCTTCACGCGCTGAGCTTCGCCGCCGGAGAGCGTCGTCGCCGGCTGGCCGAGCTTCACGTAGTCGAGCCCGACGTCGTGCAGCGTCTGCAGCCGCCGCCGCAGCTTCGGGATCTTCGCGAAGAAGCGCAGTGCCTCCTCCACGGACATCTCGAGCACGTCCGCGATCGACTTGCCCTTGAAGCGCACCTCGAGCGTCTCGCGGTTGTAGCGCTTGCCGCCGCAGGTCTCGCACGGCACGTAGACGTCGGGCAGGAAGTGCATCTCGATCTTGATCGTCCCGTCGCCCTTGCAGGTCTCGCACCGGCCGCCGCGGACGTTGAACGAGAAGCGCCCCGGCTTGTAGCCGCGCACCTTCGCCTCGGGCGTCAGCGAGTAGAGCTCGCGGACCGGCGTGAAGATGTCGGTGTAGGTCGCCGGGTTCGAGCGCGGCGTGCGCCCGATCGGCGACTGGTCGATGTCGATCACCTTGTCGAAGCCGTCGATGCCCTCGACCGCGTCGTGGTCGCCGGGCTTGACGCGCATCCGGTGCAGCCGGTTCGCGAGCGCCTTGTAGACGATCTCGTTCACCAGCGTCGACTTGCCCGAGCCCGACACCCCGGTCACGCAGATGAACTTCCCGACAGGGAAGTCGACGTCGACGTCCTTCAGGTTGTGCATCCGCGCGCCGCGGACGGAGAAGGTGCCGAGGTCCGCGAGGCGCCGCTCCGGGATCGCGATCTCGCGCTCGCCGGAGAGGAACTGGCCCGTGACCGACTCCGCGTTGCGCTCGACGGCCCTTGCCGACCCCTCGGCGACGACGTGGCCGCCATGCTCGCCAGCCCCAGGACCCATGTCGACCAGATGGTCGGCGGCGCGCATCATCTGCTCGTCGTGCTCCACCACGAGCACGGTGTTGCCCAGGTCGCGCAGTCGCTCGAGGGTCGTGATCAGCTTCCCGTTGTCCCGCTGGTGCAGGCCGATCGACGGCTCGTCGAGGATGTAGAGAACGCCGACGAGCTGGCTGCCGATCTGTGTCGCGAGCCGCAGCCGCTGCGCCTCACCGCCGCTCAGCGTGGAGGCCGCCCGGTCGAGCTGCAGGTAGCCGACGCCGACGTTCTCGAGGAACGTGAGGCGCTCGCGGATCTCCTTCAGGATCCGCTCGCCGATCAGCTGCTCGGTCCGGCTCAGCTCGAGCCCGTCCACGAACTCGATCGCGCGCTGCACCGACATCCGGGTGAACGCGTGGATGTTGAGCTCGCCGACCGTCACCGCCAGCACCTCGGGCTTCAGTCGCGCGCCGCCGCAGACCGGGCACGGCCGGAAGCTCATGTACTCCTCGATGCGCTCGCGCTGCTGGCTCGAGTCGGTCTCGCGGTAGCGGCGCTCGAGGCTCGCCACGATGCCCTCGAAGGCGAGCATGTACGAGCGGCGCCGGCCCATCCGGTTGCGGTACTGGACGTAGACCTTGTCGCCGTCCGTCCCGAACAGGAACAGGTTCTGCTGCTCCTGCGGGAGCTCCGACCACGGCGCCTCGAGATCGATCTCGTAGCGGTCCGCGATCGCCTGGATGACGGATTCGTAGAAGCTCGAGTTGCCGAGCGACCACGGCACAAGCGCGCCTTCGCCGATCGAGAGCGACGGGTCGGGGACGAGCAGGTCGGGGTCGATCTCCTGCTGCGCGCCCAGGCCGGTGCAGCGCGGGCACGCGCCGTGCGGCGAGTTGAACGAGAAGATGCGTGGCTCGAGCTCCGGGAGCCCGACACCGTGCTCGGGACAGGCGAAGTTCTCGCTGAAGGTCATCGGCTCGCCGTCGAGCACGTCGACCACGACCAGGCCTTCGGCCAGCTCGGCCGCGGTCTCGACCGACTGCGCGAGTCGCTGGCGCAGGTCGGCCTTCATCACGAGCCGGTCGACGACCACCTCGATCGTGTGCTTGAACTTCTTGTCGAGCACGATCTCCTCTTCGAGCAGCCGCTGGTCGCCGTCCACCTTCACGCGCGTGAACCCCTCTGCCCGGAACTCCTCGAAGACGTCCTTGTATTCGCCCTTGCGGTCGCGCACGACCGGCGCATTGACGGTGAACTTCGTCCCCTCCGTCAGCTGGAGGATCTGGTCGACGATCGCCTCCTGGCTCTGGCCGGCGATCGGGCGGCCGCAGACCGGGCAGTGCGGCTTGCCGATGCGGGCGTAAAGCAGGCGCAGGTAGTCGTAGATCTCCGTGACCGTCCCGACGGTCGAACGCGGGTTCCGGGAGGTGGTCTTCTGGTCGATGGAGATCGCCGGCGAGAGCCCGTCGATCGAGTCGACGTCCGGCTTCTCCATCATCTGCAGGAACTGGCGCGCGTAGGCCGAGAGGCTCTCGACGTAGCGGCGCTGCCCCTCCGCGTAGATCGTGTCGAACGCGAGACTGGACTTGCCGGAGCCGCTCAGGCCGGTGACGCAGATCAGCGCATGGCGCGGCAGCCGGACGGTGATGTCCTTGAGGTTGTGCTCCCTCGCCCCGTGGACGACCAGCTCTTCCTGGGCCATAACCAAGCCAGTTTAGCCGGGTTGGTGGACGCGAACAAGTGTTCGCTTTACGCTGCTCTGACGGCCGCCCACGGCCAGTCTGCAGCACGCTCCACCAGTCCGGCGCGAACCGGATTCTGGAGCACGTAGTCGATCGTGTTGACGAGGTGGGCGTCGTCATCCACGACCCAGGAGGCGAAGCGCTCGCCGAAGAGGTGGCCCCAGCGCCCGTGCCTCCGGTTGAACGCTTGTGCGTAGATGCCGTTCAGGCTCTGCACCCCCGCCGAGAGGCGCCACAGCTCGGTCTCGACCACCAGGTGGTAGTGGTTCGGCATCAGGCAGAAGCCGTGCATGCGCCACTCTTGGCGTTCCACGACTCGCACGAGGAGGCGCAGGAAGAGCCGGTACTCGTCGTCGGCTCGGAAGGTCGCCGTTCGCGCCACTCCCCGCGTGGTGACGTGGTAGATACCTTCGAGCGGAAGCTCATTCCGCGGCCGCCTCATCGCGTCGACGCTAGCGCCCGCCGGCCCAGCAGCCAGGCCAGTAACCACCGCGTGTGGATGCCTCGTCACACCTTCGGCACGCCTGCCACAGCCCGAACCGCCCACAACCAGGGACAGTCCCTGGCGGTGGGGCGCTAAGCGACGTCGGTCTGCTTGACGGCCACCGCGCCGAGCACGGTGAACCCCACCGCATACGCCAGTGCGAGAAGCAGCCCCGGCCAGAACGACAGGAGCTCCGAGCTCGGGGTGCCGGCCACGACCACGCTCGCCACGGCGTGCGCGGGCGCATACTGGTTCACGTTCGCGATCGCGAGCAGCGGTTCCACGACGAGCAGCCAGACGAACACGACGACGATCGCGGCTGTCTGCCGCCGCACGAGAAACCCGAAGCCGACGCCGAGGCCGCCGGCGACGGCCGCGGCCAAGAGCGTCCCGAAGAGCGGACGCATCACGTCCGCGGAGCCGAGGTGCACCGGGACCGAGCGGGCGGAGAGCAGCAGCGCGGCGAGCACCCAGGCAACGACCCCGGCAAAGGCCGCGAGCGCAACGCCGGCCAGCGCACCGGCCAAGACCTTCGCGACGACGACGCGCTCTCGCACCGGCGCCACGAGGAAGGTGTGGCTGATCGTGCCATGGCCGTACTCGCCGGCCGACGAGACGACGCCGACGATCAGGGCAACGAGTGCCGCGACCGCTGCGATCCCGATCACGTCGCGCTGGTTGCGCGGCTCGGCGAGCGACGAGACCGAGTCCTGCGAGACGTGCAGCGAGATGACCAGAACCTCGAGCGCGAGCAGCAGCAGCCCGAGCCAAAGCAGCAACCTCGTCGTGACGAGCTTTAGCAGCTCTGCGCGCAGCAGCCTCATCGATTCTCCCCGCCCGTCAGCTCGAGGAAGACTTCCTCCAGGCTCGCTCCCTGGGGGCGGAGCTCGTGCAGGACGATGCCTGCTGCTGCGGCGATCTCGCCCACCCGCTCAGCCGGCGCCGCCACCAGCAGCTGGCCCTCGGCCGCCGATACCTCGATCTGCGCGCGGCGCAGCTCGTCCGCGAGGCGCTCCTCGTCCGGACTGCGCACGACGGTCCCCCCGCCTGCGCGTGCCGTGAGTGCCGCAAGTGGCTCCTGCGTGACCAGCCGTCCGCGGTGGATGATGACGACCTCGTCCGCGAGCTGTGCGACCTCCGCGAGCACGTGGCTCGAGATCAGCACCGTCCCGCCGCCCGCGGCGAACGAGCGCAGGAACTCGCGCAGCCAGCGAATCCCTTCCGGATCGAGCCCGTTCGCCGGCTCGTCGAGCACGAGCAGCCTCGGCCAGCCCAGCAGGGCCCCGGCGACGCTCAGCCGCTGGCGCATGCCGAGTGAGTAGCCCCCGACCCGGCGGCGGGCCGCGCCGGTGAGCTCGACCTGCTCGAGCACCTCGTCCACGCGCGCCGCCTGGACGCCGGCGGCGGTCGCGAGCACGCGCAGATGGTTCCGCCCGGAGCGCGCGGGATGGAAGCTCTCCGACTCGAGGACTGCCCCCACGGTGCCCAGCGGGTCGCGCAGCCGCGCGTACGGCTGCCCCTCGACGAGCGCCTCTCCGGAGGTCGGCCGCACGAGCCCGAGCAGCGCCCGCAGCGTCGACGTCTTGCCCGCGCCGTTGGGGCCCAGAAATCCGGTGATCCGGCCCGCTGTGATCGCGAAGCTGAGGCCGTCGACCGCGACCGTCGAGCCGTAGCGCTTCGTCAGCGCTCGGACCTCGACCGGCGGTGCGTCCGCCATCAGCCGGCGAGCCGCTCGACGAGGCGGTACACGCTGCGCGGGTGAGGCACATGCTCGATCTCGAGGGGCCCGGCGACGAGCGTGCCGTAGCCGAACAGCCTCCCCGGCAAGCTCTGCTCGAGATCCAAGTGGTCGACCGACCGCAGGCGCACGGCCGACGAGCGTCGCATCAGCGTGCCTTCGAGGAGGCAGACCTTCTCCGTCGTCACCACGAGCCTCGTGCGCTCCCACAGCCAGACCGCGCGCAGGCAGACCGCAGCCGCGGCCACGACCAGCGCCGCCCCGGGAACTGCGAGCGGCGGCCATGGCATCGCCAGCAACACGGCTCCGGCGGCGGCAAGCAGCGCTGTCTGCGCGAGCGGGCGCGCGAGCGAGACACCGTGGCGGCGTGCGTCGAAGCAGACCTGCTCCTCGCTGGCGAGCATCGCGCGACCCGGTTCGCCGGATGCGGCGTCACTCCTGCGTTTGCGGCCTTCTCAACCCGGCGAGAACCGCCTTGGAATGGCCGACACCGCTCGCAAGGCCTTTGTCGCGACCGTCGTCGCCGTGGCCGTGGTCGCGCTCGCACTCGCGCTCTGGAAGCTGAAGATCGTGCTCGCGCTCGTCTTCCTCGGCTTCATCGTCGCCGCCGCGATGCGGCCTGGAGTCGACCGGCTCGCCGAGCACCGCATCCCACGGCCGCTGGGAGTGGCGCTCCACTACCTCGCGCTGGTCGCAGCAGTCGGAGTGCTTCTGTGGCTCGCGGTGCCACGCGCGATCGACCAGGTCGACGAAGCGATCGGCGGCGTCCCGACGTCGCAGCAGGAGCTGAACCAGAAGGCGAAACATTCGACCGGGCTCAAGCACCAGTTCTTCGTCGGTCTGCAGAAGCGGCTCAACAAGCTGCCCTCGGCCGGTAGCGTTGTCCACCGCACCGTTTCGATCGGCACGAAGGCGGTCGAGGCGCTCGTCGGCATCTTCTTCGTCCTCGCGACCGCCGCCTACTGGATCTTCGAGCGCGAGCGGGCGATGGCGTTCGTCGGCTCGCTGTTACCACGAAGGCACCGGCGCACCGCGCGAGACACCTGGGAGCTGATCGACGCCAAGCTCGGCGCGTACGTCCGCGGAACGTTGGTGCTGGTTGTGTTCGTCGCAACGGTGCTCTCACTCTCGTTCTGGGCGATCGGCGTGCCTTTCTGGCTGCTGCTCGGCATCTTCGCGGGCGTCGTCGAGATCGTCCCGGTGATCGGCCCGCTGATCGCGGGCATCGCAGCCGTGGGCGTTGGGCTGACGGAGTCGTGGCAGGTCGCGCTCTTTGCGGGCATCGCGGTGCTGGTGGTGCGCCAGTTCGAGGACTACTTCGTGATCCCGCGCGTGATGGGACATGTGACGGGTCTCTCGCCCCTGGTCGTCCTCGTTGGCGTGAGTTCCGTCGGCCTGCTCTTCGGCGGCTTCTACGTGCTGATAGCGACGCCGTTCATCGCCCTGATCGCGACCCTTGTCGACGTCATCGTCCGCGACAGAGACCCGGCCGACGAAGACGTCCCTGCGGTGCTCTTCGCGAAGGAGTCGCGGACCTGACTCAGGCTTTGCGCCAGCGGCCGAAGATGAGGCCGCCGAGGGTGAAGCCGAGGCCGAAGGTCCCGAGCGCGAAGGCGCCGATCGCGACGGCCTTGCGCCAGGACGACAGCCGCGCCCAGCGGCCAAGCGCCTCGCGGTCCGCCGCGCTCAGCGGTTCCCCGCGGCGCTGCTTGCGCAGCGCGCCGCCCGCTCTCAACCCCAGGTAGAGGTCGTCGAAGATCTCGGTCGACTCATCGGGCACGGAACTCAGTGTAATAGCGTGGTTCGGCGTTGTCCGTGCGGCTCCTTCACATCTCCGACCTGCACGCCGGCAGCGTCGAGGAAACCGCGGTCGAGCACAGCCTCGAGCGGCTGATCGCACGTGTGACTCCCGAGCTGATCGCGGTGACGGGCGATCTCACCCACCGCGGCCGGCGGCGTGAGCACGAGCGCGCCGCCAGGTTCCTGCGCGGCCTCGGCAAGCCACTGCTCGTCGTCCCGGGGAACCACGACATCCCGTACACCTTCCCGGCTCGCTTCACGCGCCCGTGGGCCGAGTTCGAACGGCAGTGGGAAACGGTCGAACCGGTCTTTCGCTCCCAGACCTTGGTCGTGGTCGGGCTCAACTCCGTGCGCCCTTGGCGCCACCAGTCCGGCGGGATCCGCAGGTCGCAGATCGCCGCCACGCGTGAGCTGCTGTCCGAGGCGCCCGAGCGCGCGCTGCGCGTCGTCTGCCTCCACCACCACCTGATCGGCGCGCCGTGGCGGTCGCGGAAGCGGCCGGTCTCCCGCCGCACGGAGGTGCTCGCCGGCCTCGTCGACGCAGGAGCCGAGCTGATCCTTGCGGGCCACATCCACCAGGCGGCGGTGAGCGAGCGGCACGAGTTCGAAGTCGAGCACGACGGCCTGCGCGGCGTGACCGTCTCGGTCGCGCCGGGGCTCGGCCAGCCACGGCCGAACCGGCGCGGTGAAGCGCGTGGCTTGCATGTCTACGAGGCGAGCGCCGACTCGCTCCTCGTCCAGACCTACGTCTGGCGCGGAGACGATTGGGGGCTCACGGCCACACGGACGTTCCCCCGTGGGCGTGAGCCCCTACGGATCGAGCCGACTCACCAGCGTGGCCAGGACCGAAACGTCCAGCTATGAGCGGGCGTGCAGCTCCGCCTTCTTCGCCTCGAACTCCGCGTCGGTGAGAACGCCGTCGCGGTGCAGCTCGGACAGCTTGCGGAGCTGGTCGTCGACGTCGTTGCGGCGGCCGCTCTGCCGGCCGGGCGGGCGGAGCAGCGTCGCGAAGCGGGCGCGGTCGCTCGGCGGCCGCTGTGCCTCGGGCCCCGTGATCGGGCGCTTCTGGACGAAGCGGCGGTAGCCGATGAGGAGCAGCATCGAGGCGACGATCGAGCCGATCAGGATTGCGAAGACACTGCCCGAGTCCTGCTCTGCGCCGAAGATCACGGCCGCGATGCCGCCACCCAGGAACGAGCCGAAGACGCCGAGCAGGATCGTCATCGGCACCGACATCGGGTCCGGCCCCGGCACCGCCCAGCGCGCGAGCGCGCCGATGACGAAGCCGGAGACCAGGACCTGGATGATCGCGCCCAGCATGCGGGAGAGGCTATGGGATCACTCGCCGGCAGGCGGCGATGCTTTGACCGGGACGAGGCAGTCGACTTCGCCTTCGCGCCGATAGAACTCGATGAGCGGACGCGCGGGGTCGTGGTCAGCGTGCTCGAACAGCTCGTCGAACGCCCCGCGATCCGACCGTAGACGCCGGGAGGGTCACCGATGAGCCTGAGCCGTAGGTAGCGGCCGCCCGGGATCGTCGTCTCGTCGAGAACGAGCGGATTCTCGAGGTCACGGGGCAGGCGCTCGGTGCAAAGCGGGTATGTGCCGGCTCGATTGTCGATCAGCCCAGCATGCGACGCCCGTGCAGTGAGTCGAACGCCGCCTCGAAAGCGGGCCACGCCTCCTGGATGGCCGCGAGCTCCAGCGGCACCTCCCTGCTGAGGGCAGGCGTGTCCTCGCGCGTGAGCTCCGCGATCCTGCCGAGCCTCCCGGTGGTGCCGGCCAACTAGGCCGGCGCCTCCGCGGCCGCCTGCAGGTCGCGGCGCAGGTCCTTGATCTCGTCGCGCAGCTTCGCGGCGTACTCGAACCGGAGCTCCTCGGCGGCGGCGAACATCTCCTCCTCGAGCTGGATGACCAGCTTCTCCAGCTCTTCCGGCGACATGCCCTCGACCTCGGTGCGGCCTTTCCGCCGCCGGCCGGGGACGGTTGGCGACTCCAGCGAGAGGAACTCGGCGATGTCGGACACGCCCTTGACGATCGACTCGGGCGTGATCCCGTGCTCCTCGTTGTAGGCGAGCTGCTTCTCCCGCCGTCGGTCGGTCTCGTCGAGCGCGTAGCGGATCGCCTCCGTGTGCTTGTCGGCGTACATCAGCACCTTGCCGTTGACGTTCCGCGCTGCACGGCCGATCGTCTGGATCAGCGCGGTCTGGCCGCGCAGGAAGCCTTCCTTGTCCGCGTCGAGGATCGCGACGAGCGAGACCTCGGGCAGATCCAGCCCCTCGCGGAGGAGGTTGACGCCGACGAGCACGTCGTACTCGCCGAGCCGCAGCTCGCGGATGATCTGGATCCGCTCCAGCGTGTCGACCTCGGAGTGCAGGTAACGCGCTTTCACGCCGGACTCGAGCAGGTAGTCGGTCAGGTCCTCGGCCATCTTCTTGGTCAGCGTCGTGACGAGCACGCGCTCACCGACCTCTTCGCGCCGGCGAATCTCGCCGAGCAGGTCGTCGATCTGGTTCCTCGTCGCCCGCAGCTCGACCTCGGGATCCACGATCCCGGTCGGCCGGATCAGCTGCTCGGCGATGCGGGTCGAGTGGCGCAGCTCGAACGGCCCGGGCGTCGCCGACACGAACACCAGCTGCTGCACCTTGCCGAGGAACTCGTCGAAGCGGAGCGGCCGGTTGTCGAGCGCCGAGGGAAGCCGGAAGCCATAGTCGACCAGCGTCTGCTTGCGCGAGCGGTCGCCCTCGTACATACCGCCGAGCTGCGGAACGGTCTGGTGCGACTCGTCCACGAAGACGACGAAGTCGTTCGCGAAGTAGTCGAGCAGCGTGAACGGGTGCGAACCGGGCGCGCGGCCCTCCAGGATCCGTGAGTAGTTCTCGATCCCGGTGCAGAAGCCGAGCTCCTGCAGCAGCTCGAGGTCGTACTCCGTGCGCTGGCGGATCCGGTGCGCCTCGAGCATCCGCCCGTCGGCTTCGAAGTGCTTCACCTGCTGCTCGAGCTCGTGCCGGATCTCGGAGACCGCCCGCTCGATCGTCGGCTTCGAGGTCACATACTCCGTCGCCGGCCAGATCGCCAGGTTGTCGAGCTTCGCGTAGACCTCACCCGAGACGGGGTTGAAGTGCGTGATCTGCTCCACCTCGTCGCCGAAGAACGAGAGCCTGTACGCGGTCTCCTGGTTCGCGGGCTGGATCTCGACCATGTCGCCCTTGACGCGGAAGCGGCCGCGGCCGAGGACCGTGTCGTTGCGCGCGTACTGGGAGTCGATCAGCTTGCGCAGGACGAGGTCGCGGTCGTGCTCCTCGCCGACCTCGAGGTAGATCATCCGCTCCCGCCACTCCTCCGGGGAGCCGAGGCCGTAGATGCACGACACGGACGCCACGACGATCACGTCGCGGCGCGTGAAGAGCGCCGACGTCGCGGCGAGCCGCAGCCGAGCGATGTCGTCGTTCTGCGACGAGTCCTTCTCGATGTAGAGGTCGGCCTGCGGGACGTACGCCTCGGGCTGGTAGTAGTCGTAGTAGGAGACGAAGTACTCGACAGCGCTGTTCGGGAAGAACTCGCGCAACTCGTTGCAGAGCTGGGCGGCCAACGTCTTGTTGTGCGCGATCAGGAGCGTCGGTTTCTGTACCTGCTCGACGATCCAGGCCATCGTCGCCGTCTTGCCGGTCCCGGTCGCGCCGAGCAGCGTCTGGTAGCGCTCGCCCGCCTGTAGGCCCGCCGCGAGCTCCGCGATGGCCTGCGGCTGGTCGCCAGTCGGTCGGTAGGCATCCGAGGTTTTGAACTCCCGCACGAGTAAAGAGGCTACCGGGTGCTTACTTCGAGACCACAGCGATCCCAAGGTGGTGCGCTAGACGGCCCCGCCGGCCAAGCCGGCGTGACCTCTACGGTCGGCGCCGCCAAGTCGGCGCCTTAGGGGTACCGTCATGGATTCGACCTACGAACGCCCGCCCTACGGCGCGTACGCGGCGATCATGGGCGTCTTCGCCGGCGGCCTCGCGGCTGCGGGAATCGTCGCCCGGGCGCTCGACCGCGACCCGCAGTGCCACACCGCGCTCGACTTCGTCGTGCTCGGTGCGGCCTCGTTCAAGGCGGCGCACACGCTCTCGCACGACGAGGTGGCGAGCTTCATCCGCGAGCCGTTCGTCCGCGGCCGCGCACACGAGGGCATGAGCGAGGAGCCCGTCGAGGGAGGGCTCGGCCAGGCGATCGGCGAGCTCGTCACGTGCTCGCGCTGCGCGGGCACATGGGTCGCCGCCGCCCTGGCCACGACCCAGGTTGTCGCTCCGCGCTTCGGCCGGCTGCTGACGTGGTCGCTGGGGGCAGCGGCGGCGAACGACTTCCTGCAGGCCGGCTTCGCCGCGCTCACCGGCAAGGCGAACGACCTTAGTTAGGAGGGCTCGCCGACACATAGTCGAGGCCCTCGGGCCGCGCTGCTCGCCCCGATGCTGCGTCCTCAGTCGCACCCGTAGCCTCCGGCTACGGGCACTCCCTGCGTCCTTGCCTCGGAACGACCATCGCACCCCGAGGACGTGCGATGTCCCGGCGAGCCCTCCTAGTTAAGCCGGCGCCGGCTCGAGCCGCTGCCGGCCGAGCTCGCGGGTGGACGAGAGGGCGACCACGGCCATCATCGCCGTCTGAACCGCAGCGAAGCCGATCAGCACCGGCGTCGTGCCGAAGGCGTCGAGCACCGGCCCCGTGACGAAGAGCCCGAGCGGGTTCACGACTGCCCAGCCGACCATCGCGGTGGTCAGCACGTTCGGCCGCAGCGGCGCCGGGACGCGAAGGGTCGTGATGGCGTGGAGGCTCGGGTTGACGAGCCCGTTCGCCACGCCCGACGCGAGGATCAGCCCCGCGAGAGCCACTGCCGGGAGCGGCAGCCACAGGAACCACAGCGGCAGCGCCTGGAACATCGCGAACGTCGCGATCACCGCGAGGCCGGCGAACCGACGGGTCAGGTACTTGAACGAGATCGCGTTGCCGATCACCGCGCCGACGCCGAAGGAGGCGATCAGCAAGCCGGCGATGGAGGCGTGGTGGCCGAACCGGTCGAGCACGAGCACGGGGACGGAGATGAAGAACGCCGTCCAGGCCGCGTCTCCGAGCGCGAAGGTCGGCCACCACACCCGCAGCAGCCGGTCACGCGCAATGAAGCGAAGCCCTGCGCGGACGCTGCGGTGCTCTTCCTCCTGCGGCGCAGGCGGCCGCTGCGGCACGAAGACCGCGACGAGGAAGAGCGAGACGAGATATGTCGCCGCGTCGATCACGAGCACCGAGGTCGCTCCCATCAGTCCGATCAGCAGGCCCGCGAGCGCCGGCCCGACGAGGATCGTCACGCGGTTTGCGCCCTGGAAGAGCGCGTTCGCCTCCGTGACCCGCTGTTCGTCCTCGCCGATCAGCTCCGGGACGATCACCTTCTGGGCGGCGAAGTAGGGGGCGGCCAGCGAGCCTAGGGCGAAGGCGACCGTGAGCAGGAGCGGGAACGAGACGCTCGCGGTCCAGTGCAGCACCGGGATCACGAGCATGAGCGGCGCCCGCAACGCGTCGCAGAGCATCATCGTGCGGCGCGCTCCGAGCCGGCCGAGGACGCGCCCGCCGGGCAGCCCGAGCAGCGCGAGGCCGATCACCTCGGCGGCGACGACGAAGGTCGCGTGCGTCGCCGAGCCGCTGGTCACCAGCACGAACCACGGCAGCGCGAGCCAGGTCATCTGGGCGCCCGTGGTCGAGACGACCTCGGCGATCAGCAGCGCGAGGATCGAGCGCTCGCGCAGGAGCTCGGTGCGGCTCACGCGTCGGCCTCGGGCAGCTCGCGCAGGCGCAGGTACGGCGAGGGCAAGAGCCAGAGCACGCCGAGCAGCGCGCCCACCGTCGCGATCCAAAGCGTCGGCCGGAGGCCGATCCACGTCCCGAGCGCGCCCCCGGCGAGCGAGCCCAGCGGCCGGACGCCGTAGTTGACGACCATGTACGCGCCGGAGACGCGCGCGCGCAGCCGGTCGGGCACGAGCGCCGCCTTGATCGAGCCGGCGGTGATGTCGAGAATCATCACGCCGAAGCCCGAGCCGAACTCGGACA
>Ga0207428_10001269_pt1 | contig 26994 bp, 24 predicted proteins | sample RhiMethybrSRZTD1_FD_187600 | JGI IMG/M metagenome (GOLD analysis project Ga0207428, IMG submission 187600) | Populus rhizosphere microbial communities from Tennessee, USA - Rhizosphere MetaG P. TD hybrid SRZTD1 (SPAdes) (version 3) | ecosystem: Host-associated > Plants > Roots > Rhizosphere >...
CAGTGCTGTGGCCGCGCCGATAATCGCGACAATGAACATCGCCGTGGGCGCGTGCGTAAAGATCGCCGAACATCTCACGACCATGTAAACGCCGGCCGTCACCATCGTCGCCGCGTGAATCAGAGCCGAAACCGGGGTCGGGCCGGCCATCGCGTCCGGCAACCAGACGAACAAAGGAATCTGTGCGCTCTTGCCCGTGGCCCCAATAAATAAAAGGATTGCGACCGAGGTGATGCCGCCGGCCCAAAGCGTGCCGAGCGCGAAACTCTCCGGGTCCATCTGGCCAATGATTTGTAGCGCGCTGATGACGCCCTGAGCCGGCTTATCAAAGAAGCTGATGGACGCCTGGCCCTTGGCGGCGGTGAGGAAAAAGATCAGCATGATGCCGAGGACGAAGCCCCAGTCGCCGACGCGGTTGGCAATAAACGCTTTCTTCGCCGCGGGCGCGGCTTCTTCCTTGTCGATGTAGTAACCGATCAGCAGATAGGAACAGAGACCGACGCCTTCCCAGCCGACAAACATCAGCAGGAAATTGTCGCCGAGGATCAGCGTCAGCATCGCGAACATGAAAAGATTCAGATAAGCGAAGAACCGGTAGTAACCGCTGTCGCCGTGCATGTATCCGGTGGCGAAGATGTGAATCAGCAGCCCGACAAAGGTGATGAAGAGGACGTAGATGCCACTGAGCCGATCCATCGCCAGGCCAAAATCAGCGCGGAAACTCCCGACCTGAATCCAGGTCCACAGGTGGTCCATCACCGGCTGCACCGAACGCAGGGCGCCATCTGACTTGAACGCGAAATAGAAAGCGAGAATCGTCGAAATGCCGACCGAACCGCAGGCCACCAGGCCGATAAAGCGCTCGTTTCGCAGACGGCGGCCGATAAACCAGTTGATGGCCGCACCGGCCAATGGTGCGAAAATGATCAGACTTAGAAGGTTATTGTCAACCACGAAATTCTATTCTTGTTCTTTGTACTTAGTGCTTTGTACTTTGACGTGTCGGGCAAGTTGACCTGCACGGCAAAGGACAAAGCACTAAGCACAAAGTTCACAGCTTTAAAGTACTCGCGTCATCGACATCCAGTGATTCGCGAGTTCGAAAGATCGCTATGATGATTCCCAAACCTACCGCAGCTTCCGCGGCCGCTACCGTCATCACAATGAAGACAAACAACTGACCCTGGACGTCGCGGAAGAAACTCGAAAAAGCGACGAAGGTCAGATTCACGGCGTTGAGCATTAACTCAATGCACATGAACATCGAGATGACGTTGCGCTTGAGGATGACGCCCACGACCCCGATCGTGAACAACACCGCTGACAGCGCCAGATACCATGAAAGCTGTGGAGTCATAAAAATTGTGCTTAGTTCTTAGTTCTTAGTGCTTTGTCCTTTGTGCTTTGGCCGTGTCGATACCCGAAACTTCTCTAACTACACATCAAAGTACAAAGCACGAAGCACAAAGTTCTCTTATTCATTCGTCCTCGACTGAACCAACACGATCGTGTGACACTCCAAGCAACCTTGCCGCTTCGTCCGTCGAATGTGTGGCCACCGCGCTCAGATCACCTGTTTTGCTTCGGTCCAAAAGCTCCTTCGAGAAAACCTGGTCGCCCGGAACAACTCCGGCGTTAGCGGGTAACAAACCGCCGCGACGCGCCAAAGTCATCGCTCCCACGACGGCCATTAACAAAAGAATCGAGGTGACTTCGAATGGCAGCAGGTAAGTCGTAAACAGGCCCGAACCAATCGAGGAGGTCAGGCCCACGTCGGAAACGTTCCGCACAGGTGTTCCCGGCGCCGCCTGCACAAAGAAAATGATGAAAGCTGTTTCCGCAAAAAGGACCCCAGCCAGGCCAATCGCGATGGGAACCAGGAACCGGAGGCGCATCGGTTTTCGTTCTTCTTCCTCAACGTTCAGCAGCATGATCACAAAAACGACCAGGACCATGATGGCGCCGGCATAAACGATCACCTGCACCGCCGCGATGAACGGCGCTGCGAGCGTCACGTACAGGCAAGCCAGAGAGATGAAGACGCCGACCAATGAAATCGCGCTGTAGAGGGGATTACGCTGCGCGACCACGGAGATCGCACAACCCACCGCTAACCCTGCGAATAAGATGAAAAGCAGCGCGAGCATTCTTTGTCTCTCAGTGTCTCTGTGGAATCTCTGTGCCTCTGTGGTGACTCTTTCGCGGGTAATCTCACCACAGAGACACAGAGGTAGCACAGAGTCACAGAGAACTCATCCTCCCCAGCCAGTCTGGGTCCTTATGAATTTCCCTACGTAATCAAAAGCGCCCGACCATTGCAGCGTCGCCGTCAGCACGATGTTGATAATTGCGGCGGGCACCAGAAACTTCCAGCCAAAGTCCATCAACTGGTCGAAGCGAAAGCGCGGCAAGGTGCCACGCAACCAGATATAGAAAAAAAGAAACATCACGACTTTGCCGAGGAAGTAGAAGACCCCCAGCCACGGCACTTGATGCACAAATGGACCGTTCCAGCCACCGAGAAACAGCGTCGTCGCCAGCATCGACACGGTGAACATGTTGACGTATTCGGCCATAAAGAACAGTGCGAACTTCATGGCGCTATATTCCGTGTGAAAACCCGCGACGAGTTCGGTCTCGGCCTCAGGCAAGTCGAAAGGCACACGGTTGGTTTCGGCGATGGCAGCGATCATGTAAATGATGAAACCAAGAGGCTGCACCCAAAGAACATTCCAACCTGAAATTCCCAGATAACCAGCCTGCTGTTCGACGATGCTGTAAAGATCGAGCGTTCCTGATTGCAGGATCACTCCGATAAGTCCCAGGCCCAGCGCCAGCTCATAGGAAATCATTTGCGCGGAAGCCCGCAGCCCGCCCATCAAACTGTACTTGTTGTTCGAAGACCACCCCGCCAGAGCGATTCCGTAGACGCCCACAGAGGTAATGCTGAGCACGTAAAGCAAGGCCACGTCGAAACGCGCGATAACCAATTGCACCGGCTCAGTGATAAACGGGATATGAACTGCGGGGCCGAAGGGGTAGACCACGATTGTCATCAATGCTGCCGTGGTGGCAACTGTCGGCGCCAGAAAAAAGACGAAGCGCGTTGATTTGTCGGGAACGATATCTTCCTTGAAGATGAATTTCAGCAGATCCGCAATCGGTTGCAGAAACCCGCCTGGACCGACACGGTTTGGACCCAGCCGCCCCTGGATGAAACCGAGAATTCGGCGTTCAGCCAGGACGGTGTACGCGACCATCGTCATCACGACCGTAAAGGCGATCAGGATGCCAATCGACAGGAAAATTATGTGTTTCAGATCTTCCATTCAAAAAGTGTACTTTGGTCTTTGTGCTTTGTACTTTGTCGTCGCATCTGAGGTCTCTCCATCTCACCCGTGGACCGTCGCACCGACGTCAAAGTACCAAGTACAAAGTACAAAGATCAGGCCTTCAGGCCACCGCTTCGCGCTTCAATTTCTCATCAACCGTAATCTGATACAGCGGCGATATCGCGAACGTTTCCGGCGTGGGATTGCCGGCCGCCAGCAGGCGAAACTGCGGAACCTTGCCGGTCAACACCCCCAGTTTGAACAATTCATGACCTACCGCCGGCGTCTCGTGAATTTTCTCGCCGTCATTGCTGAGCGCTTCTACATCGCGTCGTATCGCTTCAAGGCTGCCTGCAAGATCTCTCTGCGGCGCAATCGCCCGCTTAACCTGCACGGGTTGGCTCTCGTCCTTCAAAAGCGGATAGCGCAAGCCCTCATAAGCCGGAACGCGTTCGCCAATTTCGCGAAATACGGCGCTCGCCGAGCGATCGAACCCGAAATCAACGCCGAGTTCTTTCGCCAGCCGCGCGACAATCATCCAATCCGGCAACGATTGATGGACCGGTTCGATCGCCTGACGCACGCGCTGCACAAAACCGTCATTATTCGTAAAGGTGCCGTCGACTTCAGCATATGAAGCGGCCGGGAAGACGACGCGCGCATACTCGCTAACTGCGGTCAGGAAATGTTCGAAGAGCACCATAAACTCAGGTGCTTCGGTTTCAACGTCATCACCGCCAATCTCGACTATCCGTTGATCGCCGGCAACAATCATCGCGCGAATTGATTTGCCGGCAGCTTTAAATAAGTCGACCGGACTTTTCGCCTCGCTTCCCAACATGTCGTGCGCGCCGACGCTGTTATTGAAAAGCGGCAGCGGATGCAGCAGCACGCGGCGACCTTCGCCGCCGAACAGGTAAGGGAATTGGGCCACCACGGATTGAGCGGCAGCGCTCAGTTCGCCACCGAACATAAAAATCAGATCGCCCTGAGTCGCCCGGATCGACCTAATGATAGTCTCGAGGTCATTCGACTCAATCCCCATCTTGCCCGCCGCCAGGGCAGTGTTTTGAGTATCAGCCAGCGCGAGCACAGCAGCGTCTTCGGTTCCAGGCCGAATATGAACAAAGCTCGACGCTTGCTCCCGCAGGCGAATCGGGCGGCTATTAATGATGATGAGTTTGGCGCCACCGTTACGGACCGCCTGGCGAATTTGCTTGCCGGTCAGTGGCTGCAATTCTTCCGGCTCGCCGCCGATCAGAACGATCGTCTTCGCAAAACGAATATCGCGATGAGTTGCCAGCTCGCCGCCGAGATCTTCAAAGAACGGGTTCAGACTGAAAGCGTCTGAGACTGCGTAGTTTTCAGTTTCGACAACTTCTGTTGCGAATTTGCGCAGGCAGTAGAGCGATTCATTGGTCAGACGCGGGCTGCCGATGACGGCGAGCGAATTGTTGCCGTGCTCGGCGACGATCTTGTCCAGATGCTCGGCTGTGAAGCGAATTGCTTCGTCCCAGGTAGCCGGGACCAGACGGCCGCCTTCTTTGTAACGAATCAAAGGTGTCCGGATTCGTTCTTCATGGTTCACAAAGGGGTGACCGAAACGGCCTTTAATGCAGAGGAACTCGCCATTGTGACCGTTCACGTACCGGTCGCGGGCCACGATTCGCATCAGCTCACCGCCGCGCGAACCGAGACTCATCTGGCAGCCATCCGAACAGTAGTTACAAGTCGAAACCGTCTGCGTGAGTTCCCAGGGCCGCGCCTGATGGCGGTAGGTTCCGTCGAGCAGCGTCCCGGTGGGGCAAACCTCAATGCAGTTGCCGCACTGTGAACAATTCAGCCAGCCGCCAAACGTGCCGATGACTGTGTTCGCGCCGCGATTCCCGGCTTCAATTGCCTCTTCGCCCATCCACTCGTCGCAGACGCGCGTGCAGCGCTTGCAGAGAATGCAACGCTGCGGATCGTTGGCGACCATTGGCGAAAGATATCGCTCTGCCTTCGCGTTCTTTTGTTCGATGAATCGTTCTTCGAGATTCCCCCAGTCGAAAGTCAACTCCTGCAGTTCGCATTCGCCACCGCGATCGCAGACCGGACAGTCCAGCGGATGGTTTGCGAGCAGGAATTCAAGCATCGAGCGCTGGGCCTTTTCGATCTCTTCGCTCTGCGTCGTGACCACCATGCCATCAGTGCAGATGATGGTGCAGGAGGTTTGCAGCTTGGGCATCTTCTCAATGCGCACCAGGCACATGCGACAAGACGCCTGCAAAGCCAGATCGGCGTAGTAGCAGAACGACGGAATGTCGAACTGATTTTCGCGACACACGTCGATCAAGCGGGCGCCTTTAGCGACCTGAAAGTCCTTGCCGTTGATAGTTACTTTTATTAATTCAGTTGACATTATTGAATTTTCAGATTGAGCGTGTACGGTGCGCTCTTTGTAGTCACAACGAGCAACCTATATTGACCTTTTTCGGTCAGCGCTCCCTCCCATTCACGAGTCGGGGCAGAAATTGTGCGTCCGTCTTCCCAGTCCGGCCCGCCATCCTTTCGGAAAAGCCGTATCCATGTGTACTCGGTATCAGCCAGCCATACTCGCATTTTCTGACGCGCCGATCCTGAAAACTGGTATACATGTTTTGTGCAAGGCTCAATTGTATCTTTCAGCTCGATCCGTTTTCGCTTGCCGTATCCTTTCAGGCGCCTCGCAATAGGTCTCAGCCCCTGCGAACACATCATGTCCCAGGCGTAATCCACCTGAGACGCGGGTTTAGCTTTGGGTGGCAGAGAACTCACCGAAGACGACCCCAAAAAGACAACCAGCGCTAATCCGCAAGCCTTAGAAGTTCGCAGCCAGCTCATCGTGACCAATCCTATTGCCCTCTGGTTATGTAACGCTCAACTACGTCGACGAGTATGTTGATGCGATCGTCAGTTTCCTTAAAACGAAGGGCCATCTCTTTGTTCGTCTTGGCGATTTCCTGTTCGTGCATTTCGGCCAAAGCCAACAGCGCAGTTATGCCCTTCGTAGTGTTCTCCGTTTGCTCTGCGTTACGCGCGAGTTGCTCGTCCGTTTTGGCCTGACGCTCTCCGGCCTTTCTTTGGTTTTCCGCAAATATCGCTTGCTGCTCGATTACGGTGTCGAGCAAATTCCTCATGCGAATGTATTCTTCTTCGGTCATCAGAGAGCCTCCTTTCGGCCATTCTTCGCCAGATGCTTCTCGAAATCTTCAGGAAATCTCTTCACCGCCGATTGAATCGGCCACGCCGCCGCATCACCCAGAGGACAAAACGATTTACCTTCGATGTTGTCGCAGAGATCGAGTAGCAGCTTCGCATCTTCCGGACGACCGCCACCCTTTTCAATGCGCTTGAAAATCTTCACCAGCCAGTCAGTGCCTTCACGGCAAGGGGTACACCAGCCGCACGACTCGTGTTTATAAAACTCAGTCAGGTTCTTCGTCGATTCAAACACATCTACGGTCTCGTCCATCACGATGAAACCACCCGAACCGACCATTGAGCCGCCGGCGACCAAACCTTCATAATCCATCCGCACATCTTTGCCGATGATTTGATCGGCGCGCATGATGTAAACCGACGAGCCACCGGGAATGACTGCTTTCAATTGCTTGCCGTTCAGAATCCCGCCGCAGTCCTCCATGATGAACTTTTCCATGTCGTCATAACCCATCGGCAGTTCATAAACGCCGGGCTGTTTGACATGGCCTGAAACCGACCAGAGCTTCGTGCCACCGCTTTTTTCTGTCCCCAGTTTCTGGTAAGCCTCGCCCCCCATCTTGATAATGTCCGGCACCGCAGTCAGGGTTTCGACGTTATTCACCACAGTGGGCGACGCATAGAGACCGGAGATAGCCGGGAAGGGGGGCTTCATACGCGGATGACCGCGGAAACCCTCAAGCGAACTAAGCAGCGCTGTCTCTTCACCGCAGATGTAAGCGCCGGCGCCCGTGTGGGTGTAGATCTCGCAATTGAAGTCAGTCCCCAGAATCTTATTGCCAAGCAGACCAGCCGCACGCGCCTCATCCAGCGCCACGTCCATGATGTCGATCAGGTACTTGTATTCGCCGCGCGTGTAGATGTAATTGCGTTTCGCCCCCAGCGCGTAGGCGGCGATCAGCATGCCTTCGATCAGCATGTGCGGATCGCGTTCCATCAGGTAACGATCCTTGAAGGTGCCCGGTTCGGATTCGTCGGCGTTGCAGACGACGTATTTTTCTTTCGGCGAATCTTTCGGGACAAAGCTCCACTTCATTCCCGTCGGAAATCCCGCGCCGCCACGCCCGCGCAGGGCTGACTTCTTGACTTCATTGATGACGTCGTCAGCCGACATCGAATCGAGCACCTTCTTAATCGCTTCGTAACCCCCGTTGCGACGATACACCTCCAGGGAACGCGAATTCTCGAGATGAACTCGTCGCAACTGAAGCGGTTCACATCCTATGGCAGCAATTCTCATAATCAATCGGGCTTCTTGTCGCTCTTCTCTGACGTCAGCACCGTGGTGTGGTTATTGACGAAATACCTCACGCGCAAATAAAACGTACACTGCACGGCCGGTGACAACCCGATCGGCGACAGAACCATGTCGAATTTACCCGGGGCCAGCGGTTCGAAATAGAAGGTACTGTTCTTGCGCCGCTCGACGACGCGATAGTTGTCATCCACGGTTCCTGCCTCGAAGGCCTTGTACGAGTTGTAAGCCTCGAAAGGCTGGAAGGTGTCGAAGTTTTCGGCCGCAACTGAGACCGCGGTCAACTTGATCCCGAGCCTGGCATAAGTATCTTCCTTCTGTTTCAAGATCTTCTGTGCTTCCGCCGTCATCTGGGAGCGCACCGTGGCCAGATCGCTGGTCACATAGTCAACTTTGATCAGATCGAAGATGCCACCCTGCGCGGCCAGTGCGACTATCGGATCCAGCAGCGCCCGGTCGCGATAGCGAATCGCCAGGTTCTCCTTGATTTGAAACCCTGAGGTCTTTTCGCGCGCGGTCGAGCCTTTGACCACATAGTCGTACACGCGATTCTGAGTGATAAAGTCCACGAACGTGTCTTCCGGTCGAATTCCCAGGGCCGCCAGACCGCGCTGGAAGGTTGTGATTTGATCCTGAAGTTTCTTATTGGCGGTCGGGACCGTATCCGCTTCCTGGGCCAGCCCAAAGACCGCGACATATTCTTTCGTATCAACGCTGGTCAAAATCTTGACGTCGAGAAATTGATAAGTCGTGACCAGCTGGTTCGCTTGTTCGGCCACGATCTGTTCAGTACTCGTTTCCGGATATGCGGGCTTGCGCCGGGTGATATCGCCGGGCTGCTGTAAACCCTGATTGGCGTAGACTCGATTACCCGTTTCCTGGGCCAGGGCGGTCAAACCACAAACGAAAGTCAACAGGGAAATGCAGAGTGCTTTTTTCATCATAGTTCTCCTTCTGAGATTGAGTTAGCTTCCTATGATGTCTGGTAGCCAGTCTGATGCCTGCACTCGTTCATCGCGTTGGTTACTCTCCGGTTCAGGGCAACGAGTCGAGTATCTGATCCACACGTTCAGTCGTCAGATTCTCGTGATAATCAAAATTCAGTTGGAACATCGGGGCCGTCCCGCATGACCCGAGACACTCAACCAACGAGATGGTGAACTTGCCGTCGGCCGTAGTCTCGCCCGGCTTGATTCCGAGCTTGTTACAGACGTGTTCCGTAATCTTTCCTTCACCCATGATTTTGCACGACAGTGTCTTGCAAATCTGGATGTGATACTTGCCGACCGGCTTCGTCTGAAGCATCGAGTAAAACGTCGCGACTTCCCAGATGTCCGTCACCCGCAGATCCAGACGGTCTGCCAGGTATTGCACTCCCGGAGGATCGAGGTAGCCACGCTCTCTCTGGACGATGAACATCAGCGGCAAAATCGCCGAGCGCTTGACTGGATACTTCGCTAGATGTCGATCGATTTCGGCCTCGACCTCAGGCGAGAAACTGGCCGCCTGCGGCATGTGAACCGGATGATCCGGCGGCTGAATTTTCACCAGGACTTCGGACATTAGTTCTCTGGAATATTTTCGCTTGGCTTCTTACACAACACGTCGATGGCCAGGGGTACCGTGGTCAAAGCTCCTACGGCAACCAGGGCCAAACCCGCGGCCCGACGGGCACTGCGGTCCAGTTTCCCACTGAGAAGTAAACCGAGGCCTGCACCCAGCGCCACGCGAGTCAGGGCAATCAATCCGATCTCGGGTATGGTTAAGACAGTCTTTCTCATGGCATTTCCCTCAGGCTGTAAGCGAGACGCTGGCGCTCCAAATCTAGCCAGCTATCGATCTATTTCGCCGAGAACGATATCCAGCGAGCCGATAATCGCGACGATGTCCGCGACCATGGCGCCGTGCGACATGTGCGGCAGCGCTGAAAGATTCACAAAACTGGGACCGCGGAAATGAACTCGGGCCGGTTTTGGCCCGCCGGTCGATTGCACGTAAACACCGAGCTCGCCTTTGGAGGCTTCAATCGGCATATAGACTTCACCTGCCGGCACGTCAAAACCTTCAGCCACGATCAGGAAGTGATGAATCAGGGCGTCCATGTGCGTCTTCATCGCTTCGCGATCCGGCAAAACAATTTTTGGCGCATCCGCTTTTACCGGACCCGGCTTTAAGCGCGCCAGGGCCTGGATCACGATCTTGTGTGACTCGAGCATTTCGCGCATGCGCACCATGTAACGCGCCCAAACATCGCAATCCGGTTCGGTCGGAATCTCAAAATCATAATTCTCGTAACCGCAGTAGGGGTTTGCGCGACGGATATCCAGCGCGACCCCACTGCCCCGCAAGCTGGGCCCGGACAAGCCCCAGTCGATGGCATCTTCGGCCGTGATCACGCCGACGCCCTGCGTGCGCTTCTGAAAAATGCGGTTACCGGAAACCAGCGTGTGGAACTCTTTAACTGCTTTCGGGAACTCATCGAGGAATTGTTGGACGCGGCGCTCGAAACCGGCCGGGATGTCCATCATTAATCCGCCGATGCGAAAGTAAGATGGAGTCAGACGGCCGCCGGACGCGGCTTCGATCAAATTCAGGATCTTCTCGCGCTCGCGAAAGGCGTAAAAGAAAACCGTCATCGCACCAATGTCGAGTGCGTGCGTGCCCAGCCAGACCAGATGCGAAGCGATGCGCTGCATTTCGCAGGTCAGCACGCGTATGGTTTGCGCGCGCTCCGGAATCTCCAGCTCGAGCAGCTTCTCGACCGCCATCACATACGCGAGATTATTTCCGAGCGGATTCAGGTAATCCATCCGGTCGGTGATGACGATCCCCTGCTGATACTTCCGGTACTCAAACAACTTCTCCATTCCGGTGTGGAGATAGCCAATGTCCGGCGTGGCCTTGACCACCATCTCGCCGTCAAGCACCAGCTCAAGGCGCAGCACGCCGTGTGTCGAAGGATGCTGCGGCCCCATCGAAATCGTCATCTGCGTGTCGAGCGGACGATCGACGACTTCGAATTGCGGCGGAATGTTAGCTACGGAACTCATTTCCAAAAGTCCAAGGTCCAAAGTCCAATGTCCAATGTCCGCGGCCTTAGACCTTGGACTTTGGACGTGGGACATTGGACTATTCCAGGCTGTACGGTTCGTAACCTCGCAAGGGAAAATCTTTTCTTAGCGCATGTCCCTGCCAGTCGTCGGGCAAGAGAATGCGGCGCAAATCGGGATGTTCGTCAAAGACGACGCCGAACAGATCAAAAGTTTCTCGCTCGTGCCAGTTCGCCGTGCGCCAGACTCCGGTGACCGTAGGCACATGCGCGTCATCTTCGTTAAGCAGCACCTTGAGCCGCAGGCGATGAAACCTGGTGGTCGAAAACAGATGATAGTTCACCTCGAAGCGAGGCTCTTCTTCGGGTCCTCGATCAAATCCGCACACGTCCGACAGAAAATTGAAGTTGAGGCCGGGCTCCGTCTTGAGAAAATGGCAGGCCGCGACGATGTATTCACGCGGAACAATGATCGTAGTTTCGCCCAGGGCCTCGACTTCATGGGCGACCCATTCCGGATGTTCACGCTGTAACGCCGCCGCAAACGGCGACGGCGTTTTGCCTTCCGGATTAGAGTTCAATTTATTTTCCAGATCAGCTGCTTGCGGTTTCTGTTCTTCCATTTTCAAGTCTCAATTTAGAGATCTGAGATCTAAAAGGACCTTCGTTTCTCATGCCGCGAAGCAATTGTGTAAGGCTTCGACACCGGCGGCTCACGCAAGGTCGAACCATCAGTGACCGGCAGGGTTCCCGGCGTAATCGCTTCTCTCGCTTCTTCGTCAGGAGCATCCCGCCGATCGCGAATGGATTCCTTCATAACCTTTTCCTGAAGCATCGTGACCGCGTGAATCAACATTTCCGGGCGCGGTGGACAACCCGGAATGTAGACATCGACGGGGACGATCTTGTCGACTCCCTGGACGATGGCGTAGTTGTCGAAAACACCGCCGGAAGTCGCACACGCACCCATCGAAATTACCCACTTCGGTTCGGGCATCTGATCGTAGATACGGCGCAAAACCGGGGCCATCTTGCGTGATACACGCCCCGAGACGATCATTACGTCCGCCTGGCGTGGCGAAGCCCGGAACACTTCCGATCCAAACCGGGCCAGGTCGTTACGCCCGCTGGTCGCGTTCATCATCTCAATCGCACAGCAGGCCAGACCGAAGGTTGCCGGCCAAAGCGACGACTTGCGCGCCCAGTTGATCAGCGAATCAAGCGGCGCCACCAGAATCTCAGGCAAACTCTCGCCGATTACGTTCTCAAGTCCCATTTGATTTTCGCGCAAGCTATTGACTCGCGCCCTTTTGGTTAAGCAGCCTTTCGCTTATTGACCTGTTCCCGCGCTTCCAACAATCTGCCTTCAGCCTGGGCCTCGCGGCGGGCACTCTCGCTCCAGTTGAAAGCGCCTTTCTTGATCACATAGATCAAACCGGCGGCCAGCAGAGCGATGAACAGAATCATCTCAAAGAAAACGAGATTGCTGAGCCCGTATTCCGGAGCCGAAAGCCTCCTGAAGACCACGGCCCAGGGCACCAGAAAAATGACTTCAATGTCGAACAGGATGAAGAGCATCGCGATTAGATAAAACTTGACCGAGAATCTTTCCCGCGCCGACCCCACCGGATCCTTACCACACTCGTAGGGCATGAGTTTCGTTCGCGTTCGTTTTCTTTGTCCCACGAGCTGCGAAAGTCCGATGAACGTCACGGCAAATCCGGCCGCGACGATGAACATCAGCACAATCGGCAGATAGTCAGTGAGATTGAAACTCATGATTTACGGCAAAGACCAAAGTGCAAAGGCAAAGAGTCAGGGCTCAAACCCTTTGCTCTTAGCGCCTGGCCCCTGGCCGCCTTTGCTTGAGAATCATTGTACAAGCGTGATCGTAGGCGAACGATTAAGGGGTGTCAAGCGGATCGGCCTCGCAATCGGCTGGTAAAATTGATTCATTGACCGTCGAAAAATCGATGTGCTACCGTTCGAGTTGCCTTTCGGAATTACTGCGCGCTGAAACCTCCGGCAAAGGGTCTGAACAAAGTGATTACCGGTTACAACACTGACGTCGAATTCGACGGAGTCGTCTATCACGTGCAAACCGAAGATAAAGGTTTGGACACGCCGGTAATTCTCTCGCTGGTTTACTCAGGTGGCGCGATCCTGGCCAGTAAGCGTGCGCCGTACGATGATCTGGTTGCCCGCGGCTTTGACGAAAGCGTGCTGGCCGCCAGGCTCCAGCGTCAGCACAAATTGATTTGCGCGGCGGTTCATGCGGGCCGCATCGAGGACCTTAAACAGCTGGGGTCGAGGGAATCACCCCCGGCGGCGTTGAGTGTAAAGGTCGAGGGTGAAAAAGAGGCGAGCGTGGCGCAAGACCCGCCGAAGGCCGAAGCCGCTCCCTCTCAACCGCCGGTAGCGAACCCGGAAGTGGAGATTGAAAGTGCCGGCGATCGCTTTTCAATTTCGGGTGGCACTTCGGAGAATGGCGGGTTGACCGTGATGTTGTCGGGTTCGCACGAATTGCGCGGCGGCAGTTCGGTGACTTTGCGTTTGAATGTCATGCGCCGCGGCCCCGGCGGAAAGGAACGCGTGCCGGATGCGAAAGTAACCGTAAAGACCTTAGGGAGTAACTTTCCGTCCCAGACCACCTACGCAACAACGGATGCTCGTGGAACGGTGGTAGTGTTGATCTCACTGCCCGATTTCAAGGACGGCCGGTCAGCGGTTCTGATCCAGGCCGAGGCCGACGGGGAAGTGGCCGAGCTGCGTAAAATTGTCCTGCCATCGAAGTCCTGACCTCGCGAAAACACTTTGCACATCCAGGTAAACGGAGAGAGCAAGGAATTACCGGAAGGATTGAGTCTCGAAGATCTCGTCCAGAGACTATCGCTGCCGGCGACACGAATCGCAATTGAGTTGAACCAGAACGTCGCGCGACGCGCCGAATGGGCCAGGACGGTTTTGGCGGAAGGCGATCGCGTTGAGATCGTGCACTTCGTGGGTGGGGGGTGTGCCAACGGTGCTCGGCATTAAACGAAGACGCTCTCCCCAGTCGAAGCACGCCAGAGGCGTGCGTACCGAACTGACTCGGTGTAGAGTGATCGTGAAAGAGGTATTTCAGAGACATGTCCACACCAGCACCTGCCGCCACCGATCAATTTCAAATCGGCGGTAAGGCTTTCAACTCGCGCTTAATCATTGGCACCGGCAAATATCGTTCGTTTGAAGAGATGAAAGCAGCGCACCGGGCTTCGGGCGCCGAAATGGTTACCGTCGCCGTGCGCCGCGTGCCGCTCGATCGCAGCAGCGAATCGTTTCTCGATCATCTGGATCCGTCTTTGCAGATTCTGCCGAACACCGCCGGGTGCTATTCGGCTGAGGAAGCTCTGCGCACGGCGCGTCTGGCGCGCGAGGCCCTGGAGACGGAATGGATCAAACTGGAAGTAATCGGCGATCAGACGACGCTGTTCCCGGACAATGAACAGACGTTGGAAGCCGCGCGCACTCTGGTCAAAGAAGGCTTTATCGTGCTGCCTTACTTCACTGACGATTTGATCATGGCGAAGAAGCTGCTCGATGCCGGCTGTCCGGCGGTGATGCCGCTGGCCGCGCCAATCGGATCAGGCCTGGGCATCCAGAATCCTGCCAATCTGCGCATCATGCGCGAGCAACTTCCCGACGCGACCATCATTGTGGACGCTGGAGTCGGCACCGCGAGTGATGCAACCATCGCGATGGAGCTCGGCGCCGATGCCGTGCTGATGAACACCGCAATTGCTGAAGCGGCCGATTCGGCGAAGATGGCGGAGGCGATGAAACTGGCGATTGAAGCGGGACGACTTGCTTACTTGTCAGGTCGCATGACGAAGAAGCTTTATGCCAGCGCGTCGAGTCCCGTTGCAGGTGTAGTTCGCTGAGAAAGATTGCCAGAAGTTTGACACCCAGGAAGCGGTGGCCTCGGCACCTACGCCATCCCTGAGGGGTCACGCCCCCAAAATTCCCATGGAGGCGGTTGCTAATCTGAAATCGGCCTTTTCAGACAAAATTGTGGGAAGCTTTGCATGGGAACCGGAAGGGCCATCCCTGGCGAAATAATACTGACCAGCTCCCATCCATCATTACCTAATAAGTTCAAAGCTTCCGGAAATGTCTGTGCTGGCAATCGCTCTCCATTTGCAATAAAGATCTGCGCGCCTTTCTCGCTAGCCACGTACATCCACATGTATTCCCATTTCTGCATAGTTAACCTCGCGGAATTGCCAGGCGTAAATTTTCGCTGATTTCGTGCCTTGGTAATCGTGACTATCGTCCGGTGCCGGGCTTTGCTCCCACCTTCGGCTTGGACGCAGGACTCTTAATAATGCCTTGAATCGTCTCCAGTCGGGCAACCAGTTGAATTGCGGTTGGTTCAATTCTTCTGGCTTGGAGAAGAGCCCGCTCCAGATCACGTAAACCCACCAAAGAAAAAGCCTGGTCCATTTCGGCGGCATCTAACATGCTATTTGGGTTGTTGAGTTCAGTCATGGCAGCCTCCGCCGGAGTCTTAGTTGCAACCACGTCATCCCTTTTTTTACCGAGAGCGTTGATGCTCACCACAGCATTATTCAGAAGTTCCATTGCGTCGTCGTAATTGCCAAGGTCTGTCAGTTGACTTACGAGACTAAGGAGAGCGCGCACGTGCAAACCGTTTCTATCGGTTTGGGGAATTAACAATCGTGCTTCATTAATTACGATCTTCGTCACTTCAGAATCGCGCTTCTTTTTGGCCGCTTTGATCGCCTCAATATACATCACCAAGCGAGTCGTTTGATCTTCGAGTTTGCGAATCAGCGTTAGCGCTGCCATTAGATCTGACTGTGCTAATAGAGCCTTGGCGTGATTCTTGTATAGTAGTTGAGTGTAAATTTCCTTTTTCTTGCTGTCCTTAAGACGATCGAGCTGTTTTTCTGCCTCATCGAAGTCTCCATTTGTCAGATAGAAGAAGAAGCGTTGTTCCGCGTCCTCGGAAGCCAAACCATTTCCGCTGAGCCTTGCGAGCGCCAGCTTGGTCATCTCTGATATGTGCGGCGGCACCTGAGGGGCAAGCATTGCTGCAATTTTGGTCAGCTCAACAGCGAGTGACGGCTGAAGGCGCGGAGCCAACGCTGCAAGAATGGCCGCAACCTGACCCTGAAACGCAGCGCGCAATTGCAAATCACGTTGCGTGTAATGCAGGTCTTTCAGCAATGCCTCGTTGGTTTCGTTTAGCGAACCCCTTAACACCTCATAGGCGGCAACGAAATACTTGAATTGTAGTAATGCCAACGAGCTTTCGGCCTCGCTCGAAGAGATTGAAGCGTCGGGTCCGGGAAAAACGTATGCTGTTAACAACGTAATTCCGGGTAGGGATCGTCCGGTCGGTTGCGTTCTTAGCCCCTCTAGCGCCTTGCCTGCAATGTAATCGGCGAGAAACGAGTCCTTCTCCCGAAGCCGATAAAGTGCGCCTACGCTGGCCGTTGTTGACGAGATTGACATCGATGTTTCGAGCAGGGAGGCGGCCGCAGAGGCGTCGACATCGAGCAGTTGCGATGCAAGTTTTGTGGCGAATCGCTGGTCATCGTCAAGAGCGGCCGGAGGTGATTGCGACGACGAATCCTTCAGCTTTTCCTGGTCTGCCAGAAGTTGGCGAGCGAGTTTTGGATTTCGAGAGAATAAGTACTTGAGAATTACCAGCCTTGATTCTTGCTTGTCAAAATCGGCGTCAGGCACGTTGTTAACATACTTCCAAAGCTCGAGAAACATGGTCTCCGATCGAACCGGGTCTGAAAAAGAAACAAGCATCGCAGCGCGCGATTTAATGTGAATAATCGCAGACTTATCATCAAGCTTTGTTGCCTCAGCGATCACAGCATCCAGTTCCCGTGCGGCAACAGCCTTACTCTCATTCGTAACCGTGACATTCCGGCTTCGTTGAGCACAAATGTGGAATGGGATCAACAGTATCAACGCGACAATGAATACCTTTGAGATCACGATTCTAAACTCCTTTGAGTAGTACGGCCTGCGTACATAAGCGACCTCGCGATGCCTATGTACGCAGAATTAACGTCATATTGTTTGAACCAGGGTCAACGCGTCAACCCTGAGTGCGCCGACCTGGGCGAGAGCTTGACAACCTGTACCGGGTGAGTCTGATTGGGCTTGGATTTGGGTGTGACGTCAGGTGCTGGCTCGACGTTTTTGGCATTCCACGGGGGCCACACACACCACAAGTTGCAGCCCGCAACTATGTATTCTGCTATGCCGAGACAAGCAATACAGGATATAGGACCCGCAGTACACGCAGCCACGCACGCCCATATCATGGGGGAAGGGACACCCCAGGTCTCCAGGCAGCCTTTGAAGCAATCCCAACCCTTACCCGCCGCCTCTTCGGGTAAGGCACAGCCACAGCCGTTTGAAGACAATTTCGCCAGTCTCTCTAAATCGTGCTTTGAGAATTTAACGAACTTAACCTTGTGAACCTTGAGACCTGACCTCTTCGCGAGGCGCGTTAGGTCGTCAAGGTTCATAAAGACTACACGCTTGCTCCCACTGTATTGACCACTGTCAAGATTTGATTGGACTTTAGCTTCTGTTTGACTCACTACTGACAATGGAAGAATTAATAATCCCAATGCCAGAACGACACGGCGCCCAAGGGCTGGTATGTAGGCTTCTTTTTTCATAGGATCCTCCAAGATGTCTTCGAGAGTGTCGTTAGATTCCAGCTGAGAAATCGCCTCAACTCCCTGCTGGTCCTGGACGACAAGGTTCAAAGCAAATCCGGCTGAAATATCGCAACGAGGAAAGCAAGGAGAGCCGAGGCGGATACTACAATCAGCCAGCGTCTCAGGCTTAGGTTTGTTCGTCTGGGCAGCCAGTACATTGCCAGCATCCAGGCCATCATGCTCAACGGCCAGGCCAATGACTTTGGCAACCAGATGTCGAGCAGACGCGCGGTCAAGACGATCGGAACGGTCAGAACCGCAACCCTGACGGCTACTTCATCCCCCCTGGCGTGTTCTTCTGCCACCATTGATTTCAACCTGGCAGGACTTTAAAAAATTGAGCGGCGACTGTCATTCAACTAGTACATCGTTCTTATCAAACTACTTTGGTAAAGGACTCAGAAATTCAATCGATGCCAAAGGCCTGAGGGGTTGTGGAGCACGATCCAACCACCTTTGCGACTTATGATCTCTTCGGTTTCCAGGTCAGCTAAGAGTCGACTAAGGTAGGTCGGTGTAATGGCAAGCAATTGAGCAGCTTCCCAATGCCTGATCGGGAATTGGAGTTTGAAGTTCATCGTTTCGCATCCGCCCTCATGTTGCGCGATCTTCCACAGCAACTGCTCTAAACGTAGTCGCGCAGGCAAACAAGCGATTTCTGACATTCGCGCTACTTGATTTAGTAATTGAGCGCTGAGATTACTCTGAATGAAGACGGCCAATTTGGGCTCAGTGCTCAAGAGACCAAGAAACTGACGCGTGGTCACCTGGCTTAAGCGGCAGCTTGTGGCAGTGACGGCCGAGAAGGGATGCGGCGCCTTGCGAATGGCTGCTTCCGAACCAAGAAGCGAACCGGGAAAGCGAATGTCGAAAATGAACTCTCCACCGTTTTCTTCATAGCGAGTTAGCTTTGCCACGCCCGATTCCATGAAATAGACATAAGCGGGAGAGGAATCCTGTCGAAACAATTCGACGCCAGGTGGGTACATGTGCGAATCAGCCAAATTGAATTCGGCGATCAGGACTCGCAAACAGGTTGGCTCTTCGGCTTCGGAGGCTTCGGCCGCGGGGCTTATTGGTGGAACAGGCGTAGAGGACATCGGAAGGAGGCTCTACTTTCCCACTTGGGATGAATAAGACCCATAAAATCCGTTGGGCCTCTGAGTTGTTAGGGGAGTCGCAAACTATACGCTTGTCAGTCTACGTTACAAGCAAAAACGCAAAAAAGGCCGCAACTTGCTCAGATGATGTCCTGTGACCTGACTTGCAAGGTTTGAAATGTTGAGGCGGTGCTCGTTATGGACACGATACGAGCGGCGTTAACTTGTGGCGCGCCGCCGGCGCAGTGTGGGATTTGAAACGTCGGCTTAAATTTGTCGTTAGCCGCCGTCCCATTGAAATTGCCTGCCTGGCTGGTGTACTGCAACGGATTGTTCGTAGCCGCGCAAGCCACAGTTGTCGTTCCGCGGTTGAAGATCTCGATGAAGTCGTTTCTGTAGGTTTCGCCGTCGTTCCCCCTGCTCGATGCCGGCTGTCCGGCGGTCATGCCGCTGGCCGCGCCAATCGGATCAGGACTGGGCGTGCAGAACCCTGCCAATCTGCGGATCATGCGCGAACAGCTTCCCGACGCGACGATTATCGTCGATGCCGGTGTCGGCACGGCGAGTGATGCAGCGATCGCGATGGAACTGGGCGCGGATGCGGTGCTGATGAATACGGCGATCGCCGAAGCGACCGACGCCGAGAAGATGGCCAAAGCAATGAAGCTGGCGATTGAAGCCGGACGGCTGGCTTATTTATCAGGCCGGATGCCAAAGCGTCTTTACGCCAGCGCCTCAAGTCCGGTCACCGGTGTGGTTCGCTAGTAGTTATCTTGCTAGCTCGTTCATCTCCCTGACGGGCTTTTAGTTTTGTCACGCGAATCTTCACCAGATTTCCTTGCGGTATGCCTGGAAAAGTAGTAAACACGCCTCCACCTCGCGAATTAACTCAAGCCAACCCAAGTAAGGAGGCAAGATTTTATGCCAGCGAAAAAGGCGCCCACCTCAAAGAAAGCTAAGGCCGGTAAAGCGAAAGCGACTAAGGCCAAAGCGGTTACGGCCAAGGTCATTCCGGGTAAATGTTCAGGATGGAAAGCGGTCTTTAGTAAGTCAATTCTTCGAGTCACCGGCAAATGCATATTTCCGAAGCACGGATTCAAGGTCACCCTGAAGGAGGCCGTGCCGCAGGGAATCAACCCGGCGATTTTGCTGCTGAAGAAAACCGTGAAGCCGCCAACCGGTATCGTGATCCCGACTCCGCAAGTTGTGAACGTGACTTTCACCAAGAAAACCACGTTCAAGTACCAGAAGGTCACGATCCTGCCCGATGGAGTCACGATCAACGTGCAGGTCGTCTTGTTGGGTAAATAGAGTCCGTTCACTGTCTCTCTCGGTGTCTCTGAGAGGCCTCAGTGTGCCTCTGTGGTGAACGCTTTCTAAGATGTTTTCAGCACAGAGAGGCAGAGCCACGCAGCGGCCCAGAGAAGACCACCATTTCCGGCAGACAGGCGCCGCTAATCAGACAGGGCGGTAAACTCTCGGCGCGGAGAAATCGATGGCCAATGACCAGAACCAGCTGGACCGGATCGATCACATCGTTGTCTTGATGATGGAGAATCGTTCTTTCGACAACGTTCTCGGCTGGCTGTACGACGGCGAGAACAAACCACCACGTGACCAAAAGTTCGAAGGGGTCTTCGGAAAAAATCTTTCGAATCCGCGAAGCCTTCCGCCCAATGGAAAGAACGTTTCCGTCGGCAAAGGCACGGTGATGACCGATCCGTATCCGGATCCCAACGAGCCCTACGATCACGTCTACTCCCAAATGTACGGCGTGAGTCCGCCACCACAAATCATTCCCAACACCACGGCGACGCCCGCGATGAACGGCTTTGTGGTCGACTACGCAAATGCGATTCAGACGGCTGGCAAACCGAAGACGGGCTGCAACAAGCTGCTTGCGTGGCTCTTTCGCGGCAACACTCCGATGGACACAGATCCGGGAGTCATCATGAACTGCTTTGCGCCGGACAGTCTTCCGGTGATCAACGGTCTCGCCAGAGCCTACGCCGTCTGCGATCACTGGTACAGTTCGGTGCCGACGCAAACGTTTCCTAATCGCTCGTTTGTGCACGCCGCCACGTCTTCAGGTTACGTGACCAACTTGTGGAAGATCGGCCCGCACGAATGGGACATTGGATATCTGCTCAATGCGACGCCCACTGTTTTCAACCGGCTGTCAGAGAAGGGAATCGATTGGCGGATTTACTACGGCAACGCTTTGCTGCTCTGTAATGCACTCATGATCCAGAAAGAGCTCTGGCAGTATGTCCCGCTCGATCGCCACTTCTCTCCTTTTGCGGAATTTTGCGAGGACGCCGCGAGCGGAGGTCTCCCTGCCTATACTTTCATCGAGCCGAACATGCTGTGCAGCGAAAAATACGGACCGGAAAACGACATGCATCCCGCGTTTGCGATCACCGAAACCGGTGCGGCGACCAACGCGCTGTACGGCGACGAACTGATCTTCAAAATATACGAGGCCCTGCGAAAGAGTCCGGCCTGGGACCGCACTTTGCTGATCATTACGTTCGATGAACATGGCGGAACATACGATCATTTGCCGACGCCTCCGCCGTTTGCCAAATCGCCGGATGGCATCGTGATTCCGCCATCCGAGCCTGGCGGCAGCGGATTTAACTTTGAGCGTTTTGGCGTCCGCGTCCCAGCCGTCCTGGTCTCACCGCTGATCGAAGAGGGTACCGTTTGTAATACGCATTTTGATCACACTTCGGTTGTCAAGACTGCTTCTAAACGCTGGCTGAATTCAGAGCATCTCACCGAACGCGACCGACATGCGCATGACGTCGGCGAGGTGCTGACGCTTGAGACGCCCCGCGCGGACGCTCCCCAAATTAACCCGAATCGGCCGCCGCCGTTTAAGAGCTGTGGCGCGCATCCGCTCTCGCCGCTGCATCAGGCTCTGGTAATCGCCGCGAACAACTTCTTGAAGTGGCAAACCGGCGAATCGCTAAAACTCGAAACTATTCAAACAACCGATCAAGCGGTCGCAGCGCTGGAGGCGCGAGAAGAACAGGTTCGTGCGGCGATGACTGGAAAGAAGAAATAATTATCGGTACGCACGTCTCCGGCGTGCTATCTCCAGGATATGTCGTCAAGCACGCCGGAGGGTGCGTACTACTTCACGGGCAGAGGTTTGTAGCAGTCGCAGTGTTGCGCGCGGTGGGCGCAGTTGTGGGATTTGAAAAGTCAGACGAGTTGCTTCCGGTGTCCGTGCACCTTGACGTCCTGATCGTGGATCGCGCGTCAGGATCAAGCCCTCCGGCTGTGCTGGTAGAGAACGGAGCCGGGCCGCTGCCTTCGTAACAAGTCGTCGACGCGGCAGTACCTCCATAGCCAACGAAGTCAACAATAGTTGAAAAGTTTGGATTGAAAGGCGAAACGTTGTCGTCTCCGGGACAATCGTCCACAGCCAGCACTGTAGTGCCCAGCACCAAAACAACCTTGCCTGCGGTGGCGGACATAACGATAAGGCTGGTGACGTCCGGTGCCGGCAAGGCAACTCCATTAACTCCACCGCTGGCTGCCTGAACCAAAAAATACCGTCCGGGAGCAATCGTGCCAGAGGTCAAGTCAAACTTGACACTTGATGCCGTGCCACCAAAATTGCCCGCCTGGCTCGTGTACTGAAGGGAATAGTTCGTCGCCGCGAAATCCACGGTCGTCGTGCCTCGATTGAAGATTTCGATGAAATCATTTGTATAAGTTGCGCCGGCATTCCCACCGCCCGGATATATCTGACTAATCACCAGAGAAGGCTGTTTGACTGTCGTCGTCTGAATGGCGGATTCACTGCCGGGGTTCGGATCGGGAGTGCTCGAACTGACGGACGCCGTATTCGAGATGACCAAACCGTCCGGCGCCGAAGTCCCAACCCTTACCACCAGAGTAAAGATTGCCGATCCGATGACGAAGCTTGCATTTGCACAACTGATCGCTCCAGTGCCGCCAACCGCCGGCTGGGTTGGACAAGTCCAACTCGCAGGCGGAGTAATCGATCTGAAAGTCGTGTTGGTGGGAACCGTCTCCGCTAAGACCGCGTTCACGGCTGCGTCCGGTCCAGCGTTAGTGACCGTGATTGTGTAAGTGATGTCGTTGCCAATCGCCACCGGGTCGGGCGAATCATTCTTGCTGACCGAGAGATCGGCCGAAGCGGCGGGTGCATCATCATTCATGATTGTTCCCAGGCCTTGTCCATCATTGACAGTTGCTCCGGTCACGCCCGAGAGATTGACGAAGAACGTCTCATTAGGTTCGATGTCGGTGTCGCCTTTGACCGTCACGCTGACCGTCGTCGAAGTGCCGTTCTGGGCGATGCTGCCGGTGCCGTTGACTATGCTCACGTAATCGATGCCGGCGTTAGCCGGATCGGTCGTGCCGTCAGCGGTCTTGATTGCGAAGCTAACTCCTCCCGGTGGCGCCGGTGAAGTTAAGTAGACGTTAAAGTTGAAGGTTGTAGTTCCTCCATTTGTCTCCGCAGCGGTCACGTCACCAATCGAGAGCGCAGGAGTATCAACCCCCGCGCTGATGCTGAAGTCGTCAACGGCCAGACCATCGTCGGTTCCCGAAGCGTCAACATCGGTCCATCTAATCCAGAAGGTGGATCCTGCGCCGATCGAAAGCCCTGTAATCGTGTTCGTAATCGCGGTGCGGTTAGTAGCGTTGTTGCCATCTTTCGAGCCTGTCGTCGTTGTGTTTGGCGTCGGGAAATCAAGTAAATCAACATCGGTCCAGGTTCCGGTCGTCAGACTGTTAGCGTTAGTGCTGTATTGGAAGTCCAGGCGGTCGGTGCGACCTGCATTGCCCAGACGCCACTGTTCTCCGGTGTAAGCAATCTGCAGCGTATTGAGAGGCGACCCGGTGTCGTTACGATAGAAAGCTCCCACGGTTGGTACGAGGTTTCCGGTCCGCAGCCCTCCCAGAGCGCGGTCGGTTGGCGTCGTCGTGCTGCCGTAACTGTAGGTGTCCCCGGTGGTGCTGCCGCCGTTGTTGGCAGTGTAGGTTCTGTTCGCGGCCGAGCCGCTCTCGGCGCGTGTCCACGCGGTTGGCGTCGTGCCTGACACATCAGTTTGCGCGAGCGCGTCGAAGTTTTCGGTGTATGCCGTGTTGACCGTCGTGATACTGAAGGGATCATCCATGAGGATGATTCCGAGTGCCTGGTTGTCGTTGATGGACGCGCCTGAAGGTGAAGACAGGTTTACCAGAAACACCTCGTCGCCTTCAGAAATTGGGTCGCCGTGGATCGGGACTGTGAAGGTTTCAGACGGATCACCAGGCGCGAAGTTCAGTGTGCCGCTGGTCGTGTCGTAATCAGAGCCGGCACTGGTGGCGCTTGAATCAGCAGTTGCGTAGCTCACGCTAACGGTGGATTGCGAAGTGCCGGTGAGGGTCACAGTGAAGGTCATCAGCGAAGTGCCCGAAGCTCCCTCGGTGATGCTGGCGTCGGCAATTGAAATCGCCGGCGGTGCGTCCTCGTTCGCGATCGTACCAAGACCCTGGCTGTCCGTAGCCGATGCTCCGGTGATGTTCGTCAGATTAACGAAGAAGGTCTCGTCCGGCTCAAAGACGGTATCACCATTGACGGTCACGCTCACCGTTGTGGAAGAGTTGCCTGCTGCGATGCTGCCGCTGCCGCTGACGATCGCGACGTAATCGCTGGCGGCCACCGCGGGGTTGGTGGTCCCGTCAGCAGTGTTGACGGTGAAGCCGACACCGCCGGCTTTCGCCGGTGCGGACAGTTGCACCGTGAAAGTGAATGTAGTGGTCAGAGTGTTCGTTTCGACCTGAGTCACGTCGTTAATCGAAAGGGTAGGTGGGGCGTCGTCATTCTGGATGGTCCCCAGGCCCTGTCCGTCCAAAATGGTGGCCCCTGAAACGTCCGAGACGTTTACCAGGAAAGTCTCGAGCCCTTCATCGTCCGAATCCCCGTTCACGGTGACATCGAAAGTGTAAGACGTGCCGCCCTGCGCAATCGTCTGATTCGTCAGCGCCTCAGATACGTAATCGTTGTCAGCGCGGGTGGCTGAATTGTCGGCAGTAGCGATGTCGAATGTGACAGGCGCCGGCGCGGCGGCGGACAGACTAACGTGGAAAGTGAAGATCGTACTCCCGCTATCACCCTCGGTTGCAACAACGTCATCAATCGACAGCGCCGGCAGATCGTCATGCTGGATTGTCCCGACGCCTTGTCCGTCGGTAACTGTCGCGCCGGTCACGTTGCTGACGTTAACGAAGAAGGTCTCGTCCGGCTCGACTGAGGGGTCTCCATTAATCGTGACAGTAAAGCTGTAAGTTGTTTGTCCCGCGGGAATGATCTGATTCGTGAGCGTCTTCACTACGTAATCATTGTTGGCCGTCGTCGCGCTCTGGTCCTGCGTCGCAATGTCGAACGTGACGTCTGCAGCCTGCGCCGGCGCCGAGAGGCTGACGGTGAAAGTGGCTGTGGTCGTGCCGCTGTTTCCTTCAGTCATCGACACATCGTTGATCGAAAGATCCGGTAGCACCCCCGCTGTGCAGTTGTTTGCGGGCGAGCTTAAGTTGCGTGGAAAAGGAGCCGCAGTGAAAGCATCCGCGGCATTCTCGTTCGTGTCGGTACAGCCACCAGCCCTGCGGAAATCGGTGGTGGCATTAGTCGGCGTCGCAGCCGGCGCAGCCCCTTCGTAACAATGACCGGAGGTGTTGGCGTTGTTTCCGTAACCAATCAAGTCGGCAATGTTCCCGGCGTTCGCGTTGAAAGGCGAAACCGCATCATCGCCCGGGCAGGTTGAAAGGGCCAGTGCAGTGGTACCCAGGACAAGAGCAACTTTCCCGGACGTCGATCCTAAATTGATCGAGCCTGTGGCGTCCGCTGTAGGCAAGAGCACGCCATTCGTAGTCCCGCCCGACTCCTGCACCAGGAAGTATTTTCCGGGAGCGAGGATGCCAGTCGTCAGATTGGTCTTGTTGCTGCCAAAGTTGGACCCGACCCCGGCGTACTGAACTGAATACGGTGTCAACGCAAAGTCTATGGTCGTTGTGCCCCGGTTAAAGATTTCGACAAAATCGTTCTGGTAAGTCGCGCCGGCGTTGTTGCCGCCACCGTAGACCTGGCTAATCAACAGCTGAGCGACATCATCGTTCTGGATCGTCCCCTGGCCCTGGCCGTCGCCGACGCTCGCGTTGGTTGCGTTGCTGACGTTGACGAAGAAAGTCTCGTTCGGTTCGACCAGCGTGTCTCCGTTGACCGTAACGTCGAACGTGTAAGTTGTGTTTCCAGCCGTAATAGTTTGGCCGGAGAGACTCCGAGCGACGTAATCGCTGCCGGCAAACCCCGAATTGTCTGCCGTGGCAATATCGAAGGTAATGCCGCCGGCCGGTGCGGGCAGCGTCGAATTCACGGTGAAAGTAAATATGGTCGCGCCGCTGTTGCCCTCCGAGGCGGTCACGTCATTGATATTCAAAACGGGTGAGTCGTCGTTTTGAATCAGACCCTGACCTTGTCCGTCGATGACCGTCGCATTCATTACCTTAGTGACGTTGATGAAGAAAGTTTCATTCGGCTCAATATTTATGTCGCCGTTGACAATGACGTCGAACTGGTAAATCTGCTGGCCGCTCGCGATCATTTGACTGGTCAGTGAGCTGGAAACGTAATCATTACCGGTGGTGGCGGCCGTGTGGTCCTGGGTGGCGATGTCGAACCTTACCGGAGTGGGAGCCGGAGCCGACAGGCTGACTGTGAACGTGAAAATCTTCGTGCCCGCATCTCCCTCTGCCTCCGAAACGTCGTTCACAGACAGGGTAGGGAAGTCATCATTCTGAATCGTCCCTTGTCCCTGTCCGTCAGTGACATTGGCGCCGGTAACGTTGCTCACGTTGACCAGGAAATTCTCGTCGCTCTCAACTGAGAGATCGCCATTGATCGCCACCGTGAACGTTTGGCTCGTTTGCCCGGCTGGAATAATCTGATTGGTCAGGCTCTTTGCGACGTAATCACTGTTGGTCGTAGTTGCGGTGCCATCGGCGTTCGCGATATCGAAGCTCACGTCTGCACCTTGCGCTGCTGCTGAAAGGCTAACGGTGAACGTTGCCGTGACGACGCCGCTGTTGCCTTCGGTAACTGTTACGTCATCGATCGAAAGACCCGGCGGTGGGCTACCGCCACAATTGTTTGCCGGTGAACTCGAGTTTCGGGGCGACGGGGTCGAAGTAAAGAAGTCCCCTGGATTCTGGTCTGTATCCGAGCACCCTCCGGCCTTGCGGTAAT
>Ga0207428_10001270_pt1 | contig 26987 bp, 35 predicted proteins | sample RhiMethybrSRZTD1_FD_187600 | JGI IMG/M metagenome (GOLD analysis project Ga0207428, IMG submission 187600) | Populus rhizosphere microbial communities from Tennessee, USA - Rhizosphere MetaG P. TD hybrid SRZTD1 (SPAdes) (version 3) | ecosystem: Host-associated > Plants > Roots > Rhizosphere >...
AAGCCTTCGAGCAAGTGTTCCTTCGTGGCCTGATCGTCGATGACCCGCTCCACCAGGTTCTCGCGGGCGACACCGAGGCTTGCCGCCTGTTCGCTCCAGGTAGGGCAGCCCCGGGAGTGGAAAAGGTAGATCCACATCCGGCTGTCGTCCTCACCACTCTCCTCGTAGGTCGCTCTGGAGTTGCAGTCCGGGCAGCGCAACGGGTGGCCGATCGGGGGACGTTCCGGTCCTTTGGACTTTATGCTGGGACTCCCTTTCTGATTACTTCTTCCCCCTTAATCTGGTCAGCAACACCAATACGCATTCTGGGCGAAAGGCTAGGCGAGAGGTCCGCGCCTTCTGAAACGCCGTCTCAAGATCAACTTGGTGAACTTTGAGTTCGGGGTCGCCTCAGGCAGGTGGTAACAGGTGATCCGGCGTCGCCCCGTCCATTGTGGTGCCATACCTTTCGGCGTGCTCCACCACCTCGGTACTGGTGTATCCACGCGTGGCCGCCTTGATATCAAGGCGCCGAGCGGAGGCAAGAGATCGAAGTCGCTCAAACACCTGCTGGAGCGCCTCCAATGCCGAGATCGCCCACCGCTCTCTGTTGATCATGAGCGTTCTTCGCCCACCACCGCAACGTGTGCATGATCCGGTCATCGCGTGACTTGGGATGGATCAGCCCGTGACGGCATACAGATGAGCCCAGTCAAGCCCACCCCAAGAAATTCTGGGCACCGGGACCGCGCTCAATGCCCGCGTGTCAACAGCGACAGATCGACGGCTTTGTCCTAATTTGGACTGACATTTGCCGGTGTCGAGACTGATGAGGATCAAATGGTCAAAGTTCTCACTGCAGGGGGAAAAGGGCACGGCATCCCGGTCGGCCCTGTCTATTTTTCGAGAGATTATGTCCGGCGCGGCTGGCTTAAGGATAAAAGATACCCGCAGGGGGGCCGTGGCGTCGTTCTACGTGTACATAAAATTCCACTTACCAACCGAGTCACGCACGTGGACCTGCGCTTACCCGACGGTAAGTTTCTACTTGAAGTGCCCATCGATTACATCAAGGCTGAGCCATGAACGTGCCACCGCAGCTGCTCAGATCAGGTAGAACTGAGCCGACTGGATCAGCCCGGCGAAGTGAAAGGCCGAAACTTCGCGCGCTGCGCTTACCCGACGGTGAGTACTTACTTGAAGTGCCCATCGAGACACTTCGCGCGCGTGCAGCAGCCAAAAAAGGTTCTGGGCGCCGGTGACCGTAGGTCCCTCATTTAGTGTAGGTGGGGTCGGTGTGACCGGTCTCGGGGTTGTACCGGCCGTTCATGAGCGAAACACCGGGTCGTCAACCGGTGTCAACCGCGACAGATTGCCGATCTTGTCCTAATTTGGGCCTCTGACATTCGCCGCAGTCGACACTTATAGGGATCAGATGGTCAAAGTTCTCACTGCTAGCGGAAGAGGAACATCCGTCCCGGTCGGCCCTGTTTATTTTACGAGAGATTATGTTAGGCGCGGCTGGCTTTCTAACAAGACATACCCGCAGGGCGGCCGTGGCGTCGTTATAGGTACACATAAATTTCTCTGGCGAGAAACGCACGTGGACCTGCGATTACCCGACGGTGAGTACTTACTTGAAGTGCCCATCGATTACGTCAGCCTTCCGCCTGCGGCGACGGGCCGGCGCAGCGTGCGTTGGGGCGCTATTGCCGCCGGCGTTGTGGCGGCGGTGGTTGTCGGCTACTCGGCCATCGCAGGCGCGGTGAGTTCAACGGGCGGGCGGTCAACTGTCACGCCGACCACCTCAAGCGCCACGTCAGCGCCGAGCCCCACACGGCCGAAGTCGACTAGGCGCTCATCATTTACGCCTGCCCAAAAGAAGCTGTTGCACTCCGTGCACCACGCCCACGACCGCTGTGAACCCTTAGGCATCTCCGACCCCCGCCTCCGGCCGAAACTAGTAACAGCGCTGCGCTGCGACCCAAAATCACAACGACCCGACTATGTGGACGACCCAAAATCACAACGACCCGACTATGTGGACTATCTCCAATATCCCACCAAGCGCGCCATGGAGTCGGCCTTCAAAGAGTACGCACGAAACTCAGGAAGCAGCGGCTGCACAAGCAGTGAGGCCGATCCTGACAGCACCATGGAGACGGTTGATCACGGATGCGCGATCGTATGGGAAGACGAGACTGAACAAACAAAGTACAAAGGGGCTTGCTTCACGCGTGGGGGCGTCCGGCTATGTATTTGGTATGACATGGATTTCTCGCATAACGAAGAAGAGCCTTGGATTCTCCACACAGCTGGGTCGGAGACCATGACCTACTCCAAACTTTCCCACTGGATGACTGATCCATTCCGCTAGCTGTGAACGCTTTGAGATCGCCTGCTCTCTAAATGACTGCTTTGCCGCCCCGCGTTAGCCAACACGTTTGCCGTGGGAGCGCTCATGACCCCGCATATACATACCCGTGAGGATGAGTATTCGATAGCCATCGGGCCGCTTGGCCGGCTCCGGCGTATTCCGGTGGAAGCGCTGCGAGAGTACGTCGAGCGGTTGCGGGTGGAGGCGTCGGGCAAGTCGCCGGCCGCATAGCTGATCATGGGCACGCGGAACCCGAACCGAGCATCATCGATCTATCTCGGCGCTAACGGCAATTGGCACGGTCGCGTGACTGTCGGCTATCGGGATGACGGGAGCCTTGATCGCCGGCATGTGGAGAGCAAGTCCAAGGCGACTGTTATGGCGCGTGTGCGGCAGCTGGAACGGGATCGCGACAAGGGGAACGTCCGCCGGATCGGCCAGAGTTGGACGGTCGAGTCGTGGCTGCAGCACTGGCTGGCGAACATTGCTCAACCGAGCATCCGGGACAGCAGCTTCAATGCATATCGCGTCGCCGTGAATAGGCACCTAATTCCCGGACTTGGCAAGCACCGCTTGGAACGGCTGGAGCCGGAGCATCTTGAGAAGCTGTACCAGAGGATGATCAAGTCCGGCGCTCGGCCGGGGACCGCGCATCAAGTGCATCGGACGATCCGTACTGCGCTGGGCGAGGCGCACCGGCGCGGGCACGTCTCGCGGAAGGTAGCGGCTCTAGCGAAGCCGCCGCGGGTTCAGGTCGAGCCGGTGCGTCCGTACTCGGTTGACGAGGTCCAGCGGATCTTGAAGGCGGCGATGCAGCGACCGAATGGTGCACGGTGGGCGATCGCGCTCGCTCTAGGCCTGCGGCAAGGGGAGGCCGCGGGCTTGCGCTGGGCCGACATCGACCTTGAGACGAGGTCGCTGCGGATCCAAGGCACGCGGCCACGCCCGGTCTATGGGCATGGATGCGGCGGGAGGTGTGGACGCAAGGCCGGCTTCTGCCCCAAACGCATCAGGCTGAATCCGGAGGTCGGTGATGCAAAGTCGCAGGCGAGCCGACGGGTCGTGGGCCTCCCTGATGAGCTGGTGCAGCTGCTCATGGTTCATCGATCCGTGCAGGACGAGCAGAGGACCAAGGCTCGCCAGCTCTGGCAGGAAGGGGGTTGGGTGTTCGCCTCAGCGATCGGCAAGCCGCTGAGTCTTAACTCTGACTATCGGGAGTGGAAGGCGCTCCTTCAGGCGGCCGGCGTGCCCGATGGCCGGTTGCACGATGCGCGGCACGCGGCGGCGACCGTTCTGCTGGTCCTGGGCGTGCCCGAGCGGACAGTAATGAGCGTCATGGGGTGGTCGAGCACGGCGATGGCGGCGCGCTATCAGCACGTGACGGATCCGATTCGGCGTGATGTGGCCGACCGGATCGGCGGCCTGCTGTGGGCGGAGCGAAAGGGTGTCGATGATTCCAATTGAGACGACAATTGAGACGATGCCAGGCCTGCTGCGACGGCGGAAAAGGTCGGCCTCAGCGTTTGCCCTGATCACAGCAGCGGAGGATGCGGGATTCGAACCCGCGAGGGCGTGAACCCAACACGCTTTCCAAGCGTGCGCCATAGGCCTCTAGGCGAATCCTCCGCGCGGAAGGTTACCGGCAAAGCCAAACGCGGGCGAACGGGAGGTAAAGGACCTGTGTCAAGCGCCTGCCTGTTTGTCTTACTCCGTGTGTCGTGTAGCCGTGACACCAAGAGGCTGACTTAGTCTCTGGCGGAAGACCAACCGACTCGACTCATAACGGAGATCGATTCATGTCCTTGAATATCAAATCCGACGGAACCAGCACTCGAATTCAGTTCGTCCTTCCAGATGACGTCCACGACGGACCGGTGTCGGCAGTCGGAACCTTCAATAACTGGGTGCCTGGTGCCCACAAGCTCGTACGCCGCAGTAACGGCACGCGCAGTGTGAGCGTCGCGGTGCCGGCTGGCCAGCCGGTCAAGTTTCGTTACCTCGGTGCCGGCGGCGTTTGGTTCGACGACGACGATGCGGACGCCATCACCTCGGAAGGCTCCTTGATCAACGCCTAATCCGGCAGACAGTGTCAGCCTTGATCATTTAGCAGGATGCAAGCGCCAGCGTCGGCTGCTCGGCGTAACGGCCGGTTAGTTGCCGATACGGTCGGCTGCGCAGAGCGGCCACGGTGACACAGAGCCCGATCATCCCCGTCAGAACGAGACGAGCGCGATTCCGCGGTCCGGCCCGTCCCAAACCAGGGGCCGATGAGCTGTGCGCCTGCACCGTCTGTCATGAACGGGACGAAGATCAGCTGCGTGATCGGGCCGATGAAGAACGCGGTCAGCGGGGATGCTGCCTGCTCGACGCTTTGCGCGAAGCCGAACACCCGACCTTGGCGCTCATAGGGCACCACCTTCTGCAGGATCGTCTGCTCGGAGGCTTCCGCGTACGGGATCAGAACCATGTAGATCGTCATGCCCGCTGAGAGCAAGATCACCGACGAGCGCAGCGGGAAGACACATGTCACACTCCACAGCACGACGTTCACCAGCAGCAAAAGCCGCACCGGATTGTCGCTTAGTCCTGTCTTGGCAACCGCAAGCCCACCAACGATGAAGCCGGCACTCAGAGCGCCCCACAGCAGACCCCAAGCCTGCACCGACATCATCGAGAGCCCGTACGCGTCCATCAGGGCCATAAAGGCGCCACCGAGGAAGTTGTTGAAGCAGGAGAACCCGATCAGCGCCAGCAGCCCGGGTATGCCGCGGACCACCGTCAGCGTGCCGCGCAAGTCCACCTTGCTGTCGTTGGCATGCTCTTCTGTTTGTGAGGGGTGCCTTGTGGAAGCGGCATCATGCCGACCCTCGATTCGAACGAATGCCAGGTGCACGCTGCTGAGGCCCAGCACAACCATGCCGATGAGCAGGACGTAAAACATGTCGCCTGCGGCTACGAGTAAGCCGCTGATCACTGAGGTGACCAGGAACGACACTCCGTTGGTGGTGTCGACCAGGCCGTTGGCCCTGTCTCGGCGGTCTTCAGGGATCAAAACCGTGACCAGCGTCTGCAGTGCGATCGAGCGGATGTTTCCGGTGATGACGCCCAACATGGTCAGCACGACGAAGATCCACAATCTCAGACCAGCGGGGTTGCTGAAGGCCTGCTCGGGCGTCAGCTGGTAGAGCGCGAAGGCAACAGCTATAGAAAGCGAGCGAGACCGTAGAGGCCTGCATCATTGTCTTCTTCCGGTGCTGATCGACCAGACTGCCGAACCAAATCCCGGTGAGAGCGGTCGTTATCAGGAAGATTCCAGCCACCATTCCGGTTGCCAGCACCGACTTCTTGGTCTCCAGGAACACCCAGAAGGTGACGGCGAACCAGGTCGTGAAGTTGATGACCGATACAAGCAACGTGTTGACCAGCAGCTGGATGAAGGTGCGATCTGTGCTGCTCTTCAGATCAAGGGTGCGGATTGAGCTGGACATGTTCTGGTCTCCGTGGGTTTATTTGCCACCCAAATCGACCAGCCACAGCCTGGAAACTCATCGGCTTCGATACATCCCGTACACTCGGTCTCTGGTCCCTCGTGTGGCGATAACTCACCCAATCCCCCCAGGGCTTGACGGCAGCAAGGGTAAGTGAGCTCTTTCGGGTACGCGGGGGACCGCTGCATTCTTCTGTGACGTGCTGACTAGCTGGGCTGGCGGCTCAGCTCTAGCCGGTGCATCAGACTTATCGCATCGAACGGCGCATGTACCTTCGCGTCATTGTCGAAGTACACGTAGACATCGCAGCCGCGCTCTACCCAAGACCTGATCTTGGTCGCCCACTCATCCAGTTCGCGATCGCTGTATCCGCTGGCGTACAGCTCGCTATGACCATGCAATCGCACGTACATCAGGTCCGTGGTGATCTCTGTGAAGATCGGCCACCTACCTGGATTGTCAGAGATCACCAAGGCCATGTGGTGCCGGCGTAGCAGCTGGTAGAACTCCGGTGACCGGAAGCTCTCGTGCCGTACCTCGATCGCATGGCGGAGTCGGCGACGAGGGTGCGCGGCCTTGATCAGAGCTTGATCATCTGGAATTCGCTGATCATGATCTGCGGCAATGCCCGCCGCCGATCCCGCGTTGCGCGGCAGCTGCGCGAGGAATTCGTTCATCCGCTCGGCATCGAAGCCCAGGTTCGGTGGCAGCTGCCAGAGGATCGGACCTAATTTTCGATCAAGAGCCAGTACGCCAGAGGCGAAGAAGTTGGCCAGCGGAGTCTCAATGTCACGCAGCTTCTTCATGTGCGTGATGAAGCGCCCACCCTTCACTGCGAAGACGAAATCGTCTGGTGTCGACGCGACCCACTGCTCGAAGTACGAGCGGCGCTGCAAGGAGTAGAAGCTGCCGTTGATCTCGACGGAGTTCATCCGTTCGGCGGCGTACCGCAGCTCTTCGCGCTGCGGCAGCCCATGCGGATAGAACGTTCCCCGCCAGCGCGGGTATCTCCAGCCGGAGATACCAATCCATACCGTCACAGCCGTATGCCGTACCGGTCCAAGATCGGATTCAGTGCCGCGACGCCGCCGTCCACGGGAAAGAGCTCGCTGTTGATACCGAGCTCGCGGGCGCCGGCAACGTTGCCATCATGATCATCGATGAACAGCACTCGGTGCGGCGCTACTTTGATTCGGTCCATGATCGTCTGAAAGTACCCCGCTTCGGGCTTCGCAAACCCGACCTCGAAGGAGTAGAACTGCTCATCGAAGATCGCCTCGAAGCCAAGCGAGCGGCGCATGTACCCACCTCGCAGGTTGTGCTGGTTGGTCGCCAGTGCGCACCGCAGTCCAAGATCACGAACTGCACGCACTGCGTCGACCATCGGCTGCCTGATCTCAATCCCGAAGTCCTGATCGATGACCTGCTCAAGCGGCACATCGATCTCGAATTTCCGCAGCACCTCCCGCATTGCGGCTCCGAAGTCCTTGCCAGTAAGGCAGGCGACGTCTGCCGCTGCGATAGCGAGCAGGAACTCCTCGGATCTGCACCCGGCCCAGGTGCTGACGTCTTCGATCCAGCCTTTCCGCGGACCTTGGAGTACGCCGTCAGCGTCGAACAGCACCCAATCCAGGTTCACGGCAGCGCAGCCTACCCGCGTAGAACGGCGCAGCTGGCCTGGTCGGAACCTACGTACACGTAGGTTCCTCACGCTCTCCACAGGTTGCAACCTATGCAGACCGTCAGCAATCTAGGTTCACATAGATTGCTGACTTTGGCCGCACGCATCCCAATTTGATTGCTCCGCTCGCTTGCGCTCGCTCCGCGCGGATCGCGCCGTTGAACCTGCCTACTTCGTCCACAGCTCGCCGCTGGGGCCTGGTGCTCGCTTCGCTCGTGCAATTTGATCGGTCGCTCGGGGACGAAAAGCATGTCCCCTCGCTTCTCCTCAGCACGCCGGCGCGCGATCCGGAGGAGCGGACTTTCACAGCTACTGCCTCCCTGTCACTAACCCGGCATAGGGTGCAATGCGTGGATGAAGCGGGGCTTGACGACCTCCAGCCCTTAGCGGCGGAGCCCGAGCGCATCGAGCACACCCAGGACGAGGCGTTGTTCGACGACTCCGCCGGCGCATCTATCAGCGCCCCACTGGCTCTCTACCGGCGATACCGCCCCGATACCTTCGCCGAGGTCATCGGCCAAGACCACGTCACTGAGCCACTGCAACGGGCCCTGACCAACAACCGCGTCAACCACGCCTATCTGTTCTCGGGACCGCGAGGATGCGGCAAGACAACCTCGGCCCGGATCCTCGCCCGAGCCCTCAATTGCGAGAAGGGCCCGCGAGCCGTGCCCTGCGGCGAATGCCGTTCCTGCCGCGATCTGGCCCGCGGTGGGCCTGGCAGCATCGACGTGATCGAGATCGACGCAGCCAGCCACGGTGGCGTCGACGACGCTCGCGACCTCCGCGAGCGAGCCTTCTTCGCGCCAGTCAGCAGCCGCTTCAAGATCTACATCGTCGACGAGGCCCACATGGTGACCACCGCGGGCTTCAATGCGCTGCTCAAGCTCGTGGAGGAACCGCCACCACACGTCAAGTTCGTCTTCGCCACCACCGAGCCGGACAAGGTCATCTCGACAATCCGCTCGCGTACCCATCACTATCCGTTCCGCCTGGTGCCGCCTCGGCTGCTGACCGAATACCTGGCCAAGCTCTGTGACGCCGAGGGAATCCCGGTCGAGCCGGCTGTCTTGCCGTTGGTGGTACGTGCCGGCGGAGGTTCGGTCCGCGACTCGCTGTCGGTGCTTGATCAACTCCTGGGCGGCGCAGATGAATCGGGCGTCTCGTACCGGCAGGCGGCCGCGCTGTTGGGATATACGCCTGACTCGCTGCTTGATGAGTTTGTCGATGCGTTCGCCGCCGGTGACGCTGGTGGCGTCTTCGGATGTGTGGACAAGATTATTGAGGTTGGCCAGGATCCCCGGCGCTTCGCTGAGGATCTGCTGCGCCGGCTCCGAGATCTGGTCATTGTCGCCGCCGTACCGGATGCGCTGACCTCCGGGCTCGTCGATGTGGCTCCTGATCAGGCCGAACGCCTGGCCTCTCAGGCCGCAGCGCTCGGTGCGGGTGAGCTGACCAGGGCTGCCGAGGTCATCGCCACCGGGCTTACCGATATGCGGGGCACCACCGCGCCCCGGCTGCATCTGGAGCTGATGTGTGCCAGGGTGCTGCTGCCTGGGGCCGATTTGGACGACCGCGGCATTCACGCGCGTATTGATCGCCTCGAGCGGCGCATCGGCGTGACCGGTAGATCCAGTGCTTCTGCTTCAACGACGCCGCAGCCCGAGTCGCCGCCCGCCACCTCTACCCCAAGTGTCGCGCCGGTGCCGTCGGCACCAGAAATCACGCCTCCTGCTCCGCGCCCTGAGCTTGTCGAAGGGCGCCCCGAGCAGACTTCAGAAGCACCGACCGCTATGACGCAACCCCCTCAACTGACCGTCACCGACGTACGTCGCCTCTGGCCAGAAGTACTCGAAGAGGTCAAAGGCAAACGCCGCTTCACCTGGATCCTGCTCAGTCAGAATGCCCAGGTTGCCGAACTGCGCGGCGGCACCTTGTTGCTGGCAATGTCGAATGCAGGCGCGCGGGACAGCTTCGCCCGGGGTGGTAGCGAGGATGTCTTGCGCGAGGCAATGGTCGTGGTGATGGGCGCCGACTTCACGATCGAGACGATGGTCGATCCAAGTGCGACGCCATCGTCTGGAGCGGCGCGTACCCAGTGGCCAACCGCGCAAGCGTCGGCCACGCCGGTATCAGCACCCGAGTCGCCGACGATGCGGGCCACCAACGGCGCGCGGCACGACAACACCGACGATCCAGATGCAATAGCCCGCCGAGACGACAGCGACTTGGTAGAAGACCAGGAGTCGCAGACTGAGCTGCTCGCGCGCCATCTCGGCGCGGAGATCATCGCTGAGGAGGATCACGGCGCATAGGCTGGGGCGCGCGAGAACCTCCACCCCGAAAGGCCCGCGATGATTCCCGAAGGCGATATGTCCGGATTGCTGGCCCAGGCTCAGGCAATGCAGGAGCAATTCCTCAACGCTCAGCAGGAGCTGGCCGAGATGCAGATCGAGGGCTCTGCTGGCGGTGACCTGGTAACCGCAACAGTGACCGGCTCAGGCGAGCTGCTGGGTCTGGTGATCAATCCCGAGGCAGTTGATCCGAGCGACACCGAGACCTTGGCCGACCTGATCGTGGCTGCCGTACGCGATGCCACCAACAAGGCTCAGGCGGTCGCCGCCAGCAAGCTGGGTCCGCTGGCTGGCGGGCTCGGCATGGGCGGCGGACTGCCTTTCTGACAAGTTCAACATGTACGAGGGTCCGATCCAGGATTTGATCGACGAGCTCGGGCGGCTGCCCGGGATCGGGCCGAAGAGCGCCCAGCGATTGGCTTTCCACATCCTGGCCGCCGATCCAGACGACGTCATGCGCCTCGCCGCCACACTCAAAAAGGTCAAGGAGACCGTCAAGTTCTGCGAGATCTGCTTCAACGTCTCAGAGGACACCCAATGCCGGATCTGTCGTGATCCACGTCGTGACGAAACCACGATCTGTGTGGTTGAGGAGGCGAAGGACGTGGTCGCGGTGGAGCGTACCCGGGAGTTCCGCGGCCGCTACCACGTTTTGGGTGGTGCGATCAGCCCAATCGACGGCGTCGGCCCGGCTGATCTGAGGATCCGCGAGCTATGTCTCCGGCTTGCGGACGGCACGGTGACTGAGGTGATCTTGGCAACCGATCCAAATCTCGAAGGGGAGGCGACTGCCACGTACCTGAGCCGCCTCCTGATACCGATGGGTGTCAAGGTGAGCCGGCTCGCGAGCGGCCTACCCGTCGGTGGTGATCTTGAGTACGCCGACGAGGTAACCCTCGGGCGGGCGTTCGAGGGTCGCCGCTACGTCGACGCCTGATCCGTTTCACGCCTCTCTCCGTCGGAAACCTACGTTCACCTAGGTTGCTCACGGTCTGCATGGGTTGCTACCTGTGCAGACCGCAGGAAACCTACGTACACGTAGGTTTCCGACACCCCACGAGAGAGAGTCAGGGGCCAGCTCAGACGGCAACCAAGCTGTCTTCGCTGTGGTAGACGCCGAGCCGCTCACAAGCCTCGTTCAAGATCCTTTGTACGGCCAACGTGTCGGCCAGCGGCATGATCACGCTTTCGCTGCGTCCGGCGCGTACGCACTCGGTCACCTCGATGAGCTCATGGGAATAGCCAGCGCCGAGCGGCGGCCGGTTGATCGTTTCCGGTTCCTGGCCTCTGCGGCACAGCAGGATCCGATGCGGATGATGGAACCGCGGTGGTACCTCGATCCAGCCTTGGGTGCCCTGAATCCGTGCTGCCCCTGGCGTGTGGTGCTTCAACGAGATCAGCAGCGTCGCGGCCCGCCCGTCTTCGTACGCCAGCAGCAGTCCAGCCTCGGCATCTACACCAGTCGGAGTCAGCGACCCAGTGACCTCGATGCGATCCGGTGTCCCGAGGAAGTACTGCGCGAAGGACACGACGTAGACACCTAGATCCAGCATCGCCCCGCCGCCTTGTGCCGGATCGAAGAGCCGGTCCGTGGGGTTGTAAGGCCGGTCAACACCAAGATCAGCTTGCAGCTGCCGAACTTCACCGATCGCTCCATCGTCGATCAGCGCACGAGCCGCGACGATCGCCGGCTGGAAGCGAGTCCACATCGCCTCCATTGCAAAGATCTGGTCACGCTTGGCAGCATCGATGATTTCTTCGGCACCCGCCACGGTGGCGGTGAAAGTCTTCTCGATCAACACCGCCTTGCCGGCAGCAATGGCAGCCAGAGCAATGGCGTGATGTTGCGGATGCGGCGTGGCGATGTAGAGCACATCAACATCCGGATCGTTCATGATCTCATGGTAGGAGCCGTACGCGCGCGCCAGGCCATGCTCGGTGGCGAAAGCCTCAGCCCTTTCGGTCGAGCGGCTCGCCACGGCGAGTGCCTCGGCACCATTGACGTAAGGAAAGTCCTTGATCAGCAGAGAGGCGATGCGGCCAGGTCCGACAATGCCCCATCGAATGATCTTCGACTCAGTCATCAGCGGTGGCCCTGCCGCTGCTGCCGCATGTTGCCGGCAATCGATGAGATGACGATCGGAATGAAGATCAACCACCAGTAGTTCCAGCCGATGGCGAAGCAAACGAAGATCACCGCGGGCCAGGACGCGGCGGCGGCGATGTTCAACGCAGTTTCTGCCTTGCTGCGTTCAGGGATTGCCGGATGCGCACGATGTGCGATTTCCGGACTGGCTGCCGGCGTACGCTGCCACGGCGGGATCTCAAAGGAGCGCTGTGCCTGCTGCCAGGGCGGTGCCTGGTAGGTGGCGGAATTCTTGGGTGAGGGAGGCCGTGGCTCCGGCAGATCATCGAACAAGACGGCCAGCTCCGACGCTGTCTTCGCGTTCAGCGCGCGGCTCATCCGGTCATCGAATTCGGAAGCATCGATTCGGCCCTGCGCCATATGTTCCTGCAAAAAAGCGACCGCTTGGTCTCGATCGGCATCGCCGATGCGGGGTTCCACTGGCCGCTTTATCGGGTCGGCTGGCTGGTGCTGAGCCGCCGGTTGGGGCGCCTCGGCTGGCTCCGGCTCGGGCGTGGACGACTCATTCACAACCACCAGTATCCTCGTGCGCACGTCAAGACAAAGATCAATCACCGAGCTGGCACCACTAGACTCGCCCGCGTGGAACAGGAGGCGCCGTGGGCCGTGTAGTGCAAAAGTACGGCGGTTCCTCCGTCGCCGACGCGGACAATATCAAGCGCGTCGCCAAGCGGATCGTGGCAACCAAACAGCAGGGCCACGATGTGGTCGTCGTGATCTCCGCGATGGGCGACACGACCGACGACCTGATGAGCCTTGCGCTTGAGGTTTCGCCCCTCCCACCCCCTCGCGAACTCGACATGCTGCTTACCGCGGGCGAGCGAATGAGTGCTGCGCTGCTGGCTATGGCGATCCATGACCAGGGCATGCATGCGCGGTCGTTGACCGGTTCGCAGGCTGGAATCATTACCACCGGCACCCATGGAAATGCACGAATCATCGACATCACGCCAGGCAGAATCACCAGCGCTTTGGATCGCAATGACATCGTGATCGTCGCAGGATTCCAGGGAGTCGCCCAAGACACCAAGGATGTGACGACACTCGGTCGCGGCGCTTCGGACACCACCGCGGTCGCCCTGGCGGCGTCCTTGGGAGCCGATCACTGTGAGATCTATACCGACGTCGACGGCGTCTATACCGCCGATCCCCGAATTGTGCCGAGCGCTCGCCTCATCCCCGAGATCAAGTATGAGGAAATGATGGAGATGGCGGCCTGTGGCGCCAAGATCTTGCATCTACGCTGCGTTGAGTATGCGCGCCGCGAGAACGTACGAGTGCATGTGCGGTCCTCCTTCACCGATAGGGACGGTACGTGGGTGCAGGAGCCAAAGGAAGGAACCGCAATGGAGCAGGCGATCATCTCCGGTGTTGTCCATGATCGAAGCGAAGCCAAGATCACCATTGTCGGTGTTCCGGACCGGGTGGGTGAGGCTGCACGCATCTTTACCGCTGTGGCAGCCACAGACATCAATATCGACATGATCGTGCAGAACGTGTCCGCCGTAGAGACCTCGCGCACCGATATTTCCTTCACCTTGCCCAAGACGGATGGGCCGACGGCGATGGCGACGCTCAATGGGCTCAAGGACGAGGTCGGCTTCGAAGATATTCTTTACGATGATCGAATTGGAAAGGTCTCGGTGATCGGCGTTGGGATGCGATCACATCCCGGGGTCACAGCGAAGTTCTTCTCAGCCCTGGCGAATGTTGGCGTGAACATCGAAATGATCTCCACGTCGGAGATCAGGATCTCGGTCGTTGTTGATCAAGACGATGTTGGTCGTGCCGTGGTTGCAGCACATACCGCGCTTGGCCTGGATACTGGCGAAGAGGCAGTCGTTTACGCGGGTACCGGGCGCTGAAGCTCCTTGCACATCCGATTGTTGCGGCGGTGTTGGTCCCCGAGGTAACTCCGCCGATGGCCGCGGTGCTGCTGCTCCCGCGGCTCAATCTAGTACCCTTCCTCGTCTTCTTTGGTCGTGGTACGCACCGGTGGGCCGGTCACAGTACCGGCTGGCTGCATCGTAGGCACTGACATCGTGCATGACGAGACGACCTTTTGGATGGCCACTTTGGTGTTGATTCCGGTGATCTCGGCGAGAGCTGAGACGCAATAATTGTTGGTTCCGGTTACCTGGACAGAAGCCGATTGATTACCCGTGTTAGAGACCTTCTGGGCCTTGTCGGCGGTATACGCCAACGTGACTTTCACCGCGTACGAGCCGCTAACAAGTCGCGTTGCTGTCGCGCACTTTATGCCTGGGTCCATGGGGTCTATGTAGACCTTGAGGTTGAGACTGGGTGACGTCGAGGAATCTGACACGTCCTGTTTGAGGGTGCCCGAGCATGAAGTCACTTGACTACCCGCAAGGGGTGGTAGCGACTGGGACGTTCCGCTTGTGGTTCCGCTTGTAGTCCCAGCTGTGGACGAAGACGAGCTAACGCCCCCGGCCGCGTACCCGAGCAGCGCGAGGAACAGAATGAACAGGATGAAGCCGAATGCGGAGTCTGTAGAGTCGTCAGCCATGTTTTGCCTCGATCAATGCTGTGCAAGAACACTTATTAACCACGCTCTGCCCGATTAAACCTCAGGCAAAACAATTGTTAACGCTTTGCCTCGATCAAGCGTGTTGCAAAAATCACTTTGATCATGTTCGCAATCGTTCACTATGTCAAGTCCAGGGCAGCTGGCGATACAGTGCCGTTACTGCCGTATGGTCGCCCAGTTGATCATCTTTAAGTGCAAAAAGCCAAGTATGCAAAGGATTTCAGCCACGGTGGTACTAGATCTTGTCGGTGACTGCGACGAACGCTCCGTCCACAACGAAGTACCTATGGCACCTAGTTCGGCGAGTGTCCAAATTCAAGACCCCGAAGAGCCTCTGAGTGTGCCCTTACCTTGACGCCGTTCATGGCCGACCGCGGAGCCGTACGGATCGGACTCCCGGTACGGAGTGCGACGCGGCAGCATTGTTGATCATCTATTCGAAATTCAGCCATCAGATGCGATTCGCTTCTTGGAATTTTGGCGGGGCCACTGGAAGGGCAATGAGTGACAGGGGGCGGAGAGTAGGACAGAGCCGATGGCACGCATGAGAGTCGGCCCGAGGAAGCGCCCGTGGCTGATCAAAACCTACAAACTGCCCGAGCCAATGCCAACGGGCTGCGATCCTGGATCGTAAGGCACCCGATCGCAAGCTTCTTGGTGCTCGGGTACGCCACGAGCTGGGCACTGACTCTTGTTCCCGACGCGCTAACCGAGCCTGGCCACCTGCCGGCGGAGCAACACCGCACGGAGCTCTTGAGAATGTGCTTGGATCGGCGGTCCCAGCCTTCATAATCACGGCTCTAGTCAGCGGCACGAACGGCGTCCGAGATCTGGCTCGACGAAGCTTCAAGTGGCGGGTGCCATTTCGCTGGTATCTGATCAGCTTGCTGGCCCCGCCGTTGATCTTGCTGCTTGCTGTGACCGCTCTCTACGGCCTTGCGCCAATACGGGCACTTGGCCAGAACTGGCCGCTGATCTTCACAGCATTCCTGCCAGCGCTGGCAATCATGATCATCCTCAACAATGTTGCCGAAGAGATCGGGTGGACGGGCTTTACCTTCGCGCGCCTGCAAGATCGTCATGACCCGATGCGCGCCGCGCTGCTGACGACGATCTTCTTCTGGCTCTTTCACGTGCCCAGCTTCTACGTCGAAACGAGATCATGGCTGACGACTGCCGTGGCGCTCGCGATCTTCTTGCTTCCACACCTAGGCAGTCGGATTATCGTGGGGTGGTTGTACAACAGCGCTGGTGCCAGCGTGCTGATCGCTGGGCTGTTCCACGCGATGCACAACGCCATAGTGAACTCCGCCGGACTCGTTTCCGTTGTCGCACTACCACAGTTTGAGGTCCTCGTGATCATGGGCGGTGTTGTCGTTGTTGCGGCCGCAGTCATTGCCGTCGCCACCCGAGGCCGCCTCGGGCTCGAACGGCCCGCAGGATCAGCACATGCGCGTGGATCTTCCGCACCGTGAGTATTGGCGACCGATCTAGGAGTGATCGGTTCCTCCTTTCGGGCGTCTCCGAAGCCATGAGGGACCCTTTGATACTTTCGAGTGGTGGCGCACCGATGAAGCCAGCGGATGTGGCATCACCATCTACATATGAGCGCCCCGGCAATCGGGGCGCCTCTGCATACCCGCCTGGCACCGACGCGTTCTTTCGCCGCTGGGTTGCGTGCACCGTAGCCGGTGAGGCCGCCGGTTTTACGGTGGCCGCGGCGCTGGCCGCGACCCAGGACCTCTCCCACACACCGACGTTGGCCATCTTGCTCGGTGCTGGGGCAATCGAAGGAGCACTGCTCGGGAGGGGCCAGGCGATGGCCATGACCAGATTGCAGCTGCCTGCTGCCATCCTCCGGCTGTGGCCGCTGGCCACCAGCGTCGCGGCAATGGTCGCCTGGTCGATCGGTCTCATCCCGGGCTCTTTGGAAAAGGTCACCTGGTCCTCCTGGGTCGCCTGGCTGGTAGCCGGGGTGCTCGTCGTCGGGCTGCTGGCATCCATCCCGACGGCGCAGTTCATGCTGCTTCGGACCGCACTGCCAACAGCTGGACGGTGGATCAGATTCAATGCCTTGGCCTGGCTGCTTGGGCTGAGCTGGACATTCGCACCGCCTGCGCTGGTCAAAGCCGATACGCCGGTCATTTCGGAGATCGGCGTGTACGCGATCGCTGGGATCCTTATGGCGGCAACTGTGGCGCTGATTACCGGACTTTGCTGGTTGAGCTGGTTGAAGCGGGGCAACGTACGACCGGTCGTCCGAGAAGTTCCTGACTAAGGTCGCGACGCCGCGCCAGGAACGGGGCAGCAACACCCGCAGAATGGTGTCGTGCTCGATGTTGTGTTGCCTGAAGACCCAGACTTGCCCCTGCTAACGCGGTCGTTCGCGGCCTGCCTGGCGTCGGCGATCGAAAGTCCCGTCAGCGGGCTTCCGTTGCCCCGGTTGGAGTTGCCCAGCGCGGTTACGCGGTGGCGGAACTGGCTGGCCGGAAAAGGACTCGGCCTGGTGCCCATCGCAGATGCTGCCAAGTTCAACTGGCCGGGATATTGGATAGCCCTTCTCGGCACCCAATCACCGCAATCCGCGGGTCGACATGACCAGACAGCGGTACTCATGTTCGGCACGCCGTCCGGCGTGGTGCTCAGCCCGCAAGACCCGACGCTCCTCGGGCAGGCGTCGCTCGACCTGCCGGTAGAGAGGGGTTACGTCATCGCAAACTTCGACCCTGTCCTCGCCGCACCCGCCACGCTTCCACCGCTTTACGGAACGGTTGAGGCTATCGCCGTCGCGTCGACGGCCACCGGTCCGATGCAACTCGTTGAAGAGGCACAAGCGCTGGCAGGGCGCGGTCTGGAGGGCGACCGGTACGCAGCCAAGGCCGGCACTTTCACACCCCGTGCTGGCAGCGGAGGTGGCTACGACCTCACGTTGATTCAAGCGGAGGTCCTTGATGAGCTCGTGCTGACCGAGGATCGTCGTCTCGGCTATGCGGAGGCACGACGCAATGTGATCACTCGCTATGTCGACCTGAACGCACTTGTCGGACGGCGATTCCGGGTCGGTGAGGTGGAATGTTTCGGCCAGCGATTGTGTGAGCCTTGCGCACACCTGGAGCGCCTCACCACCAAGGGAGTTCTGCGAGGCCTGATCCACCGTGGCGGCCTGCGCGCGGATGTCCTGACCGATGGCAGGATCGGCATCGGGTCGGCTATCGAGACCATTGGCTGATCCAGCTAAGCGTCCTCAGACGTTACATTGAGCACCGGCAAGCGCCCTCGAAGAAAGAGGCCGAAATGACGTCGCAGGTCGATTACGACTTCTCCCTCGCGGGCAAGGTCGCTGTTGTGACCGGCGGCGCATCGGGAATCGGTGCGGCAATCGTGGACGCGTACGCTGTCAAGGGCGCAACTGTCGTGGTGATCGACATCGCTCTGGACGCCGCTCAGCGCAAGGTCAGCGATGGCAGCGCAGCTGCGGCGTACCGCTGTGACGTGACCAATGAGCAATCAGTGATCGACGTGATCAACACCGTGCACACAGAGTTTGGTCGCATCGACGTCCTGATCAATAGCGCTGGCATCGCGGTGACTGATCCTGCCGAGCAGCTAACGATCAAGGCCTGGGATCAGACGATGGCGATCAACTTGCGCGGCGCCTTCCTGGTCAGCCAACAGGCAGGTCGGATCATGCTGGCTCAGGGCAGCGGCACGGTGATCAGCTTGGCCTCCCAGGCGGCGACGATCGCATTGCCTGGCCATCTTGCCTATTGCGCATCCAAGGCTGGCCTGGTTGGTATGACCAAGGTGCTTGCTTTGGAATGGGCCGGACGGGGAGTGACCGCCAACACCATCAGTCCGACAGTGGTGATGACCCCGCTCGCCAAGGAGCTCTGGGATAACCCCGAAGGTGAGGCGCTGAAAGCACAGATTCCGGCTGGCCGTTTTGCCGAACCCGAGGAAATTGCTGCCGTCGCTGTCTTCCTCGCCAGTGATGCGGCGAAAATGATCAACGGCATGGATCTGCTGGTCGACGGCGGCTATACGATCCGTTGATCAATCCTCAGCCGGTGTGGTAGCAAGATCAATTCAGCTGCGATCGCTTCATCAGCTCGGCAATGATGATCAGCCGGAAGCTAGTCCGCCGCCGAGGATACTTCTTGAGCTGCCTGTATTTCCTCCAAGACTGCTGGACGGGCCTGGGAATCCCAAGCTCGAAACAGCACCGCATGTGCGACAGCCATCGACTTGCCCTGTAGTCCGGTGAAACCTGAGATCATGTCGCGCGGTGTGGGATGGTCTGGGATCGCAGCCAGATACTCCGCATGCGCCTCGAGGGAGGCAATGCCGCGCTCGAGCGGTTCACCGCTGATGTCGACGCCGTGCGTTGCATTCTCGAATCCGTTCGTGATCAGCCACCGAGTCGAATGCGGCTGGAGTCCTTCGCCGAGCAGCTCGGGAAAAACCCATCGGTTCGCCGCGTCACGCATCGCGTCGACTGCCGCCAACCCGGCGACTCGATGATCCGCTTGGTTCAAGCCGATCGGGAATTCGACGTCCCAAGCAGTCACCACTAGCGCGTCTGGACGAAACGACCGGATCGCCCGCGCGATATCGCGGCGCATCGCGATGCTGTACTCAAGTACTCCGTCGGGATACTCCAGGAAGTCGACCTGAGTGACGCCGACCTCGTGTGATCCCTTGATCTGCTCCCGTACCCGCAACTCCGCTGTGGCCTTCGGGTCCATTGTGTCGATGCCGGCTTCGCCTTTCGTCAGCAGCAGATAGGCGACCTGGATGCCTTTCGCCGTCCAGGCGGCGACCGCAGACGCCGTGCCATATTCCACGTCGTCCGGGTGGGCCACGACACAGAGCACTCGAGTGAACGCGTCATCGGGAAACGGCTGCACCTGTGGGAATTTCATGGAGGGAGGGTATCGGGGAACGCGGCCGGGCATCAGCAGCGATATCGGGATGTTCGATCATCAGTGCCGTCCGCCAACACGGTGGTCGTCTGCACCGGCGCATACCAGCGCCCGCACCGGCCAACGTTCGGCGGGGTATTTCCGGACGATCTGGCCGTCATCGACGCCGAGGAATATCGGAACCCGGCGGGAATCCCGGCAGGACGGGTGCTCGTCGTTGGCAGTGGCCAGACCGGGTGACAGATCGCTGAGGAGCTGTGCCAGTCAGGTGTGCTTCTGCGAAACCCCAGCATCGGCAGGTGGCCGCCCTGCGCAAGAGTGCACCTGATCCTCTGGTTGAGATGCACCCGTCCACCGCCGATCGCCGGGGCATCAGGGCGGGTGATTGGGTCTCCCTGGAGACCCCGCTGGCAGCGTCCGTGCGCGGGCGAAGCTCAACGCATCTCTCGACTCCCAAGTCGTCTTCGGCCAGCATGGCTGGTGGCGGGCTGTGATGAGCTCGGATTACGTGGCTACCCGCCGTATGGCCCCGATGGCGCGAACCTCAATGTCGTGCTGCCTCAAACCGCAGCGATCCCATCAGCGGTAGCTCGCCCATGCGGGCGAGCGTGTGCGAAGTCTTTCCGATCCTTGCCGATCCATAGCCTCGGTCCGGCTAACTCGAGTTGATCTTGACGAGATCGAGCGAAGATCATTCAGAGATCACCCTCCTCCCCCCAACGGTGATCGCTAGATACCGGTTGGCCTGCGCTTGGTGAGCCGACGGAACGCGATTTCTTCTTTCCAGCCGCGCCGCGACACACCGACGCGAGTACCCGAGTGTGGTGGCGAACGGGTCAGGTGCTGACAGGATTGTCTGCCTGTACCAGTGCAGTACCCGTCCATCCCAATCACATGAGAGCAGGTGCACCATGCCAGAGGACCAACCCGTACTCAACACCCTTGCCGAGATCACCGCTGTGTCGGTGGCCCGAGGCACCTTGGACGCGCGCGAGCACATGCTTGCCCGGCTGGCTGCACTCGTGGCAATCGATGCTCCGGCTACGTCATATGTGTTGAATTTCGAGCCATCCGCGGAAGTGGGGCTGACAGTTGAGGACGTGCAAGGTCTCTTGATCGCGATAGCCCCGATTGTCGGTACGCCGCGAGTGGTGTCAGCGGCTGGAAAGATCACCGACGCTCTCGGCTTCGTGATCGATATCGCCATTGCCGAAGCCGAGCTAGAGGCTGAGCTTGAAGCGGAGGAAGAGGACGCGTAAGGCTGCTGATCTGCGCAGCGTTAACGATCGCGGTGCGATCGCCCTGGGACTGGCAGGCAGGTTGTTCAGCGGCGCCCCAACCGGCGCTCGCCGACGCGCGCCTTGCGAGTACGCAAGCCCGTTGTGCTCACACACAGCGGGTTCCATGGCCGATTCGAGCTGCCCATCCCTCTCGATCGATGGAGCGTCCTTAGCCCAACTTCTTGTCAACGGCTACCCGCACCTCCTTGGGCGATACCACAGCATCGGCAAGGGGGACAAACTCCAGACTCGAGCCCACCTTCACCGTGATGAATACAGGCTCGTCAGTGGACGTATCGAAGTAGACAGCCTCCATGGAACCGATCTTCGAACCATCTCGATCCAGGACTGGCAGACCTTTCCAGTCTGTGATGCTTCCCACAATGATCACGGTTCTACCCTTGCGACCGCCAACAGGGCTGCCCAGAGTCAGTGCGGCCAATGATGTACGCCGTCTTGCCGTCCGTACGGTCCCACGAACGCCGCGTTGACCTCAGGTACGTGTTCGTCGGAAAGGCCCACCGGTGCCATCACATGGTTTGGCGGTCATACGCGGGGGTGTACCGCAGGAACTTTGCGGAGCGGGCAGCCTCCCGACCCGAAGGGAGCGATGAACATGCCATCCTCGGATGAAGGATCCAGCGACTCAGCGCCCGCCGATATCGATGCGCAGTCACTTTCCAGGCTGCAGTTCGACACCGAGATGGACCGAATCGACGCGCTTGTGATACAGGTGCGCCGGAGGCATGCGCAGATCAACGAAGACTTCTTGCGGGGAGTCGATGCTCTCTATGAGATGGACCGGATGCTTCAGGGAGCCGCACGTGATCTAGAGGACATCACACGAATTACGGGAGAGTTGTCCAACGCGGTGAGTCGGTTAAGGCTACTTGGTCACGCCGATCGGGCATCTGACGAGACGTCGCAGTTTGATTCCGACGTGAGTAACCCGGCCGACATTCGGAAGGCTGACGTCGAGGCTGACGCAGCCAGGCGACGTGAGAGCGTCGCCCGCATACGTTCGATCGACATCCACAAGCGTGAGATTGCCGCTCACCAGCGGGCGATCGAAACGCACGAAAAGGCTGCGATCCTGTTCGAAGGTGAGGGCATGTCGGATGAAGCCCGAAACGCTCGCGAGCGGGCGAAGCATGTCCGTCAGAGGCTAGAGCAGGCGATCGCGGAGCAGAAGCTGCATCAAGGCGACAACGCTAATCAAGCGTGACCGACAGTCGGAGCGACCGACAGACGAAAGCGCGCCCGGGCGTGAAGGCCTAAATAGTTGTGGTGGTGTCGCTCTTGCCTTTGCGTGTGATCGCGGTATAGGCAAAGCTCAAGATCGCAAAGCTCAAGATCGCCGCGCCAGCTACGCTGATCACCCACCTGATCCAATCGATGCCGAAGGTGTTGCTGCCGCCGAGAAGCCCCCACACCCAGTAACCGATCAAGGCGCCGCCAATGCCAAGCAAGACCGTCACAATCCATCCGTACGCTTGCTTGCCTGGTATGACGATCCGCGCGAGCACGCCGATCACTGCTCCAAAGATGATCGTCCCGATGACGTCAAAGACGCCGATTCCTTCAAACATGACTACTCCTCTGCGACCCCGTAGCCTGCCCGCCCGCGCGACGCGCGTTCTGGATATGGACAGTATCCTCCGCCGGAGTAGATCTAGCCTCCTAGACGCTTGGTGCCGAGAGAACTTCTTGCCACGACTTGACGACCACGAGATGACTTGGCCGGGTCCGCGCCAGTGGAAAGAACCCCGCGTCGTCGCGCTGACAGGGGTGTAGCGTGGCGCCGTCCCGCCATCCTCAGGAGAACACCAAAGATGCGACTCCACCCAGGACGCCGATTTTCCTTCGGTACGGTCGCGGCCGTTTCCTTGCTGTGCATCTTGACGAGCTGCGGCACAAGTTCAGCGCCAAGTCAAGCGGGTCCAACCGCTACCGCCGCTGCCCCAACGACAGCGACAGAGACAACTGCCTCGCCTTCCACGACGGCGTGCGCTGATGTCGCGGCACTCAAGTCCTCGCTGACCGCGCTTACGCAGGTCAAACCCACACAGGACGGCGTCGCGGCCCTGACGACCGCGATTGCCAACGTCAAGGCGAACCTCGACAAGGCAGAGGCATCGGCATCGCCGGTCCTCCAGCCCAGCGTGCAGCAGGTCAAAGCGGCGTTCGGGGACTTGCAGACGGCAACGAGTGGCCTGACTACCGACAATCTCAAAGAGAAGGCGCCCGCGATTGCGGCAGCACTCCTGCAGGTCGCCACTGCCACAAAGGCGCTGTCCTCCACCCTCGATGAGGCCTGCCCGGGCAGCTAAAGGACGTTTCAGACTGACGAATGGCGCATGTGGCTACCGCTGATTTGGCCAGCCTGCGGTTACTGGGGTGCGAGCGCGCGCCTGCCTGCCATGCAATGCACTGACGGGCCGGGAATCTGTGGGACAGGCCCTTTGCGTGACAAATCTGCGGGATGATGCCACATCGTGAGGAATGTACGTGGCCGCAGCTCGGGGACCGGCGTGAGGGCGGGACCATACGATGATCAACAGGGTGTTTGATCATCGCCAGACCTGAGCCGGTGCTGTCCAAGGTCTTCAGCCGCGGAAGGATGCTTGCGCGGTCCCTAGCGACCTCAATTGGCGACAAGGGCCCCGTGGATGTGGTAATCGCCTGGGTTGATGGGCGGCATCGAAAGCATCGCGTCAAGCGCCGCCGGTATCTCGCCGATTCCGGCCGGGATACTAAGCCCGAGCGGCTGGCCGTCAATGCGCAGCGCTTTTCCGACAACGATGAGATCCGCTATTGCTTGCGCTCAATCCACAATTACGCGCCGTGGGTACGCACCATTTGGCTAGTCACTGATGATCAAGTTCCCGCCTCGATCGCTCGTCGCCGGGCCGAGCGTTATAACATCCGCATTGTTGATCATCGCGAGATCTTCCGCGGCTACGAGCAGTTGTTGCCTACGTTCAACTCACTGGCTATCGAAACCATGTTGTGGCGGATCGAGGGCCTGGCCGATCGCTTCCTCTACTTCAACGACGACATGATGCTCGTCGGCCCGGTGAAGCCTACGGACTTCTTCTCAAGAGGGGGCAAAGTCAACCTTCGCGGCCGCTGGACCAGTTGGACGGAGCTGCTTGATAACGGGATCGCTTTCAACGCCTACAACAAGCTGGTGGGTGCCGAGATGCTGGGCTACACGGCAGAGCGCTTCTTCACGGCTCATCACGTGATCTATCCGCTGCTGCGACCGGTCATGGAGCAGCTGTTCGAGGAGTTCCAGCCCGCCTTCCTGGCCAATGCCAAGTACCGCTTCCGCGATCGCAAGCAATTCTGGCCGATCTCGCTCCACGATCATCTGTTGCTCAAGTCGAACCGGGCTCGGATGGCCTTGCCCCAAAATTCAGCGCATTTCCCGGTGGGCTATTGCTCGACCGCCAGCCCGGACGACCTTGAGGTGCGGCTGAAGCAGCTTACGCACGACACGATGCGGATGACATGTATCAATCACCTCGAGGCGGTCATCGACAAGGTCCCCGATGCGATGCGCTATCTGGCAGACGCGACCGGGCCTGCAGCGCCCTTCGAAAAGCCACATCGACCGGACCTGGATGCAGCCCTGCCAGGCCGGTCCGACGGCGTGCTTCAGGTCGAGGCGAGAGTGCAAGCGGCCGACGACGTAACGGTCACGGCTTGACCCTGCTCGGCTGACTGCCGGAGTGGGCCACCGGACCGGGCCGTCAGCAAGAGCTTTCCTTGAGGAAGGCACTACATCGAGTGCGAGCGCAACGACGACGGCCGCGTGATTCCCACGTCAGTCACCGAGCACGGAGCAACCAGAGGCCTCGGCATCTGAAGGCTCGCGCGGCCGGTCGAGCTGAGACGCGCGGGTGCACACCTGCAAAGTCACCCGTTGAGCAAACTGGAGAATGCGATGCGTCGGCTCTTCTGGTTTGGTCCATGGGCTGTCCGACCACTCGGCAATGTCAGTGCACCAGTTGTGGATCGAGCTGACGGTGGACGTGGACGCCGATTGCGTCGTCGTGCTCGCGGAGCACTGGGCGGAGGCGTGCATCGCCGAGCGCCACGTGGACGTCACCGAGCAGCAGGGACCTAGCCGCCTGCCGTGCGGGTGAGATTCGCCTCGGCCATTCGCTTCAGGCCGGTCCGGTCCACTTTCCCTGTCGCGGTGAACGGCATCCGGTCGAGGACGACGATCTCGTCGGGCGCCTTGTAGCCCACTTTGCTCCGAGCGAAGCGGATCAGTTCCTGGCTCGTGGGCCGGTCGGCACCTTCCTTGAACGTGATGTAGGCGCGGACGTTCTCGCCGTGGACGAGGTCGTGGATCCCGATCACCGCCGCGCTCTCCACGCTCTCGTGCTCGACCAGGACGCCTTCGATCTCCTGCGGGCTGATGTTCGAGCCGTCGTGGACGATGATCTGCTTCTTGCGCCCCCGGAAGTAGAAGTAGCCGTCGTCGTCGACCCGCATGACGTCGCCCGAGTCGAGCCACCCATCGCGAAAGGCGGCCTCCGTCGCTGCCGGATCGTCCCAGTAGCCGACGGTGGCGGCGCGCGTCTTCACCCACAGGCGCCCTTCGCCACCAACCGGTAGCTCCTCTCCTTGTTCGCTCCGGATCGAGAGCGAAACACCAGGAGCGACCTGCCCGACGGAGCCGAGCTTGATCCGATCAGGTGGGCTCAACGTCGCAAGCCCGACCTCCGTCATGCCGTAGGCCTCGTCAATCGAGAAACCGCTCAGCTCCGTGAACTCCCGCTCGAGCTCGGCGGACACGGTGTCCCCAGCCGCGCGGCAGAGCCGCAGCGACGCGAAGTCCTCGTGAGAGGCACCGTGATCCCGGGTCAGCGCGAAGAGCGCGGAGGGAAGCATCGATAGCACTGTCGGGCGGACGTCGCGAAGTAGAGGCAGCAGCTCGTCTCCGTCGAACGTCCGCGCCACGACGATGCCGGCGCCGGCGCTGAGCGCGCTGAAGGAGACATAGAACGCGCCTAGGTGGGAAAGTGAAGAACCGGCGAGGAGACGATCGGCGGGCGTGAGCTCGAGCCCGGCCGCTGCCGCCGCCAGCATCCAGCCGAGTGTCTCGTGTGTGTGCGTCACGCCTTTCGGGCGTCCGGTGCTGCCCGACGTGAAAAACATGACGGCAGGAGCCGACGACGAAGGAGGCGCGAGCTGTGCTGGAGGCTCGTCTCCCCCGACGAGATCCTCGAACGTCGGACCTTGTCCGTCCCCCGCCCCGTAGCTGATTCGCCCCAATGGCAAGCGCCCGGCGAGCTCGCTGGCGGCCAGATCCTGCCCGCGCTCCGCGTGCGCGAGCAACGCGCGGGCCTTGCTGACCTGCAGCGCATAGTCGATCTCCGGGGCCATGTAGCGGTAGTTGAGGGGAGTAGCTACCAGTCCGGCCTTAAAGCACGCGAGGTAGTGGACGACGAGAGCCGGACGATTGGGCATCAGGGACGCGACGCGGTCGCCAGGCTCCAGTCCCAACGCGAGCAGGTTCCCCGCGAGCCTGCCGCTCAGGTCGTCGAGCGCCCTCCACGTCAAGCGTGTGTCGGCCGAGATCAGGGCGAGACCGTCCTGCTCCGCGTCCAGGCCGGCGCGGAGCAGGTCGCACGGTACAGCAGGTCGCTCCAGCGCCATCCCAACGGCCCACCTCACGCCGACCATCATGCGCGATTTGCGGGCGGCGCAAAAGGCGTTAGCCGACGAGGCTTCCTGCGGCGTGCAGATCAAGCGGTGACGATGGAGATCTACGCCAATGCCAGCTCGGCGGCTACACGTGACGCCCTGCGGCGACTTGGAGACGCCTTACACTGACATGCGCTGCTGTACTGCAGCTTGAACGCTCGGGTTCAGGATCTCGATGTGTATCTGACCATGCGTTCCAGTGTCGGGGTGACAGGATTTGAACCTGCGACCTCTTCGTCCCGAAGCACGGTCGGTGAGTCGTGGAGGTCGAGAACTGAGCGTGGACACGGTCCGTGGACGTGTCCTCAAAAGTGCGGATCGTCGACCCGGTAGTCACTCAGTTGGTCACTCAGCGGCCTCGTCCCGAACGCCGCGGAGGTTGGGCAAGAAGCGTCGCGCGGGTGGGAACGGCTCTGGATTAACACGGATACGGCAGCCTGTGGAGGTCGTTGCTCTATTCGACGCTGTATATCATCCCCAGGCTGATT
>Ga0207428_10001271_pt1 | contig 26982 bp, 25 predicted proteins | sample RhiMethybrSRZTD1_FD_187600 | JGI IMG/M metagenome (GOLD analysis project Ga0207428, IMG submission 187600) | Populus rhizosphere microbial communities from Tennessee, USA - Rhizosphere MetaG P. TD hybrid SRZTD1 (SPAdes) (version 3) | ecosystem: Host-associated > Plants > Roots > Rhizosphere >...
CGTCGTCGTCTCCCGTCGCGCCCACGCGGGCGGGCGCCGGCCTCGTGAACGTCGCTGCAGCCGACGTGCCGCTCCTCCGGCCGACGCCCACTGCGATCTCCTTCGGCCTCGTGCGGCCCGCCGGCACGACGCACACGGAGCTCCGCCTCGACGACGCCGGCGGCGGCGCGGGCGCCTGGACCGCGACGTTCGAGCCGACCCGGATGCCGAGCGGGACGACGCTCACGGTTCCCGCACAGGTCGCTGTGCCCGGAACGGTCCCGCTCGACCTGGCGGCGGGGGCGCAGGAGGGCGAGCTCGCCGGAGCGCTCGTGCTGCGCCGGGACGGCGTCGCACGGCGGATCGCCGTCTGGGGCCGGGTCGCCGTCGCGCACCTCGCGGCGGCCAAGGCTCAGATCCTGCGGCGGCAGGGGAGCTACGCCGGCAACACGCGCGGGCGCGCCTCGAACGTCGACGTCTACCGCTACCCCGAAGTGCCGGCCGAGGGGATCGTCACGAGTCGGCTCCGCGGCCCCGAGCAGGTATTCCGCGTCGCGCTTCCCCGCCGGGTGGCGAACGTCGGCGTCGTGATCACGTCACGGGCCCCCGGCGTGCGCGTCGAGCCGCGGTTCGTCGAGAACGGCGACGAGAACCGTCTCACGGGGTACGCGGCGCTGCCCTTCGACCTGAACCCGTACGTCGACGAGTTCGAGGACCCCACCCTGGTCGCCGGCGCGATCATGCCGGCGCCCGGGACGTACGCAGTCGTCTTCGACAGCCCCACGCGCGCGGGCGCCGGGGCGTTCAAGTTCCGGCTCTGGATCGGCGACACGACCCCGCCCAGCGCCAAGCTGACGACGCGCTCGGTCCGGGTGGGGCTGCCGCTCCGGGTCCGCGTCCGGGATGCGGGCGCCGGGGTCGACCCCGCCTCGCTCGAGGCGACGATCGACGCCCGCAGCGTGACCGCGCGGCTCGTCGGCGACGAGGTTCGCATCCAGACGATCGGCCTCGCGCCGGGTACGCGCCGGCTCCGGCTCTCGGTGGCGGACTACCAGGAGACGCGCAACATGGAGAACGTCGCGCGGATCCTTCCGAACACGCGCGTCGTCAACGCGTCGGTGACCGTCCGCCGACGGTAGGGCGTTCGTCAGGGCCGCTTGGAGCGCGGCTCTTCGGTCGTCGGGAGTGCATCGAGGTCGCGCGTCACGCTCTCCACGAAGTCGTCGTCCTCGGGGCTCACGACCCGGAGCTTCGCCTTTCGCCGTTCTCGCTCGCGACGGCGCCGCGCATCGGCGCCCACGACGCCCGAAACCCTCGGCCACTCCGCGGCGACGACCAGGAGGACGCCGAGGGCGAGCAGGACGATCCACGGCCAGCTCACGAATCGTCATTCTAGAGGCTGGACGCGGCTCGCGGAAGCGTCACGTGGGACGCGTCAGCGCGGCCCTCGCAGCCTCGACCCGCGGTCGCGCCGCGCACCCGTCGAGGTGGTCGTCGACCAGCCCCATGGCCTGCATGAACGCGTAGACGGTGGTCGGCCCGACGAACGTCCAGCCGCGCCGCTTGAGCTCCTTGGCGAGCGCGCGGGACTCGTCGGTCTGCGAGAGGCCCGCGAGCGCGTCATGCGTCAACCGCCGCGGTCTCGCCGACGGCGGCGGCTCGAAGCGCCAGACGAACGCCGCGAGCGAGCCGGCCTCCTCGACGAGCTCCTCCGCCCGGCGGGCATTCGAGATCGCCGACTCGATCTTCCCGCGATGCCGGATGATCGACGCGTCCGCGAGCAGGCGCTCGACGTCCCGCGCGCCGAACCGGGCGACCCGCGTGAAGTCGAAGCCGGCGAACGTCCGCCGGAACGCCTCGCGCTTGCGGAGGATCGTCAGCCACGAGAGGCCGGACTGGAACCCCTCGAGCGTGAGCTTCTCGAAGAGGCGCACGTCGTCGGTGACGGGCATCCCCCACTCGTCGTCGTGGTACGCGCGGTAGTCGGGGTCGCTTCCGCCGCCCCACCAGCAGCGCTCGACGCCGTCCTCCCCGAGGACGACGCCCGCGATCTCAGCCGGCAAACACCACCCCCATGGGCAGGTCGGCGAGCGGGACGCCGCCGGTGGGCGTCACGAGCCATGTGTCCTGCATGTAGAGGCAGTCCTCCCCGTTCTCCGCGATCGCGTGCGGGTGCATCGAGAGCACCATGTTCTCGGCGAGCTCGGTGTCGACGCCCTCGCCGATCTTCGGGAACTCGATCATCGTCATCCCGATCGAATGGCCGGTCACGTGGCCGAGGTGGTACCCGCGGTCGTGGAACCCCTTCGAGACGGCCACGTGCACGTCGTGGCACGTCGCCCCCGCCCGCATCGCGCGCTTCGCCGCCTCGTGGTACTCGATGTACGCGTCGGCCATCGCGGCGGTGTCCGCGGAGAGGGTCGTCCCCTCCGCAGCGAGCGCGCGCGAGACCTCGACCCAGTGCATGCCGGGGCCGGCGATCTCGAGCGACGGGAGCACGAAGTCGCCGAGCACCTCGTCCTTCCGTGCGATCTTGAACTCCGGGAAGGCGACGCCCGAGCGGCCGGGAGCGGTCAGCACCATGTTCATCGTCAGCCGCCCACAGCCCTCGGCGACGAAGTACTCCTCGGCCGCCGCCATCACCTCGGCGGCCGTCCGGCCGGGCGCGTACGCGTCGGCGAAGAGCTCGAAGCCACGGCGGTTGATGCGCACCGAGTCCTTCACGCTCTCGAGCTCGGCATCGCTCTTCACGGCCCGCGCGAGGTCGAACTCGACGTCGAACGGCACGACCTCGAAGGACTCGAGCTCACGGTAGTCGCGCACGGTCATCACGTAGTCGAGGCCGTACACCCCGATCCGCCGCCAGCTCCGGTCCTTTGCGTGGTCGGCGATCGCCCGCCCGGGATGCGGGTCGAAGCGCTGCTCGACCTGGGCCGTACCGTGCTCACCGACGTAGCGCGCCTCCGCCGGGAACACGACGAACGGATCGCCCTCGGCGGGGACGACGACGTAGGCGTAGCGGTGCACGATCTGGAACCCGGAGAGGTACGTGACAGCCCCCTCGAACCCCGAGTACTCGCTGCCCGCCACGACGAGCCCGTCGAGCGCGTGCTCGACCATCGCGGCGCGGACGTTCGCGAGGCGGCGATCGAGCTCCCTGCCGGTGTCTACGGCTGTTGCCATGAAGCCTCAACTCCCTTGATCAGTGCTACGACGGCGTCGTGGAGCGGGGTCGGCACGCCGAGCTCGCGGCCGAAGCGGGCGATCCCGCCGTTCAGGTAGTCGATCTCGGTCGGCCGGCGGGCCTCGACGTCCTGGAGCATCGAGGCCTTGTGGCCGTACGCGACGTCCGGCCGCGCCGCGTGGTCGATCAGCTCCTCGGGGTCGGCGTCGAGCACGATCCCCTGGGCGGTGGCCACCGCCGTCCCCTCGTCCACGAGCCCGGAGACGAGCGCGCGCAGGTCGGGCCGCTCGCAGACCCGCCCGTGGGTCAGGCCGGTGAGCGCGCCGATCGGGTTCGTGGCCGCGTTGAAGATCACCTTCCGCCACTGGGGCGGGCGGGCGTCCGCGACGGCCTTCGCGGGCATCCCGGCCCGCGTGCACGCATCCGCGAGCGGCTCGATCGCGGCGAGCTCGACCGGGGTCGGCTCGAACGGGCCGAAGGTCGTGTCGCCCTTCACGTCCCACTGGACGACCCCCGGCTCGAGCAGCTTCCCCGCGGGGAAGGTCGTCCCCCGGATCACACGCTGGACGTGCTCGGCGAGCGTCTCCTCGTTCCCGACGCCGTTCATCACCGACGCGACCGCGCCGCCGTCGCCGAAGACGTGGGCGGCCGCCGCGATCGCCGGGCCCGCGTGCATCGCCTTCGTCGCGACGATCCCGAAGTCGCACGGCGGGATCTCGCCCGGGTCGCTCGTCGCACGGGGGTACCCCGTCACCTCGCCGGCACCGACGAGCCGGAGCCCGTCGCGCGCGATCGCCGAGACGTGCGCGTCGTTCAGATCGAATGCCCACACCTCGGCATCGTCGAGCGTCGCGAGGTTCGCCGCGAACAGCGACCCCACGGCGCCACATCCGACCACGCAGATCCTCATGACGACTCCTCCTGTACCACGGCGGGCCGCTGCGGGCGCAGCCGACCGAGCGAGAACTCGCGGCCGCCGGTCAGCCCGGACGGGCGGACGACGAGCACGAGCCCCATGAGGAAGCCGACGACGACGATGCGCGTTCCCGCAGGCAGGTCGATCGTGCGGCCGGCGAGGTCGAGGCCGTTCTCGGCCTCCGCCAGCAGCGAGTCGAGCCCCGAGACCGCGAGCGCGCCGACGACGGCGCCCCACAGGCTCGTCATGCCTCCGATCACGAGCATCGCGAGCGTGATGAAGGTCAGATCGAGGTAGAGCGAGTCGGCGCCCGTCGGCAGGAGGTGCACATAGAGACCACCGCCGAACCCTGCCAGCACCCCCGAGATGGCGAACGCCACGAGCCGTTGCCGGTAGACGGAGATCCCGACCGCACGGGCCGCGGCGGGATCGTCGCGCGCGGCCCGGAGCTGCCGCCCGAACCGGCTTCGCTGGTAGACGAACGCGGCGGTGACCACGAGAACCGCGCCGACCGTCGCCTGCAGCAGGCCGGTCGTCTCCGGGACCGAGGAGAAGACGTTGAGACCCGGGCCGAGCTTGTCCGTGTAGCGGAGGACGTTGTTCGTGATCTCCAGGACGGCGAACGTCGCGATGCCGGCCGCGAGGCCCGACAGGCGCATCAGCGCGAGACCCGCGACGAGCGCGAACACTCCCCCGACGGCGGCGGCGATCGCCAGCGAGGGGACGTTGCCGACCGTCGTGTCGCGCAGGAAGCCCGCGAGGTTCGGCATCGTCGCAGGCTTCTCCTCGGCCGGCACCGAGAGGACGCCTGCCGCCCAGGCGCCGACGGCGACGAAGCTGATGTGCCCGAACGAGACGACGCCCGAGTTGCCGACGAACACGTAGAGCGCGACCACGAACGCCACCGAGACGAGCGCGCTGATGAAGTAGATCTGCGACGCGCGGTCGGTGAGCGAGCCGAGGAGCCCCGCGGCCACGATCAGCACCGTCGGCGCGGCGAGCTGCGGCCAGGCGCGGAGGGCGTTCATACCCGCTCCACCGGGCCCCCTCCCCGCGCGAACACCCCGGCGGGCCGCACGAGGAGGACGAGGATGACCAGCCCGAAGAGAAGCGACGGCAGGTACTGGCTCTGGTCCGTCGGAAGCGCGCCGCCGAGCAGCCCGGAGACGTAGCCGATCGCGAAGCCGCCGAGCGTCGCCGAGAACAGCCTGTTCATGCCGCCGACGACCACGCCTGCGAGCACGATGATCGTGTCCTGGAGCGCGAACCCCGGCGTCACGAGCGGAAACTGGATCGTGAGCATCACCGCGACGATCGCCGCGAGGACGCCCGAGATCAGCACGGCCGACGCGATCACGCGGTTGGCCCGCACTCCCAGGAGCCGTGCGGTGGTGAAGTCCATCGAGGCCGCCCGCATGTGGAGCCCGATCGAGGTGCGCTCGAGCAGGAGGACGAGCGCCACGAGGCAGATCGCCGCCACGACGATCGCGACGATGGTGACCTTCCTGACGTCCAGGCTGCCGATCGTGACCGGGCGGTTGAGCGTCACGAGCGACGCCGCGGGCTTCCCGAGCGGCCCGAACCAGAGGAGCGCGATGCTCTGGAGCAGGAACGCGACCGCGAAGGTGGCCACGAGCATCACGGCCGGCGACTGGAGCCGGAGCGGCCGGAAGACGAGCCACTCGAGCGCCACCGAGAGCGCCAGCACGACGGCGAAGCAGAGGACGATTCCCGCCCAGACGGGCCAGTCCCATTCGGAGGCCAGCGCCAGCGCGAACGCGCCGGCCATGATCAGCTGGCCGTAGGCGAAGTTGACGAGCCGCAGGACGCCGAACACGAGGCCGATCCCGACCGCCATCAGGGCATAGACCGCGCCGAGGCCGATCGCGTCGATCTGGACCTGCGGGTCGACGACGTCCCGCACGAAGCTGGCGACGACCGTCGTCACGAGAGGTACGCGGCCACGAGCCTGTCCGTGTCTCCGGCATCGTCCGGGTCGAGGACGAGCCGGAGCTCGCCGTTCGCCATGAGGTACGTCCGATCGGCGAACTCGATCGTCCGCTGGGCGCGCTGCTCGACGAGCAGCACCGTCACCCCGCGGCGCCTGATCTCCGCGAGCGCGTCGAAGACGACGTCGACGATCTTCGGCGCGAGCCCGAGCGACGGCTCGTCGAGGAGGAGCAGCCGCGGACGGGCGGCGAGGCCCCGGGCGATCGCGAGCTGCTGCTGCTGGCCTCCGGAGAGCGCGCCGGCATGCCGACGCCGGAACTCGCCCACGATCGGGAACAGCTCGACGACCGCCTCGAGGTCGTCTGCCGCCCCCGACCTGCCCGGACGTGCAGCCAGCCCCAGCCGGAGGTTCTCCTCGACCGTGAGATCGCCGTAGATCCGCCGCCCCTCGGGCACCAGCGCGACACCCTGGCGCGCGATCTCCTCGGGCGCCCGCCCCCGGATCGACTTCCCCGCGAGCCGCAGGTCGCCCGAGGCCACGGGCAGCCCGCCCATGATCGCGAGCAGTGTCGTCGTCTTGCCCGCGCCGTTGGGCCCGATCAGGCCCACGATCTCGCCCTCGCCGACGGCGAAGGACAGATTGCGCACGGCCGGCACGGCGCCGTACCGCACCACCAGGCCCTCGACCTCGAGCAGAGGATCACCGCTCACGGCGCGTCGTCCCTGACGGCGGAGTCGCCGAGGTACGCGGCGGCGACGTCGAGGTTCGCGCGGATCTCGTCCGGCGCCCCGCCCGCGAGCATCCGGCCCTGGTCGAGGACGTAGACGCGGTCGCAGACGTCCATCACGAGGGCCATGTTGTGGTCGATCAGGAGGACGCCGGCGCCGTACTCGTCGCGGACGGAGCGGACGACCTCCGCGAACGCCGACACCTCTCCCTCGGGCAGCCCCGCCGCAGGCTCGTCCATCAGCACGAACCGGGGCCTCGTCGCGAGCGCGCGGGCCACGCCGAGACGGCGCTCGTGGCCGTGTGGGAGGTTGGCCGCCGGAGCATCCGCGTACCGGGCTATACCGAGCCCTTTCAAGAGGCCCTCCGCACGCTCCTGGGCATCCCGGGGGGACGCCCCCGTTCCCAGCGCCGCGACCTCCACGTTCTCGCGCACGGAGAGGCCTCGGAACGCGTGGCTGTGCTGGAAGGTCCGCGTGAGGCCCGCGCGGCCGCGGCGGTCGGGGCTCCAGCGGGTGATGTCGCGTCCGCTCAGCTCGACGGAGCCCTCGTCGGCGCGGTCGAAGCCGGTCAGCAGGTTGACGAGCGTGGACTTCCCCGCACCGTTCGGCCCGATCAGGCCGACGACCTCGTGGTCGTGGAGCTCGAGGTCGACCCCGGCGAGCGCCTGGACGCCCTGAAACGACCGCGAGACTCCGGCGGCCCGGAGAGTCTCTCCGGGCCGCCGGTCATCCTTCGCGTTCGTCTCGACGACGTCCAAGGTGCCTTGTCTAGATCTTGGGGACGACCTTCGCGACGACCGTGCCGACCACCTTCGCCTGGTTGTCCTGGATCAGAATCACCCGGTACCGCCGCCCGAAGACCGAGTGCAGCTGCGGTGTGAAGCTCACGAGCCCCGACAGCGTCGGGACCTTCCTGAACTTCTCGAGCTGCGCCGCGAGGGCGATGCCCCGGGTCGACTTGGCGCGACGGATCGCGGTCGCCACGCCGTCGATCGCGGCGGGGCCCGTGATGAACCCGCCGGTGCCCGCCTTGACCTGCTTCGCGAGCTTGTTCACAGCGGGGACTGGGTCGTCGCCGAAGACCGACGCGTACGTGACGAAGTAGTAGTTGACGGTGGGCTGATCCTTCGACACCCAGTAGGTGCCGTCCCCGGCCCAGGAGTTGAGGAACGGGGTCTCGTTCCCGAGCGCCCGCAGGCCGTTCATGATCGTCGGCAGCGCCCCCCAGGGCGGTGCCGTCGCGGTGACGATGACGTCCGCCTTCTCGTTGTTCAGCCGCGTGGTCACGGCCTGCCACGAGGCCGCGTTTCCACCACCGGCCGGAGCGGACTGGTACGTCTCGTCGGCGACGATCTTGCCGCCGAGCTGCTTCCACCGCGCCTCGAACGCCTGCACGACGTTCTTGAAGTACACGATCACGGTGTCGGTCGCGAGCGACGCGTTGCGCCAGCCCTTCGCCCATGCATAGTCGGCCATCGCCGAGCCCTCGTCCTGGGCGACGTTGCCGAACGTGAACGCGAGGCGCCCCTTGGAACCGAACCGCTTCGGGCCCATCTGGTCCGTGCCGATGCACGGCGCGACCGCGAGGACGCCCCTGTTGATCGCCTCCTGCACGACCGGGGCAGCAAGGTCGACGTCGCAGGTCGTGAAGATGATGTCGGCTCCCTGGCCGAGGAGCTTCGCCGCACACGCCTTCGCGATCGCCGGCTTGTTGCCCTGGGTGTCGCACGTGATGATCTTCATCGGGCGCCCGCGAACGCCGCCCTTGGCGTTGACGGCCTTCACCCGAATCTGAGCCGCGGCAAGCGCGGGGCCGTCGAACGGCGCCATCCCGCCCTTGCTGTCGAATGCCCAGCCGATCACGATCGGCTGGGTCGCGGCAGACGCCGAGCCTGCCACGAGCGCCACGACGGCGATGGCCGCCGCGAACAGCGCGACCAACGCGCGCTTCGTCCTCGATTCCATTACGTCCTCCTCCGAAGGTATGACGGGATTGACGGGGTCATTTCCATGCATCCTCCTTCGCCTTGACGAGGCGGAGCAACGCCGTGTGCAGCGGCACGGGGACCCCGTGTCGCTCCGCCTCGCGGACGAGTGAGCCGGTGATCAGGTCGATCTCCGTGGTCCTGTGTGCTTCGACGTCTTCGAGCATCGACGGATAGTGCGCGTGGCCACGCTGGGTCGCGAGCACGTTCATCTCCCACGGGTCCTCGTAGAGCTCGATGCCCGCCGCGGCCGCGACCGCTTTCCCCTCGTCGACGAGGTCGTGCACGAGATGACCGAGGTCGGCAGGTGACTCCTCGCGCGCGAAGTGGGCGTCGTGCGGCAGGCCGGTGAGCGCGGCGACCGCATTGACGGTCGCGTTGAAGATCAGCTTCGACCACCGCGCGGGACGGAGGTCGGGGAACGTCTCGGCCTTCAGGCCGGAGCTCCGCACGAGCTCGCCGATCTCCTCGACCTGCTCGTACGGCGTGTCCTCGTACGGCCCCATCCACGTGGCCGTGTCGAGGATGTACTCGACCTCCGTGTCCGAGTGCTTCGTCCCGGACATGAACGTCACCGCCGAGACGAGCGGCCACTCGCCGTGGGCGCGCACGACCTCCTCCGCCCCGAGCCCGTTGAGCGTGGTCATGATCGTCGCCTCGGGGAACCGTCCGGCGAGCGAGGCGGCGGCGTCCTCCAGGCCGTCGGCCTTCGTCGCGACGATGCCGAGGTCGAACGCGGGCAGCTCGTCCGGGTCGGCGCTCGCGACGAGCGTCGCGTGCCGGTCGCTGCGCCCCGTGATGCGCAGGCCCTCGCGGTTCAGGGCGTCGGCGTGGTCCTTCCGCCGGGTCAGCACGGACACCTCCGAGACCTCCGCGAGATGACCCGCGTAGAGGCTGCCGATCACCCCTGCCCCGATCACGCAGACACGCTCGATCACACGCCGTTACCCGGCTTGCGCGAGCTCGGCGGCGGCCGAGCGGACGCGCGGGATCACGGCCGAGGCGAACATCTCCTGGTTCTTGATCGCCATCCAGTGCGGGGCGCCGCCTGCGTTCACGGTGATCGCGATCTCCGAGATGCCCGGGCAGATGGCGCGGGTCTCGGCGATGCGGTCGACGATGTCGTCGGGCGTGCCGACCCAGACGTAGTCGTCCTCTACCAGCTGCTCGAACGGGACCTCGGCGAGCTGCTCCATGATCCCCGAGGCGTAGAAGCCGTAGCCCGCCTTGCCGAGCGCGTCCGCGGCCGGCTTCTCGTACTCGAGGAGCGGCGAGCTGTTCCCGTAGATGAACTTCGTAACCCAGTCGCGCGCCTCCCGGAGCGCCGTCTCGCGATCCTCGTCCAGGTGGCAGGCGTGGATCCAGACGATGTCGGGAGTGGTGCCGTGCTCCTCGCACTTGGCCCGGTAGAGGTCGAGCTGCTCCTCGAGCGCCTTGTACGGCAGGAGCGGCGGCACCGCCACGCCCCAGCCGTGCTCGGCCGCGAGCTCGTAGGTCCGGTCGGAGGTGCCGCCCAGGAAGACCCGGAAGCTGCGGGTCGGGAACGGCACGACGTGCGAGTCGCCCACCTCGAAGTACGTGCCGCTGTGCGAGAACCGCTCGTTGCTGAGCGCGGTGAACAGCAGGTCGACGGCCTCCTCGTACTTCGGGCGCGCGTGCTCGTCCAGCGGCACTCCGGCCTTCTCGGGGATCCAGCCGTGGCCGCGGCCGACGCCCCACTCGTAGCGGCCGCCGGTGAGGATGTCCGTGACCGCGATCGCCGAGGCCAGCACCATCGGGTTGTGGTACGGCAGGGCGTGCAGCATCGTCCGGAAGTGGATGTTCCGCGTGCGTTGCGCGGCGGCGGCGAAGAGCGCGGTCGGGTGCGCCGAGATCGAGAACTTCGGGAAGAAGAAGTGCTCGACCGAGGCGAAGCAGTCGTACCCGAGACGATCGGCGTTCTCGATCTGCTCGAGCACTTCGCCGTACAGCTGCTGGGGGCTCTTGCCCTCGTGGAGCTGCATCTCGGTGTAGAGGCTGAACCGCATCGATCGCCCTCCTTCGTCTGACATGTCAAGCGTCGAGTATCCCGTAGCTTGTCATGTCAGTCAATCCGGGCCCGATCCCCCCGGAGGCTAGAACTCGGCGCCCTGCCAGCGGAGGTCGCGTCCGCTCACCTCGATCGCGTCGATCGCGACAGCATCCGGCTCGTCGGCCTCGTGCACCGGCGACCAAACGCCCCACGAGCGGCGGTAGTAGAGGAGCGGCGGGTCGAGCTCGGCCCGGACACCGCCGCTCTCGACCTGGGCGATCAGGACGACGTGGTCACCCACCTCGACCTCCTGGAGGGTCGTGCACTCCGCCCAGGCGAGCGCGTCCTCGTGGAGGAGCGGCAGGCCCGACGCGCCGCTCTCCCACGTCACCCTCTCGAACTTGTCGCGCTCCTTCGACGCGAACAGCAGGCACAAGTCGCTCCGGCCGGCGCCGATGAAGTTGACCGCGAACGCCTTGCGCTCGCGGAGGGCGTCGAGCGTCCGCGAGCCGAGGTCGACCGAGACGAGCACCGTCGGGGGGTCGGCCGAGACGCTGCACACGGCCGTCGTCGTCAGCCCGCGCGGGGTGCCGTCGCCGGTCGTCGTCGTCACGATCGCGACGCCCGACGGAAACGACGCCATCACGTCGAAGAACGTCTGCCGGTCGATCGGCACGGGCTATCCACCTGCGGGCGGTGCGTCGGCCCGGGCGGCTTGCTTCCGCACGAGCCGCCGGAAATCGGCATCCGAGACCAGGCCCTGCCGCGACGTGCCCAGCCGCTTGACCGCCTCGAGGAGCCGGGCCTGACCCTCGGCGTCGACCTCGAGCCCGAGCCGCTCGAGCGTGATCCGGATCGAGTCGAGACCGCTCTTCTTCCCGAGCACGATTCTTCGCTCCGCCCCGACGAGCTCCGACGCGTACGGCTCGATCGCGGGCGGATCGTGGAACTGCGCCGCGACGGCGCCCGACTCGCGCGTGAAGAGCGCCTCGCCCGTCACCGCCTTCCACGGTGGCAGCGGTGTCCCGGCCCGCTCCGCGACGAGTCGCGAGACCTCCCGCGCCCGAGCCAGGTCGAGGCGAGTGGGGATCCCGTACAGCGCCTCGAGCGCGAGCGCGACCTCGAGCAGGTCGGCGTTCCCGGCCCGCTCCCCCATCCCGTTGATCGTCCCCTGCACCCAGGTCGCCCCGGCCTGCACCGCGGCGATCGCCGCTGCGGTTCCGAGCCCGAAGTCGTCGTGCCCGTGCCAGTGGACGGGGACGTCCAGCCGGTCGAGCGCGCGGGAGACGAGCAGCGCCGCCGCCTCGGGGGTGGCGATCCCGAGCGTGTCCACGACGACGACCTCCGCCGCGCCGGCCTCGACGGCAGCCGCGTACGCCCGGTCGAAGAAGTCGAGCGACGCGCGCGACGAGTCGACGCCGAAGAACGCGACGTGGATCCCGTGCCCGGCAGCGAACGAGACTGCCTTCCCGATCCGCTCGAGCATCGTCTCGCGGCTCACCCCGAGCGCCTCGAGCTTCCCGTCCGAGATCGGGCTCTCGATCACCGAGGCGCCGATGCCGAGCTCGACGAGCGCGTCGACGTCGGCCTGCACCGCGCGGGAGAACCCCCACACCTCGGCGCGGAGCCCGGCCGCGACGATCAGCTCGACGGCGCGGAAGTCGTCCGCCGACACGCGCGGGAAGCCCGCCTCGATCCGGTCGACGCCGGCCGCGTCGAGCGCCTGGGCGATCTCGAGCTTCTCCTCCGGCGTGAGTACCACGCCGATCGTCTGCTCCCCGTCGCGCAGGGTCGTGTCGTAGAGCCCGACCGGCGCGCGCGGCTGCGGGTCGAGCGCCTGCTCGTTGATCGTCCCCGTCCAGACCTTCGTGCGGTCGATCACGCCTCAGCCTGCCTGCACGATCCCGTCGGGGAACGGGGAGAGCTTCTCCGGGCCGGCGTCCCTCACGAGGAAGTTGTCCTCGACCCGGAGGCCGCCGCCTCCCTCCCAGTAGCATCCTGGCTCGATTGCAAGCACCATGCCGGCGCGCAGCTCACCGCCTCCGGCCTGGTGTGCGTACGGCGGCTCGTGCGCCCGTGCGCCGACGCCGTGGCAGATCGGGTGCGACGGCTGGCCGGGATAGCCGATCCGCTCGATTCCCTCGCGGATGCGGCGGTCGAGCTCGGCGAAGCTCGCGCCCGGCGTGCAGTAGGCGACCGCGTCGTCGTACACCTCGCGGAGCCCGGTCTCGAGCTCGACGTACGGCGCGGTCAGCTCGCCGACCACGACGTTCTTCGTGTGGTCGGCCCAGTAGCCGTCCGCGCAGACCCAGATCTCGAAGAGGGTCGGCTCCCCCTCGAGCACCGGGCGGTTGCTCGTAGCGGTGAACGTCCTGATCCCGGGGCCCGCCCACACGAGCGAGAAGCCGAGGGCGAGCTCGACCTTCCCGCCCCAGCCCGTCCCCTCGCCGTGCACGAACCCGAGCCATTCGGCCGCGATCTGCGCCTCGGTCTGCCCGGGGCGGATCACGCCGCGCACGTGGTCCATCGCCGCCGCCGCGATCTCGTTCGCGAGGCGCATGCGCTCGATCTCCTGCTCCGTCTTGACCGCCCGCGCCTCGGCGAGGAGCGGCGTCGCGTCGACGGCCCCGGGAAACCCGTCGAACCACGCCTTCGTGTAGGTCGTCGGCTCGCCGACCATGCGGTCGGATGCCTGCGTGCCGAGGCTGAGCTCGAGCCCGACGGTGCCGTGCTCGCGGGCCTGCGCGGCCGCGAGCTCGAGCGTGCGCACGACGGGCGGGCGAGGATCCTCGGGCAGGTAGCCCGGCACGAGACGGACGTCGCTCGTCCAGGCAGTGCGCGCCGCATCGTCGGCCGAGGCCTCGAGGCAGAAGAGCGTCGGCTCGCCCTCGCGGGGGAAGACGACCGCGTCCCACCCCTTCATGCCCCAGAAGCCCGTGAGGTAGAGGACGTTGTCGGGAGCGCGGGCGACGATCGCGTCGATTCCCTGCTCCGCCATCAGCCCGCGCACCCGCTCGAGCTTCGCGTCGTCAGGGGGCCAGGACATGACCCGATTCTGTCATGTCACTTCTCTCAGACGCGCTCGATCCCCACATAGTTCTCGGCGAGCGACGTGGCCGCGACGCGCGAGGTCTGGAGATAGCGAAGCTGCGACAGCTGCAGCCGGAGGTCGAACTCGTCGCCGTCGGGCCGGCGGTGCAGCATCGTCGTCATCCACCAGGAGAAGTGCTCGGCACGCCAGACCCGGCGTAGGCACGACTCCGAGTACGCGTCGAGCAGCTCCCGGTCCCCTCGGCCGAACCAGGCGACGAGCGCGCCCCCGAGCAGGTGCACGTCCCGCACGGCGAGGTTGAGGCCCTTCGCGCCGGTCGGGGGGACGATGTGCGCCGCGTCGCCGGCGAGGTAGAGCCGACCCCACTGCATCGGTTCCGCGACGAAGCTCCGCATCGGGGTGACGCCCTTCTCGAGCACCGGCCCCTCGTGCAGCGTCCAGCCGTCGACCGCGAGGCGAACCTGGAGCTCCTCCCAGATCCGCGCGTCGGGCCAGGCCGCGAGATCCTCGTCCGGCGCGCACTGGAGGTAGAGCCGGGAGAGCTCCGGCGAGCGCATGCTCAGGAGCGCGAAGCCGCGCTCGTGGTGGGCGTAGACCAGCTCGTCGCTCGACGGCGCGACCGCCGCGAGGATCCCGAGCCAGCCGTAGGGGTACTCGCGCGTGAACTCACGCAGGACGGTGGACGGGATCGACGGGCGAGAGACACCGTGGAAGCCGTCGCAGCCCGCGACCACGTCGCAGGCGAGCTCGTGCGGCCCGCCCTCGTAGCGGTACGCGATGCGCGGCCGCTCGGTCTCGAGGTCGTGCAGCGCGACGGCCTCGGCCTCGAAGTGCAGCGGGGCTCCCGCTTCGAGCCGCGCGGCGATCAGGTCTTTCACGATCTCGGTCTGCCCGTACACGACGATCGTCCTGCCGGTCAGCTCGTCGAAGGCGATCCGGTGCCGCTCGCCAGCCGATTGGAGCTCGACGCCCGTGTGGACGAGCCCCTCGCGCCGCAGGCGCCCTCCTACGCCGGCCTGCTCGAACAACGCCGCGACGTCGTGCTCGAGCACCCCGGCCCGGATCCGCGCCTCGACGTACGCGCGACTGCGGTTCTCGAGGATCACCGTCTCGATCCCCGCCTGGTGGAGCAGGTGCCCGAGGGTCAGCCCTGCAGGCCCCGCACCGACGATCCCGACCTGTGTCCGAGTCGTCGTCACCGCGGTCATGCGCGGAGGGTGACCGCGTCGTCGACCGCAAACCGCGCGGTCGTCACGGCCGCAACGTCGTCGACCGTCGCCCCGTCGAGGAGCTCCGTGAGGCACAGGCTCCCGTTCCGGCGCTGGAAGACGCAGAGCTCCGTGACGACGGTGTCCACCGCGGCGGCAGCGGTGAGGGGAAACGAGCAGCGGTCGACGATCTTCGGCTCCCCGCTCGACGAGGTGGCGGTCATCGTCACGATCACCCTCCGCGCGCCGACCACGAGGTCCATCGCGCCGCCGACGCCGAGGACGTCCTTGCCCGGCACAGCCCAGTTGGCGATGTCACCCCGCTCGCCGACCTGGAGCGCGCCGAGCACCGCCGTGTCGACGTGGCCGCCGCGGATCATCGCGAAGCTCTGGGCGCTGTCGAAGTACGCGGCGCCGGGCAGCGCGGTGATGGGCCGCTTCGCGGCGTCGATCAGGTCTTCGTCCAGCTCGTCCCCGTCCGGCGGCGGCCCGACGCCGAGGAGGCCGTTCTCCGTGTGGACGAAGATCCCGGAGTCGTCCTCGAGGAACCGCGGGATCAGGTTCGGGATCCCGATCCCGAGGTTCACCACCTCGCCCGGATGGAGCTCGCGGGCGGCTCGGGCCGCGATCCGAAGACGAGGGTCGTCCCTCACGGCCGCTCCACGAGCACGTCGACGTAGAGGTGCGGCGTGTGGATCGCCTCCGGCTCGAGCTCACCGACCTCCAGCACCTCCCCCGCCTCCGCGACCGTCACCCGCGCGGCCGTCGCCATCAACGGGTTGAAGTTGCGGGCGGTGTGCCGGTACCAGAGGTTGCCGAGGCGATCCGCCCGGGCCGCGTAGACGAGCGCGACGTCGGCATGGAGAGGCATTTCGAGCACGTGGGTGACGCCCTCGAGCACCCGCTCCTCCTTGCCCTCCGCGAGCAGCGTGCCCGCGCCGACCGGCGTGAAGAACCCGCCGACTCCGGCGCCGCCCGCCCGGATCGCCTCCGCGAACGTCCCCTGCGGAAGCAGCGTCGCCTCCATCTCCCCGGCGTTGACCGCGTCGACGGCCTCGGGGTTGGAGGTGAAGTACGAGGAGATCCCGCGCCGGATCCGCCCCTGACGGAGCAGCTTGCCGAGCCCGCGCCCGGGCTCGCCGATGTTGTTCGAGACGATCGTCAGGTCGGTCGCGTCCGAGTGCTCGACGAGCGCGTCGATCAGCGCGAGCGGCGCGCCGACGAGGCCGAAGCCGCCCACCATCACGGTGTCCCCCGATGTGACGTGGGCGACCGCTTCCTCCGCGGTGGTCAGTGCCAGTGCGGTCATCGTCTCGTCGGTTCCGGTCTCCTCCCGCTCAGAAGGGGAACGGGTGCGAGCCGCGCTGCACGGTGATCCAGCGCGTCTCCGTGAACTCGTCGACGACCGCTGAGCCCCCGAACCGGCCGAACCCGCTGTCCTTCACGCCGCCGAACGGCATCTGCGGCTCGTCGCCGACGGGCTGGTCGTTGACGTGGACGATGCCGGCGTCGACGGCCTGCGCGAGCGCCATCCCACGCTCCGCGTCCTGGGTGATGATCCCGGACGCGAGCCCGTACGCCGTGGCATTCGCCCGTTCGACCGCCTCCTCCGCCGAGTCGACCACCTCGATCGCGACGACGGGGCCGAAGGTCTCCATGGTCGCGAGCTCCGACTCGGCCGGCACGTCGGCGAGCAGCGTTGCCTGCATGCAGGCGCCTTCGGCCTGGCCGCCGGCGAGCACCGTCGCGCCGTCGCGCACCGCGGCGTCGACCCGCCCCTTGACCGTCTCGAGCGCAGCCTCGTTGATCAGCGGCCCGATGATCGTGTCGTGCTCCTTGGGGTCGCCGGCCTTGAGGCCCTTGGTCTTCTCAGCCAACTTCGCGACGAACTCGTCCGCGATCGGCCGCTCGACGATGATGCGCCGCGCCGACATGCAGATCTGGCCCTGGTGGAGGAACGCGCCGAACGCGGCCGCGTCGACCGCGTACTGGAGATCCGCGTCACCGAGGACGATGAGCGGGTTGTAGCCGCCGAGCTCGAGCAGGACGCGCTTGAGCTGGCGGCCCGCGGCCTCGGCGAGCTTCCGTCCCGTCGCGGTCGAGCCCGTGAAGTTGATGCGCCGCACCGCTGGATTCTCGACGAGCTCGTCGCCGATCGGCCCGGCGTCGCCCGGCGCGTGCGTCACCACGTTCAGCACGCCGGGCGGGAGGCCGGCCTCCGCGAACACCTCGCCCCACAGGAGACCACCCACCTGCGGCGACCACTCCGACGGCTTGAGGACGACGGTGTTGCCCAGGGCGAGCGGGGCCGCGATCGACCGCGCCGAGAGGATCAGCGCCGCGTTCCACGGGGCGATCGCGCCGACCACACCGACAGGCCGGCGGACGCCCATCGCGAACGCGCCCGTGTCGGACGGGATCACCTCGCCGAGCGGCGCGTACGCCAGCGCCGCCGTCTGCCGGAACAGGCCCGGGACGAAGTGCATCTGGAACATCCCGAAGCCGAACGTGCAGCCGGTCTCGCGGGCGAGCATCGACACGACCTCGTCGCTCCGGCTCTCGAGCACGTCCGCCGCCTTGAGGAAGACGCCCTGACGGACGGCCGGAGGCGTCTGCGACCACTCGGGGAAGGCGGCGGCTGCTGCCTCCACGGCGCGCCGCGCATCCTCCCTCCCACCGGCCGCCACCTCGGAGACGACGTCGCCCGTGTACGGGTCGCGGTTCTCGAACGTGCCGCCCTCCGCGTCGACGAACTCGCCGCCGACGAAGAGCCTGGTCTCGATGCCCGTTGCAGTCTGCGTGCTCATCACAGTCCTCTCCTCGGCCGCCGTCCATGCGGGCGGCCAGCGCGCCCTCGGTCCCGACTCACGGATGCGGCGAACGCCTTGCCCTCCTCCGAACGTCCTGGCGCTGGGCCGGCCACGCGGTGCGACGGTATGGGGCACATGGTCGATTTGTCAAGACGCCGTTCCGAAATGTAGAACAGGCGGACCGTCACGCGTCGCCGGTCGACACGGGGCGACCCGGATGGGAGCCGCCGGGCTTGCAACGCTCGCGCCGTGCGGTATGAATGCGCCAAGCCGAGCGAGCACGCCGCCCCCGACCGGCTTCCTGACCGCGAGCGCGCCGTCGAGGAGTGAGGCCAGATGGAAACGGCATCACCAGTTGGGTCCTTCCCGAGCCCCTACGAGGTCGGCACCCCGCCGGGCTGCGAGGGCTGGGAGGACCTCTACCCCTACTACGCGCTGTTCGACGACGAGCGGCGCGAGGCGGACGAGCAGCGCTTCTGGTTCTGGAACTCGATGCACTTCCCGCTGCCGATGCCGGCGTTCGACGCGATCTGCATCGACACCGCCTACCAGGCGCTCGGCACGTGGCAGAACCGGGTCTTCGCGGTCCCGCCCGCGATGGGGATCGACTACCGGTGCCTCAACGGCTACATCTACATCTCCGGGAACCCGGTCACCGACCCGGAGAAGATCGCCGAGCGCGCGGGGCACTTCCAGCAGCGCGCGGGCTACTACTTCGAGCACTGGGACGAGTTGTACGCGGCGTGGCGCACGAAGATGGAGGCGCTGATCGCAGAGCTCGAGGCGCTGGAGGTGCCGGCGCTCGGCGAGCTCGAGCCGGACGAGGTCGCGTTCGGCGACCAGGAGACGAGCTTCTGCGCCGTCCTCGACGCCTACCGGCGCGCCCTCCGGCTGGCCGACGTGATGTGGCAGCACCACTTCGAGTTCCTGCTTCTCGGCTACGGCGCGTACGTCACGTTCACCGAGCTCTGCAAGACGCACCTGCCGGACATCCCCGACCAGCACATCGCGCAGATGGTCGCGGGCCTCGACGTGCTGCTGTTCCGGCCGGACGCCGAGCTCCGCCGCCTGGCGCGCCTCGCGCTCGACACCGAGGTGGACGGGGCGTTCGTCGAGGGCAGGACTCCCGCGGAGATCGAGTCCGAGCTCGCAGAGAGCGAGCCCGGCCGGACGTGGCTCGCCGAGCTCGAGGCGGTCAAGCATCCGTGGTTCCACATGGCGACCGGGGACGGGCTCTACCACTACTACGGCAGCTGGCTCGACGACCCGACGATCCCGTTTGCCTCCCTGACCGGGCACATCGCGGCGCTCCGGGCGGGCGAGGACATCGAGCGGCCCTCGGACCACATCGCCACCGAGCGCGAGCGGCTCGCGAGCGAGTACGGCGCGCTGCTCGACGACGAGGCGCGGAAGGGCTTCGACGACCTGCTCGCGCTCTCGCGGACGGTCTTCCCCTACGTCGAGGAGCACAAGTTCCTCTGCGACTACTGGTTCCTCACGACCTGGTGGAACACGATCCGCGACTTCGGCGGCCTGCTCGCCGAGCATGGGTTCCTCGAGGACCGCGAAGACGTCTTCCAGCTCTCCCGTCTCGAGGTGTACTCGGCGCTCGATGAGCTCCTGCTCACCTGGGCCACGGGCGGACAGCCGCGCGGGCCGATGTACTGGCCGCCGATCGTCGCGCGGCGGAAGGAGCTCCTCGCGCGGCTCGCCGACTGGACTCCCCCACCCGCCGTCGGCGCCGTGCCCGACGCGATTCTCGACCCTGCCCTGATCATGCTCTGGGGCGTCACGACCCAGCGCGTCCACGCGTGGGCGCAGGCGGACGAGGACGGCTCGTCCTTGAGCGGCACCCCTGCCTCGCCGGGCGTCGTCGAAGGCCCTGCGCGCGTCGTCAGGAACGTGAGCGAGATCGGGGACGTGCGAGAGGGCGAGATCCTCGTCTGCAGCATCACCTCGCCCGCGTGGGCGCCGATCTTCTCGAAGATCCAGGCCGCGGTGACGGACATCGGCGGGGTCATGTCGCACGCGGCGATCGTCTGCCGCGAGTACGCGCTCCCGGCCGTCGTCGGCACCGGCCGCGCGACGTCGCAGATCCGCACGGGGCAGCGCATCCGCGTCGACGGCTCCGCCGGCAGTGTGACGCTGCTCGAGTGAGCGAGGCGGGCCACATGCGTCCGCTCGCGGCGCTCCGCCGTGGCGACACCCCCGCGTTCGGCGGGAAGAGCTCCACGCTCGGTGAGCTGATCGCGGCGGGGATCCCCGTCGCTCCCGGCTTCGCCGTCTCGACCGCTGCGCTCCACACCTTCGTCCGCGAAGCCGGGCTCGACGGAAAGATCGCCGCCGAGCTCGCGCGGGTCTCCGCGGGGGACGTCGACTCCGTCGTCGCGGCGTCGCACGCGATCGGGGAGGCGATGCGCTCCGCGCCGGTGCCCGACGTCGTGCGAGAGGAGCTCGCGGCCGCGTACGCCGCGCTCGCCGAGGAGGTGGGCACCCCCGAGCCTCCCGTTGCCGTGCGCTCGAGCGCGCTCGGTGAGGACGGGGAGGACGCGACGTTCGCCGGTCAGCTCGAGAGCTACCTCTGGATCCGAGGCGCAGAGCCGCTCGTCGCCGCGGTGCGGGACTGCTGGGTGAGCCTCTTCGGGCCGCCCGCGATCGCGTACCGCGCGCACGTCGGCCAGGACGAGCCTGCGATGGGAGTCGCCGTGCAGCTGATGGTCGACGCCGAGGTCTCGGGCGTGCTGTTCACGTGCAACCCGGTGAGCGGCGACCCGAGCATGGTCGCGGTCAACGCGAGCTGGGGGCTCGGTCTCGCCGTGGTCGGAGGCGAGGTGACGCCGGACGACTTCCTCGTCAGCAAGGTCACCGGCGAGGTCGTGCGCGAGCGGGTGCACGTCAAGGAGGTCGAGTACGTCCCGGACGCCGGCGGCCGCGGAGCGGTGAGGGTCGAGGTCTCGGAGGAGCGGAGGGCGGTGGCGTGCCTCGATTCGAGGGCGCTCGAGGCGCTCGTCGAGGTCGGCCGGCGGATCGAACGCGCCTTCGGCGCCCACCAGGACGTCGAGTGGGCGATCGCGCGGGAGCGAGGGCTCCCGGACGGCCTGTTCGTCCTGCAGTCGCGACCGGTCACGGCCTTGCCGGACCGCCGTTCGGTCGAGAGCGCCACGGCGATGGGCCTCGTGATGAGCATGTTCGGCGCCGGGGACCGGAAGGACTAGAGCCCGGATGGCCCTGAGCGACGACGACGTCCGCGAGATCCTGCGGCTGATCGACGAGACGGAGCTCGGCGAGCTTCGGATCGAGACCGAGGGGCTCTCCCTCCACGTCGTGCGCGGACGGGCGGCTCAGGCAGAGCGCGCGGAGGAGCCCGCTCCGACGGCGGCGACCGCCGACGGCGCCGTGACCATCGACGCGCCGATGCTCGGCGTCTTCTACCGCGCGCCGAGCCCGGGCGCGCCGCCGTTCGTCGACGTCGGCACGCGTATCGAGCGCGACACGATCGTGTGCGTGATCGAGGTGATGAAGATGATGAACTCCGTGCCCGCGGGAGTCGTCGGCACGATCGCCGAGGTCCACGTCGAGAACGCGGAGGCCGTCGAGTTCGGACAGCCGCTCTTCCGGGTGATGCCGGCATGACGGTGGGCGCCCGCCCGGTCGAGATCGTCGACACCACGACCCGCGACGGGAACCAGAGCCTCTGGAGCGCGACCGGCCTCACGGCGCGCGAGACCCTCGCGATCGCCCCCACCCTCGAGCGCGTCGGCTTCCACGCGCTCGACTTCACTTCCAGCACGCACATGGCGGTCTCCGTGCGGTTCCACCGCGAGGACCCGTGGGAGCTGATCCGGCTGATGCGTGCCGCGACCCCCGGCACGCTTCTGAGCTTCATCACGACCGGGATGCGGTTCATCGCCTGGCAGCCGTGCGACGAGGACGTGATGCGGCTCGCCTTCCGCTGCGTCGTCCGCAACGGCATCCGGCGCTTCCAGTTCGCGGAGCCTGCGAACGACCCCGAGGCGCTGCGCCGCTGCGCCCGGATCGCCCGCGAGGAGGGCGTCGAGGAGATCGTCGTCGGGCTGACCTACTCGATCAGCCCGGTGCACACGCACGCCTACTACGCCGAGCGGGTCGCGGCGCTCGCGGACTGCGCCGACATCGGTCGCTTCTACCTCAAGGACCCAGGCGGGCTTCTGACGACGGACGCCGTGCGCGAGCTCGGCCCGCACTTCGCCGCGACCGGACGCACGGTGGAGCTCCACAGCCATTGCACGATCGGGCTCGCGCCCCTCTCCTACATGGAGGGCCTCCGCGCTGGCTTCGACGTCCTGCACACGGCCCTCGGGCCGGCCGGCAACGGGACCTCCCAGCCGACCGCCGAGTCGACGCTTCGCAACCTCGAGGCCGAGGGGTACGAGCACGCGCTCGACACGCAGCAGCTCGCGGCAGCCTCGGGCTACTTCGAGGCGCTCGTCGATGACAAGGGCCTGCCGGCCGGCCGGCCGCGCGAGTACGACGCCGCCTACTACCACCACCAGCTGCCCGGCGGGATGGTCACGACGACGCGGCGGATGCTCGAGGAGATCCGCCGGCCCGAGCTGTTCGACGCGGTGCTCGACGAGGTCGTGCTCGTGCGCGCCGAGATGGGCTACCCGATCCTCGTGACGCCGGTCTCGCAGCTCGTCGCGTTCCAGGCGACCCGCAACGTGATCGACCCCGAGCGCTGGCTCACCGTCTCCGACGAGACCGTGCGCTACTTCCTCGGGCACTACGGCGCGTTCGCCGCGCCCCCCGACCCGGACGTGAGCGACCGCGTGCTCTCCCTCCCCAAGGTGGACGCGTTGCGCGACGCCCGGCCGGTCGGCCTCGAGGGCGCGCGGGCGCGCTTCGGCCGCCGGATCTCCGAGGAGGAGCTGCTCCTGCGGCTGACGATGCCGCAGGAGCAGGTGGACGCGATGCGCGCTGCGCCGTCGATCGCGGAGCAGCCCGTGCCGACGCGCGCGAGCGGCCGCGCCCCGGTCGTCCGCCTCCTGCACGAGCTGGAGCGACGGAGGGAGCTCTCGTACGTGCGCGTCCAGAAGGGCGACGATCTGGTGGTGTGGCGCCGTGCGTCTTGACGAGAGCCGCGGGTTCGTCTTCGACGTCGACGGGACCCTCGTCCACCGCGCCGGCGCGGAGGTGCGCCTCATCCCGGGCGCTCTCGAGGTGCTCGAGCGAATCCACGCGTCCGGAAGGCCCTACGCGCTGTTCACGAACGGCAGCCACGTGGCGCCGGAGGCGATCGCGGCCGAACTGCGCGAGACGGGTCTTCCGGTCGCCGACCGGCAGCTGCTCACGCCGCTCCGCTCCGTCCAGACGTACCTCGGTCACCTCACGCACGGGCCGACCGTCCTGCCCTTCCTGACGGAAGCGGCGCACAGCTATCTCGAGGCGGCGGGGGTTCGGCTCGTGGACGGGCGGAACGGCGGCCCGGTCGACGCGGTCTTCGTCGCGCAGCCGCGCGAGGTCGACTTCGACGAGCTGGAGCGCGCGGCGCGCGCCGTGCTCGCCGGCGCGCGCCTGCTGACCGGGAGCTACGTCCCGACCTATGCGGGTGCGGACGGCCCCATCTTCAGCCGTGGGGCGATGCTCACCGCCGCGCTCGCGAAGGCGACCGGCGCGCGCCCCGTCGTCGTCGGCAAGCCGTCACGCGCGGCCGTGCGAGAGCTCGAGACCCGCCTCGGCGTCCCCGCGGACGCGGTGGCCGTCGTCGGCGACGACGTGTCCCTCGACGTCCTCCTCGGCCACCTCGGCGGCTCGCTGACCGTGCTCGTGCGAAGCGGGATCAGCGGCGCGCTCGACGTGAGCCGCCTGCCGGAGAGACGTCGTCCCCACCTCACGTTCGACACCGTCGCGGACCTGCTCGACCGGCTGTGACGACCGCGCGCGCAGTCGGGATCACGGAGCCGGGCGGGCCGGAGGTCGTCCGCGTGGTCGAGCGCGAGGTGCGAGAGCCCGGTCCCGGCGAGGTTCGGCTCGGGGTGAGAGCCGCCGCGGTGAACCCGACGGACATCGGGCTCCGAGAGCGCGGCGCCGAGGGCCTGCCGCCGCCGTGGGTGCCGGGGATGGACGCCGCCGGCGTCGTCGAGTCGGTCGGCGCCGGCGTCGAGCACCTCGCAGTCGGCGACGAGGTGATGGCGGCGGTCGCTCCGCGCCGCCCCGAGGGCGGCGCGCAGGCGGAGCTCGTCGTGGTGCCCGCTGCGTCCACGGTGCCCGTTCCCGACGGGCTGAGCGCCGAGCCGGCCGCGACGCTGCCGATGAACGGGCTGACCGCGCTCCACGGCCTCGACCTGCTCGCGCTCGCCGAAGGGCAGACGCTCCTGGTGACCGGCGGCGCAGGTCTGCTCGCGTCGTACGTCATCCCCATGGCGAAGCAGCGTGGCCTCCGGGTGCTCGCGGACGCGTCCCCGGAGGACGAGACGCTCGTCCGCGGCTTCGGCGCCGACGTCGTCCTGCCGCGCGGGGACGCGCTCGTCGCCGCGATCCACACCGAGTCCCCGGACGGTGTCGACGCCGTGTTCGACACCGCGTTGCTGCGACGGGAGATGTTCCCCGCGATCCGCGAGGGCGGGGCGTTCGCCGTGGTCAGGACCTGGGACGGCGAGGACGTCGAGCAGGGCATCCGGATCGAGAAGGTCCAGGTCTGGACGGCGCTCGAGCGGACCGACTGGCTGTGGGAGGTTCGCGAGCTCGCGGAGCGCGGCGTGCTCGTGCCGCGGGTCGCCGAGACTTACCCGCCGGAGGCGGCGGGCGAGGCGCAGCGGCGGATGGAGGCGGGCGGCCTACGCGGTCGCGCGGTGATCGTCTTCTGACGCCCCCGCGCCGCTCAGGGCACGAAGTGCGTGTCGGGCGCGACGACGACCTCGAGGAAGAGCGGCTCGCCGCGGCCGGCCAGCCCCGGGACGACCTCGTCGAAGACGGCCTCGAGCTCGTCGAACGTGGTCACGCGACGCGCGGGGCAGCCGAACGCGCGCGCGAGCCCCGAGAGATCGACCTCGGGGAAGCGCGGCCATACCGAGACGCCTCCCTGGAGCTCTGCGAGCCGGTCCATGACCGTGTACCCCCCGTTGGCCACGATCAGGAAGACCGCCCCCACCCCGTAGTGCGCCGCGCTCCAGAGCGCCTGGATCGCGTAGAGCGACGACCCGTCGCCGACGATCGCGACCACGGGACGCTCCGGCTGCGCCATCCGGACGCCGATCGCGGCCGGGATCGCGAACCCGAGCCCGCCCATCGCGGGGCTCAGGAACCCACCCGGCGCGCGGGCCGGGATCCGCGCGTGCAGCTCGGGCTTGCTCGAGGGCGCCTCCTCGAACACGATCGCGTCCTGCGGCAGGCGCCGGGCGAGGGCCGAGAAGACGTGTGCCGACGTGAGCGGGCCGTCCGTCGCCGCCGGCGCGGGCGGCGGCTCGAAGACAGCGGCGGACGACGTGTCCCCGCGCGCGGCGAGACGATCGACGAGCGCCTCGCACGTCGCCGCGACAGGGGCTAGGACGACCAGCTCCGCGGCGCTGCGGTGCGCCTCGTCGGGGTCGTCCGTGATGACCGCGACCCGCGTCCCCGGCCCGTAGAACGGCCCGGGCGCGAAGGCGTACTGGCGGAACGCCGGTGCGCCGACGACGAGGACGGCGTCGAACGGCTCGAGGACCTCACGAAGCCGTGCTCGGTCGGACGGCAGGTGGCCCGCGAACCGCGGATGGTCCTGCGGGAACCCCGCTCGGGCGGTGAACGCCTCCTGCCAGACCGGTGCGTCGAGCCGCTCTGCGAGCTCGACGAGCGCGTCCCAGGCCCGTTGCCCGTCGGCGGCGGCGCCGACCACGAGGGCGGGCCGCTCGGCCGACTCGAGCAGCGCGACGAGCGCGTCGACCGCGGCGGGGTCGGCCGCCGCGGCGCGCAGGACGGTGCCCGCGGCGGCCGGCTGGTCGCCCTCGTCCGCGGCCGGTGCGAGCCAATCGTCCATCGGCACGACGACGATCGCCGGTCCGCGCCGGGTCGTGGCCGCATGCCACGCGCGGCCGATCGTGCCCGGCAGCTCCTGCGGCCTGACCGGCTGCTCGACCGAGACCGGGTACGTCCCCGCGAGACCCTCGAGGCGCCCTGCGAGGAACGGCTCGTGGGCGAGGTGCCGCCGGTCCTGCTGGCCGACGAGCACCACGAGCGGCGCACGGTTCACCCGCGCGGTGGCGAGCGCGCCGACGGCGTTCCCGAGCCCGGCCGTCGTGTGGAGGAGCACGAGCGCCGGCTCGTTCCGGGCGATTGCCCAGCCCGTCGCCATCCCGACGACGGACCCCTCGTGCAGCCCGAGCACGAACTCGAGATCGGACGGCAGGTCGACGAGCAGCGGCACCTCGGTCGACCCCGGGTTCGCGAACATCCGCGTGAGCCCGCGCGCGCGGAAGACCTCGATCGCTGCGTCGCGCACCAGGGCCCCGGGCATGCGCACGACCCTAAACGGTCAGGCCGGGTAGGTCGCGTCGGGCTGCTGATCCTCGCCGGGCGCGCCCGAGAAGATCTCCGTGACGAAGCCGAGGTCGCGCACGGTGTCGAGATAGGCGAACCGGATCCCCTTGTACTCGCCGCCGAGCAGCACGCCGTTGCCCCGCTCCGCCTGCGCCGTCACGGTCTCGTCGAAGCCCGCCACGGCGACCCCGACGTGGTGCAGCCCGCCGCCCGTCTCCGCGAGGAAGCGCGCGTAGACGCTCTCCTCGTCGAGCGGCTCGATCAGCTCCCACTGCACCCGGCCGACGTGCGCGAGCGCGAGGCGCCACGAGCGCTCCACGGGCTCGCCGTCCTCGCGCATGTCCGCCACGTTTCCCGGATCGAACCCGAAGATCTCCCAGGGGCCGATCCCGTAGTCGTGCATGTAGGTGCGCATCGCCGCGTCGAGGTCGGGCACGACGATCGCGATCTGGATCGTGTCCGTGAACACGGGCGGGGTCACACGGGCTCCTCTCCCAGGCCCAGCAGTCGCGCGGCGTTCTCCCTGAGGACGAGCGGGCGCACCTCGTCCTTGAACCCGGCCTCGGCGAAGTCCGCGAGCCAGCGGTCGGGGGTGATCAGCGGGAAGTCCGATCCGAAGAGCACCTTCGTCCGGAGCTGCGTGTTCGCGTACTGGACGAGCTGCG